>ERZ779843.2552-NODE-2552-length-17299-cov-9.078868_pt1 | contig 17299 bp, 24 predicted proteins | sample MGYA00511560_ERZ779843 | MGnify/ENA primary metagenome ERZ779843 (study PRJEB29588, sample SAMEA2158062) | human gut metagenome | biome: human gut; feature: human-associated habitat; material: faeces | place: Denmark | collected 2008/2010 ... | reverse complement strand
TATAATATATTATATAATAGAAAGGAGTATAATAGATGGCCAGTAATAAACAACATAGTGTTGAAGTAATACAAGCATTAAGAAATTTTCCTTATTTTGTTTTAAGAAATGAAATAGAAGAGGGATACAATTTATATACACAGGAATTATTACAAATACAACAAAACTATATTGATTATAAAAAAGGTGCTGAATTTATCGCAGAGGGTACGGCTGGGGACTATGTAGCATCAGATGTTAGGTTTAAAATAGCTAAAACATTAATAGACAAAGAAGCAAGATTCATGTTTAGCCAAACACCAGATTTTTTAATTCAGCAAAATTATGTTGATGAAGAAAACGAACAACAAGCACAACAATATCAAACATTAGTAAATAAAGTTTTAAAAAAAAGTGGTTTTTCAAGAACATTGTTACAAAGCGCAAAAGACTGTTTTATTGGAAAACGTGTAGCATGTTTGGTGGATTTTTCAGAACAGGATGGAATACAAGCACATTTTTACAATAGTTTGCAGTTTTATTATGAGACAGATTATGATTCAGATAGATTAACAAAGTTTATAAGTTTTAAAAGCGTAAATAGAACAAAACAAACAAAACAGAAGAAATACTTGGTAAACAGGTATGAAGAAATAAACGGACAAATATATTTTAGTTCAACATTATACAATGGAATCGGCAATGTAGAACAAAAGGTTGTACCAGAACAAATATTAGAGTTGGAATATATCCCGGCAGTTGTTATTTTGAATGACGGAACATTGTTTGATGAATTAGGAATATCAGAAATTGAAGATTTAGCAATGTATGAAGCGGGATACAGTAGATTAGGAAATGCAGACATAGACAGTGAAAGAAAAGGAATGAATCCTATTCGTTATACAGTTGATATGAATGCAGAAACCACAGCCAATCTAAGTAGTGGAGCGGGAGCATACTGGGATTTACGTTCAGAACAAAATCAAAATGAAGTTCACCCGTCTGTTGGAACATTAGCACCACAGATGAACCATACAGAAAGTGTCAAAACGACACTTGATAGAATTAAAACAACAATGTATGGTGAACTTGATATTCCAAACATTTCAGAAGAAACAATGGTTGGAACAATAACAAGCGGAAAAGCATTGAAAGTATTGTATTATCCATTGCAAGTAAGATGTGATGAAAAAATGAAAGCGTGGATACCAGCATTAGAGTTTGTTATTAAATGTATTCTTGATATTGCAATGTTAAACAAAGATGAAGTTGTTTCAAGGTATGTTTTAACAGGTTTAGATGAAATACAGTATAATATTAATATTTTAGAGCATTATGCACTTATGGAAGATGAAGATGATGAAAAAGCATCAGACCTTTCAGAGATTGTGGCAAATGCTAGAAGTAGAAAGTCGTACATTAAGAAGTGGAGAAAGGACGAATTTAAAACAGATGCACAGATTGATGATGAACTTATGCAGATAGCAATAGAAAACAATATGTTTGATAGCATGAGCATGAATGCACAGGTACAGGGAGAACTTGAAAGCATTGGAACAAAAAAGCAAGTAGAAAAGAATGTACAACAAATCGAAGCACAAACAAAACTTAAAGAATAGAATTGTAGTGGTGATGTAAACAATGGCGCAGAAGTTTAGTCTAAAAAATGCAGAACAAGTAAGACAAACAACAACAGTACAGATGCAAAAAGACATAAAACAAATGTATGAAAATCTGTACAAAGATGTTACAAAACAAATAGCAAGAATGGGCAATGGAAATATTCAAAAACAAAACCTTGTATTGTTAAAGCGGAGTATAACAAAAAGAATAGAACAATTAAATGAAGATATTAAAAATGGAGTTGTTAGAAGTATGACAACAGTTTCGGAAGCAGTGGTGTATGACACTAGAACATTTTTAAAATATTGTGGATTTAAAGATTCAGATATACATGAAGCATTTAAGTTTGTTCCAGACCAAGTTGTTAGAAACATAATAACAGGAAATATATATCAAGATAATTGGACACTAAGTAAAGCAATATGGGGTTATAACAAACAAACACAGGAAAGCATAAACAAAATAATATCAATAGGAACAGCGCAAGGAAAAAGTGCTTATGAGATAGTACTTGATATTGAAAGTTATGTAGACCCAAAAGCGAGAAAAGCAAGTAAGGTTATATATAGCACAAGAAAAGCAAGAATAACAGATGTGAATGCTGGAAGAGCAAACAGCGTTGGAGAAACAATAAATGATAAGTTTCGTTTCGGACATGTTGATTACAACGCACAAAGGCTTGCTAGAACATTAGTATCACATGCATACCAACAAAGTTTTGAAGCGGTGAACAAGAATGACCCTTTCGTTATTGGATACAGATGGATTACAAGTAATTTTCATGGAAGAGTTTGTAGAATATGCGAGAACAGGGCAAAAGATGATAAATATGGATTAGGGCAAGGGGTGTATCCAAAAGATGCATTACCATTAGACCATCCAAACGGAATGTGTACTTTTGAAGCTGTAATTCCAGATAGTATGCAAGACATAGCTAAGAAGATAGGGATGTGGTATAATTCACCAGTTGGAACATTTCCAGATATTGATAAGTATGCGCTAGATTTTATGTAGAACAGGAGAGAGAACATGGAAGTAAAAAGAGTATGTAACAAATGTGGAGAAGTAAACAGTTTAGATTCAAAATCATTATTGAAAAAAGATGTATATGACGAAGATAAAAAACATTATGTTATTTTATATTTTGAATGTGTAAGATGTAAAGAAATCGAAGTTGTTCAGATAGATGATAATGAGTCCATACAGACGTTTAAAGATATTAAGGCACTATTTATCAAGGCAATGAGAAAACGCCTTAAAAAGGAAACTGTGAGTCCTAGAGAGGTAAAGAAAAAAGACAGACTCATAAAGAAACTCAATGAAAAAAGAAAGTTACTCAATGAAGTTTCAAAGGGAAAAACTTTTTATGATGAAAATGGAAAGATATTCATAAAAGAATTGACAATGTATACAGGAGGTGATATAATTGAAAGTGACATGTGATAAGTGTCAAATATCCTTTTATCCAATGATAAAGGAAGAAAACAAACAAGTTGGAAAACAAAACATAACAAGGACTTTTCTAGTATGTCCGAATTGTGGAAAACAATATGATTCTTATTATGATAACCAAAAAACATTGATTTTGAAAAAACAAATAAGAAAAGCACTAGCAAGCGCAAGTGTAGAAACAAATGAGACAGGCAAGAAGAGAATTTTAAAAGGTATTGAGAAAAAGAAAAAACAGTTAAAGAAAGAGGAAAGAATCTTACAAACATTATATAATAAAGGAGAATAGAACAAATGTCAGAAACAAATACAAACACAAATGGAACAAACACAGAACCGAATACACAGAATAACAATGCAAACAATAATAATTCACTGCAGAATAACAATGCAAACAATAATAATTCACTGCAGAACAATAATACAAATCAGCAGACAAGCACACAGCTGAACAATAATGTTGATGTTGATGTTGAAAAAGTAAAAGGTGATGCGATTGCCGAATATCTTAAATCTTTAGGAGTTGAAGATTCTGATTCATTGCAAGCGATTGTTAAGAAAGCAAAAGAAGATGAGGAAGCAAATAAGACTGAATTGCAGATAAAGGATGATGCGTTAACAGCAACAACAAAAGAGCTTGTTGATGAGCGTGAAGCAAGAGTTATTGCAGAAGCTAAATTATCAGCTATTCAGTTAGGAGCAAAACCAGAGCTTGTGGATGATTTAGCTATTGTTGCAAAAGCAAAAGTAACAAAAGATAAAGATATTAACGCTGTAATTGCAGAAATGAAAGACAGCACAAATGGAAAGATTTATTTTGCATCTGATGAAGATGAAACAGACAAAAAGGGAACAGTAACACGTTCAAGAGTGAATAAAACAACGGAGCAAAATAAACAGGGTACAAATGAAAATTCAAATAATGGAGATTCAAAGTACGCCGGGACAATGGCTGAAAGATTACTTGCTGGAAGAAAAGCAGTAAAGAGCCATTATTTTAAATAAAGGAGAGTGAAACAAATGTTAAATCAAACAGGAGTTAGAAAAGAAACATATGGAAATACAAACCAGATTCTTTTTGCAGTAGAACATCAAGTTTCTACGGGTGTTGTAGTAAGCGAGGCACTAGGAGTTGCAGAGGGAACGAAGAAAGTTGTTAAAGCGGGGACACCGCTTGCAGGAAATCTTGATAAAAGAACAACAGCATTCACAGAGGCAACAGCTGGTAGTTCTACAGAAGAGTCTAACGCAGTAGGAGTTCTGTTACATGATGTAGATGTTACAACAGGGAATGCAAATGGAACATTACTTTTGTTCGGATTTGTAAACACAAACAGAATTGATGCAACAACAAAAGAAAAACTTACAGACGCAGTAAAAGCGTCAATGCCAATGATTAAGTTTGTTGCTTGCTAATTAAGAGATAGGAGGAAAACAAAACATGACAATTTATGACCTTATTATTAGTTCTGAAATTACATCATATTGGGAACTGTTACAACAGGACAGAGAGCCATATCTAGGAGAAGAACTTTTCCCAAATGATAAGAAACTAGGACTTACACTTAAATGGCTGAAAGGCTCTAATGGACTTCCAGTAGTTCTGAAAGCATCAGCGTTTGATGTACAGGCTATTCCAAGACCGAGAATTGGATTCGAGAAGTTAAGTGCAGATATGCCATTCTTCAAAGAGTCTAAATACATTGATGAAGAGTTAAGACAGGAACTCAATAAAATTATTGAGAGTGGAAACCAAGCATATATTGATGCTATTGTGAACAGAATCTTTGCAGACGAGGTTGAACTTCTTGAGGGTGCTTCTGCACAGCGTGAGCGTATGAGAATGATGATGCTTACAACAGGTACAATTTCCATGAAAGGAAATGGACAGGTTTACGAGTATAATTATGGTGTAAATGATAGCCATAAAGCAACAGTAAAAAAGAGTTGGAGCGACCCAACAGCAACAATTCTTGATGATATCAGAACAGGTATTACAAAAATCGTTGATGATACAGGAGTAACAGTTGAAAGAGCGGTATGTTCTTCCAAGGTGTTTGGATACATTAGAGCAAATACAGAAATCAAGAAATCTATCTATGTTATGACAGATGGTGTTGGTTTTGTATCAGATGCAAAAGTTAAACAGTTTATCAAAGATGAACTTGGAATTGATATTGTTGTATATGACAAACGATACAAAGACGAAGAGGGAACAGTTCAGAGATATGTTCCAGAAGATGTTTTTGTTATGTTCCCAGCAGGAAAACTTGGAAACACATGGTTTGGTACAACACCAGAAGAGTCAGATCTTATGTCAAGTAATGTTGCAAATGTATCAGTTACTGATACGGGAGTAGCAGTTACAACAATGACAGTGGCAGACCCAGTAACCGTAGAAACAAAAGTTACAATGATTTGTTTACCAGATTTCCCAACAGCGGACCAAGTATATATTATTGATGTAACAGCGAGGGGGGAATAAACATGGCAATGGTTAATATTATGAAAGGCGAGCATACTGTTAAGGTAAGTCGCAATTCATATGAAACAATGTTCAAAAAGAATGGCTATGTTATTGTTGACGAAACAGAACAAAATATTGATGATTTTGAAACAGAAGAAGAAATTGTCGAGGATGATTCAGTTGACACAATTCCAATTTCTGAAATGAACAAAGAACAGCTTGCGGAGTATGCAACAAAACATAACATTGATACTTCAAAAGCTAAAAACGTAAGAGAAGCAAGACAGATTATTCAGAAAGCAATCCAACAGAGTAAGATGTAAACAAATGTGGGAGGTGAGCGGATGGATAATTTAGAACAGTTAAAATTCAACTTGAGAGAAAAACAAGCACCATATTTTGAAGTGGATGAATTGCAATATCTATTAGAAAAAAATAACGGTGATGTTAGAAAAGCAAGCTATGACGGATTATTAATCAAAGCAGAAGTAACAGGGTTGGATGTAAGTGGTTTGACCACGAAAGACAGTTCTAGTTATTTCAAGATGCTTGCGTCCCACTTTGTTTCTGTAAACAGTGGGGTGCTAAGATGAATGAGAAAATGTTACAGATAGAATTAAACAAAGTAAAACGAGAGATAAAAACACATGGCAGAAGCTATGAAGTTAAAAGAACAATATTAAACAACTATGGAGAAGACACAGATGGACAATGGAGCACAACAGAAGTACAAGGATTGTTTCATACAGAAAAGGGGTATATAACAAAAAGCGTTTCAGATGGTTCTAAAACACATTCAAAAGGACAGCCGAAATTAATGGTTGCATATGATGATTCTGTTTTGATTAAAAATGGAGATATGATACAAATAAATGAAAACACTTATAAGATTATTGAGAAAAATAATATACAAGAGTTTAACATTGTTTGTGATATATCAATGGAGTTGGTGCTGAATGGGAACAATTAGAATTGATGCAAAACAATTACTTGATAATTTAGAAAGAGCTGAAACAAAATCGCAAATTGCAATCAAAATGTTTGCAACAAGCGGTGCAAAAAAGTTTCAGAACTATGCTAAGAGGAATAGACCATGGACAGATAGAACAGGACATGCAAGGCAAAGGCTAACAGGATGGGTTGAACAAATTGGAAAAATGCGAACGAGAATATATATAGGTCATGGAGTTGATTATGGTATATATTTAGAGTTATGCAATGAAAGAAGATTTGCAATTTTACAGCCAACCGTTAATGCGTGTTCTAAGGAAGTTTTGGATGGGTATAAAGATTTATTGAGGTATATCAAATGAAAAGCATTATAGAGCAAATTAGGGATGCTATAGCGGTAGATGGAACAGAAGTTTATTATCCGTCACAGCATAAAGGTGAATGTTTGAAAGAATATGTTGTTGTAAAGTCGGAGGGAACATATGAACAACAAACAGTTTCAAGTGAAAGACCACTATACACAATTATGTTATATGTTCCGGTAAACAGGTATGGAAGAATTGAAAGTTTCATGTTTGAAACAAAACAAAAAATGAAACAAATATTTCCACTTGTTATGTATGTTGGAAATGAAACAGCAAGTTTTTATGACAAAGATAAAAACGCACATATGGTATCATTTCAATACCAAGGATGCAGAAAAATAGAAAATCGTTAGGAGGTTAAGTAATGTCTAAAACACAGAAAAAAGCAGTTGGAATCCCAACCATTGATGTTTCGCTTGTAGTAGTAAGAACAGGTGTCGTTGATGGTGATGATACAAATGCAACAGAAATTGCGGTAGATACAGCAAATAAAGTTGGAGTAGAACCGCAGACAGAAACAACAGATGCAATTAAACTTGTAAAATTAGGAAGATTAATTGCACAGAAACCAGCAACCACAACAATTACTGGACACCAGATTACATTAACAGACAATGTATTCATTCCAGAACTTGTTAAGATTCTGCAAGGTGGAACAGTAGAGGGAACGGGGGATACATTAACATATACACCACCTACTGCCGGAAGTACAGACAAAGGACAAGTATTTGAACTTGACTGTTATTCAGCACAGTATGATGCAAGTGGTCAGATTGTTAGATATGAGAAAATCACATATCCAAACTGCCAAGGAACACCAGTTGCAATGAGTTCAGAGGACGATGTGTTCAGAGTTCCAGAGTACACAATTAATTCAGCACCGAAAGAGGGAGAAGCACCATATAAGATTTCTTATGTGAAAACACTTCCACAGTTCACAGATGCTGTAGCATTGTCTGATGAAGATAGTTTTGAAACAGGTTTAGCAGTAAACTAAAACAAAAAGATAGGAGAATAAGAACATGGCAAGAGCGGTAAAAGCAAAAGAAACAGAACAGGTAACAAGTTTGGAACAGTTGAAACAATATGCAAATGGTAATATTGTAAGGCTTCCAGATTTTGCAGAGGGTCAACCCTTTATCGCAAAACTTAAAAGACCATCTATTTTAGGAATGGCAAAACAGGGAAAGATTCCAAATTCATTACTCGTTAAAACAAATGAGTTATTTGTGCAGAGTGGTAGTCTTGATACAGAAGAAAACAGTATGATGCAAGAAATCTATGATGTAATTGATTTAATTGCAGATGAAACTTTTGTAGAGCCAACATATAAGGAAATCAAAAGTACAGGGATTGAGCTTACAGATGAACAGATGATGTTTATTTTCAATTATTCACAACAGGGGGTAAAAGCTTTAGAATCCTTTCGTACAGAGTAAAAAGATAGAAAGCGTACTAGCAATATCAAGGCAGTATAAATGTTTACCTAGTGAAGTTCTAGGGATAGAGGACAGTTATACTGCCTTTTGTTTTAACGAAGCATGTTGTGAATTAACATTGAGATTAACAGAGGGGGAAAAACCTCATTATATAGAACAGAACAAAAAAGCGGAAACAAAACATTATAACAATTTCAAAGATTTTTATAAACAGTACGAATAAACAAAGTATTGTTTGAAAGGAGAAATAAATGGCGGTTAATATGGGAACAGCTGTGGCATACTTGGAACTTGATTCTAGTAAGTTTCAAAAAGGGTTTAAATCCGCTTATAATGACCTAAAAGTTTTTGGGGATAAATCAGCCACAGCAGAACAAAAGTTTAAAGGACTTTCAAGTGCCTTTGCTACAGTTGGAAGTACAATGTCAAGGAGTGTAACACTGCCACTTGCTGGAGTAGGAGCGGTGGCACTTAAAGCGGGAACAGATTTTGAAAGTGCTATGTCACAAGTTGCCTCAACAATGGGAACAACAACAGATAAGATTCAAAACCTTTCCAAGTTCGCACAGCATATGGGTGCTACAACAGCGTTTAGCGCAACGCAGGCAGCGGAGGGATTGAATGTACTAGCGCAAAGTGGACTAACGGCAGAAGAGCAAATGACAGCGTTGCCAGAGGTATTAAATCTTGCGTCGGCTGGTAATTTAAGTTTGGCAGATTCTTCCACTTATGTTGTAGGAACGCTAAAAGGTTTTGGGAAAGGAATGGATTATGCGAAGCGTGTTACAGATTTAGTTGCTAAAGGAGCGGTAATGGCGAACACAGATGTTAGAGGATTAGGAACAGCACTTTCTTCCTCTTCCGCAACAGCAAAGAGTTATGGACAAAACATGGATAGTGTAACATTAAGTTTGTTACGATTAGCAGAACAAAACATAACAGGCGAAGAAGCGTCAACAGCATTGAATAGAGCAATGATGGACTTATATACGCCAACAAGTACAGCCAAGAAAGCACTTGACGAGTTAAAGGTATCTGTCTATGATACACAAGGAAATGCAAGAGATTTTAATGACGTTGTAGATGAATTGAATGGTAAGTTGAGCGGAATGTCAGAAGAAGAACGAAACGCATATAAAAACACAATATTCACAACATATGGTTTGCAAGCGTTTAATAAAATGACAGTTTCATCAACAGAGAAAGTTAATGATTTTAAAGAGGGGCTAAAGGATGCAAACGATTCAGCACTAAAACAAGCACAAACACAGCTTGATAATTTAAAGGGTGATATAATACTTTTTAAATCAGCATTAGAGGGTGCTGGAATTGTTATATCAAATGTATTGATTCCAAACATAAGAAACTTTATTCAGTGGCTTACAAATCTTGTAACAAAGTTCAATGAGCTGTCAGAAGAACAACAGAATTTTATTGTAAAGGTTGGTCTTGTAATTGCCGTAATCGGTCCAGTTTTACTTATTTTGTCAAAGGTTGCAAGTACAATCGGAATTATAATTACAGCTATTAAAACAGTAAGTGGAGCTATTGGAAGTGTAACAAAAACAATAAAGCTTCTCAGTATGGGGCAATCAGAATTGATAGAAGATATGGGTGGAATACCAGGTGTTATAACAAAAATAGCAACAACTTTTAGTTCAGCCATAGCACCTATTTTAGGAGTTGTTGCAGTTATTGGAACGCTGGTTGCAATGTTTGTTACATTGTGGAAAACAAATGAAGAGTTTAGAAATAACATAACAAACACGTTTAATGAATTAAAGAAAACATTTTCAGATTTTGCGAATGAGTTTGTAAGCAAGATAAATGAGCTAGGTTTTAATTTTGAAAACATAACAGATGTAATTAAAACAGCATGGGAGACATTGTGTGATATATTTGCGCCAGTATTTGAGGGTGCTTTTTCAACACTTGTTGATATAATACAATTAGTGTTAAATAATATTCTAAGCATAATGGATATATTCATTGGAATATTTACAGGAGATTTTGAACAAGTTGCAGACGGTATAAAAGGGCTGTTTGAAAATGTGATTGAAACATTCACAAACATTGGAAGTACAATACTAAGCACTATCGGAGATATAGGAGCGGAGATATTAGAGAAGTTCGGACTTGATGAAACGGCACAAAAGTTTCAAGAGTTCTTTGACAAAGTGTCAGATATTTTTGGCAGACTTCCAGAGATTATTCTAGGAGCGTTTGATAGTGTTAAAACATTCTTTACAGAAACAATTCCAGAAGTATTTAACAATGCAGTTGAAGCAATACAAGGTTTTGTTAATAATGTAATTAGTTTTTTTACAGAAACAATACCGAATGCATTTAATACTTTTGCGAATGAAACAATACCAAACACAATAAATGCGATTATAACATGGTTCAGTGAATTGCCTTATAAGATTGGTTATGTAATCGATGAAATGTTAGGACATATATATCTGTTTGGTCAATCTTGTATTGAATGGGCAACAACAGAACTTCCAGTGATAATTGAAAATATTGTAACATGGTTTGCACAGTTACCTAGTAGAATATGGGAGTGGTTACTTGATACAATAAATAAAGTTGTTGAATGGGGTTCAAGCATGTTACAAAGCGGAACAGAAGCCGTATCAAACTTTTTAACGAATGTTGTACAGTGGTTCTCACAGTTACCTAGCAGAGTATGGACATGGCTGTCAAATACATTGAGTAAAATTATTTCATGGGGTTCACAGCTTGTACAAAGCGGAACACAAACAGCTTCTAATTTTATTTCAAGATTTATTTCATTTATGCAACAGCTACCTAGCAAAGTTTGGAGTATAGTAACTCAGATTCCTGGTAAGATATTAGCAATAGGCGGTCAGATGTATAGTGCTGGTAGAAATATTCTGTCGCAGTTATGGAATGGATTAAAGAGCATAGGAAACAGCATACTCGGATGGGTAAGTGATTTTGCGGGAAAGATTGGAAGTTTTGTCGGTGGAATTGTTGCTGGTTTTAAAAACATTGTAAGTGGTGCAAATGAAGCGAAATCAGCCGTTAAGAGTGTAAATGGTAAACATTCAAATGGTTTGGATTATGTACCTTTTAATGGATACGTAGCAGAACTACATAAAGGAGAAAGGATATTGACAAAACAGGAGAATGAAGAGTATAGTGAAAACAGAGGTAGAAATAGTAATGGTGATACATTCAATTTCTATAACACAAAACCAAACGCATATGAGTATGCAAGGCAGATGAAAAAAGCAAAAAGGGAGTTACTGTTAGGATTTTAAGAGGTGGTGAAAACAATGGTCAAAAAAGTTACACTAACAAACAGCGTAACAAAAGACAGTATTGTTATTGATTCAAAAGATGGTTATTATATCATTGATGAAATTGACTGGGATACACCTAGCGTAAAAATGTCGGCATATAGAGTGCCTTACCAAATAGGGCAGTCTTATGCTGGCTTAACAGTTGGAACGAGAAAACCAACTATAACAGGATATGTTGTTGCTAAGAATGTAGAACAGGCAAACACATGGGAGCAATACTGGGAGAACTGTGAAACAACAGTACAAGACAAAAAGGAAGAACTTGACAGAATTATTTCTATATATCAAGAAATGGTTATAGAAGCAAATGGATTTTATTTAGATGTAAGACCAACAGCACCACCAAAATATTCAACAACATACAAAGAAAATAATGAAGTGTTATGTAAGTTTATTTTGGAGTTTGAATGTTTTAATCCAATGTTTTACAAAGAAACAAAAACAATTAATTTTTCTGTTCTTGAAAACAAGTTCAAGTTTCCATTAACAATTCCAGAAACAAATGGGATTACAATGGGAGTAGAACATAGGCAGAAAATCGTTTTGTTTGAAAACAACGGTGATGTTCCAGTTGGTTGTATTATCAGAATGAAAGCGGTATCAGATACACTTATAACACAGCAAGTGAACAGTATAACAGAAGATGCAAAAATTATATTTTCTGATTTGAACATGTCGGCTGGTGATGAAATTGTTATAAATACTAACATTGGAGAAGAAAGTGTTAAATTATATACGCAAAGTGGCGAAGAAGCTTCAATCGTAGGGAACATGGAAGCTGGCTACAAACTATTTAAAATTCTTATAGGGAAAAACTATTATTCGTATGAAACACAGCCTAGTGATGGTGTTATGGATGTTAGTTTTGAATATAGAGAACAATATTTTAACATAAGGGGGATGTAGAATTATGGTAACAATATTGGACGATACAATGTGCATAGTTGACATTCTCCGAAAGTATGAATATTCGCAGTATGAGTACAAAGCAAGAGAAATCGGAACATTTACAATTAATGCAATGCTTGACAAAGAAAATTTATATTTGATGGATAAAACAAAGAATTATTATGTTTTGTTTGACAATGATGTTTTCGGAGTCATTGAGTCAGTAAAGCGTGAAAGTGATAGTGAAACAAGCAAGGTATTCACGATAAAAGGTAGCCTTGCTTTAAAGTTGTTAGAATACAGAGTAATTAAAGGACAGGTAACATTTAAAGGGAAAAGCTACAAATATATTGAAGAGTTGATAAAACAAAACCTTATAATGTCAGATGATGAAAACAGAAACATTGCACTTGCAGTTGAGTTTGAAAATGAAGAAAGACTAAAACAGGTATGTAGTACAATAGATAAACAAGTGACAGGCGGTTCGTTATGGGATGAAATAAGCGAAGTCGCAGAAGCCGATAAACTAAGAATCGCATTAAGACCAAACGTTGTAGTTATTAATACAGAACATCCGCAGAACATTGATGGATGGACATTGATAATTGGAGCTGGTGAAGATAGAACAAGGCATAGAACAAACAAGGCGGTTAGTTCTGTTGTGTTTTCTCAATCATTAAGCAATATAGCAAACACAGATTATACGGTTGATAGAAGTAAGCTAAGAAATACAGTATATATTGCGGGAGAGGGAGAGGGAACAGACAGAAAGTGGTACAACATAGATGTTAACTCAGACGTTACTTTCGGAGAGCGTAAAGGGTGGAACAGGAAAGAGCTATGGGTTGATGCAAGGGATGTTCAAAGTGAACAAGACAGTAAAAAATTAACTGATGCAGAGTATGAAGAGCTTATGAAACAAAGGGCAGACGAAAAAGCCAAAAACAATGATTTGAGTGAAGAGTATACAGCAACAGTTACAGATATAACAAAACAGTATACCTACAAAAAAGATTATAACATAGGAGATTTTGTCACAGTAGCAGATGAAGAGCTTGGAATGGAAATTGATGCACAGATTACAAATGTAACAGTGACAAGGCAAGGTGATAGAGACATTGTTGATATAGAGTTTACATATGGTTCAAGAATACAGGATGTAACAGATATTATACAAGAGGTTATAAACAAAGTTCAGAACAATTCAACAACGGTTAAGTATCTTGAAAATAGAAGCGGAAAAACAGCAACACAGGTTTTTGAATACATTGTTGAAGAGGGTGAAAATGAAAACGGACATTATAGAAAATGGAGTACTGGATTGTTGGAACAATGGGTTTCAGATAAACTTATAACAGCGAGAATAAATAACAAATATAACAGTTTGTACCAAGGTATATTTGCATGGACATTTCCTATACAGTTTTTAGAACAACCAGAAATTGTAATATGTTCGAAAGCGCAATATGGAAATGGTGCTTCGTGGGGAACTGTATATAATTGGTCAGTAAGTTTGGCGAATATAAGAGCCTTTGATACAGTTTCAAGGGAATCGGCAAATGAAATGAAGTTCACAGCATATGCAAAAGGTAAATGGAAATAAAAAGAAAGGAGTGATTTGTTATGTCAGAAAGATATGGTTTTTTTAATGCGGTTGAAACAAGTAGCGGTGTATATGATAGAACATATAATGCAGAAGATTTTGCAAGCTATTTTTCAAAGTTTATTAGCAATGGTGTTTTTGTAAACCCTACAGATGGATTAAAAGTTTCAGCGCAAAGTGGGTTGAAAGTAACTGTTAAAGCTGGAAGCGCATATATAGATGGTTATTATTATGAACTGACAGAAGATACAACATTAACAATTCAAGTTAATAGTTCTTCATATGTTCAAAAAGATTCAGTTGTAATAAGATTGGATAAAACAAACAGAAAAATGTCGTTGGAAGTAAAACAAAATGATACAAGTGTTTCAAACACAACAACAATTAAGGAATTGCAATTAGCAACAATTAAAAAGGGTGTAGGAGCATCCAGTGTGAGTGCCTCTAATATAACAGATAAAAGACCATATAATGAGGTATGTGGATTCGTAACAGGTGTTGTTCAACAGATAAGTACATCTGATTTGTTTTCGCAGTTTGAAGAAATTTTCAATAATTGGTTTGATACGATAAAGAATAGATTGGGAAGTGACCCAGCAACAAGTTTGCAAAATCAAATTAATGAGATAAATGAAAAGATAGACGCAATGCCTACAATTAGACAGGGAACAGCCTCACCAAGCGATTCAACAGGAAAAGACGGAGATATATATATCCGTGTAACTGGTTAGGAGGTGTATGTATATGTCAGCGCCAAGCGGTACGCAATGGAGTTCCCTATCAACAGGTACACAATACCAAGGTAGAATTGGACTTTATGTAACATCTTCAAACAAAGGTACACAAACAACGATAACCGTACAGATATGGTATTGGTCACAGTATTCATGTCAAGATAGTTCTAATATGTTCTATTTTGATTGGGGAGCTTCTGCAAGTTCAAGTATTGGAAGTAAAGATATTAATACAACATCAAACAATGGATGGAATACGGCGAACCAAGTTCTGATTGGAACATATAGTAAAACATATAATAGAGGGACATCAAGTTCACAAGGAACATGTTCTGCAAGGTTTACAGGTATTGAGTATGGTGGAGGAAACTCTTATACAGCAAGTGTAAACTTTACAATCCCAGCAAGAGACAGATACTCAATCTCATATAATGCGAATGGTGGAACAGGCGCGCCAAGTACACAATACTATTATTATGGGAATGATACAACGTTGTCTAAAACAATACCAAAAAGAACAGGTTACACGTTCCTAGGATGGTCGTTATCAAATACAGCAACCTCACCATCATATAGTGCAGGGCAAGCATGGGGTGGAACAAATAAAGGTAACTATACGCTATATGCAGTATGGGAAAAAATAAGTTGTGCAATTAAATTTGATGCGGGGTCAAATGGTGGAATTGTAGGAACTTCCGATTCGGTTGTTAGTATAGTGTATTATGGTGATAAGATTGGAACACTTCCAACAGCAAGTAAAACAAACTATGAATTTAAAGGATGGAACACAAACCAAAATGGAAGCGGAATGTATATAAGTGAGACATATGTTGTAAAAGCAAACATAACATTGTATGCTATATTTAAACTACAAGCGAATTGCTATACAAAACAAAGTAGTAAATACAAAACTGGTATGATGTATAGAAAAGATGGAAAATACAGTACAGGAATTGTGAAAGTAAAAGTAAATGGAAAGTATAAAGATGCAATAATTTAAGGAAGTGAAACAAGTATGGAAGAGTTTAGTGAAGTTCTGATAGATGTTCAGAAAGTGAAGAAGAAAAGAAAATCTTGTGGATGCATTATAAGGAAAAGAAAACCTTGCAATGTATAGCAGATGAAATTGGTTTATCAGAAATTGCAGTTAAAAAGAAACATAGAAAGATGCTTATGAAAATAGGCAGAATGATTTGAGGGAGTGCAAAAGCACTCCTTTTTTATTGCACATATTGAAAATGTTGTAAGTGAATTGAAACAAAGAATAAAAGAGCTTAAGGAGGGTACAGCGTATGTTTCAGAAGTTGAGCAAACAAATGATGCAGAATAAGATTCAGAGCTTGCGTGACCAGTTACAGACAGCAAACTTCCAGCTGAGCCAGCAAGCACAGAACGCAACACTGATTTCAACATTAAGACCAACACCAATTCCGGCATATCAGACATGCAGTCCATATGAAAGCGCACAGTTGTTTTCACATTATGGAACAGCTTGTAATAATGGATGCGGATGCTAAAGCGTTTACTTGATGATTTAAGAGACTTTCCGCTTATGCGTGATATATTTGTAAGGGAGGCATAAAAACCGCCCTATTCGTTTAATTAAAAGGGTTAGAAAGGGTGATATAAAATGGCATGTAGTTTATATAATAATAATGGATATGGATGCGGTGGATGCGTTCATTTTGTAAAAACAAATAGTGTAACAGTACAGGATAGTGTTTTAATTCTGAATATTCCACAGGCAACTTATAGTAACAAAGAAAAAGTATGTATCTGTATAGCACAGGCAATTCCGACAGTAACAAGTGCAGAAACGGTAGTTATAACGATTGGAACAGGAACAACACAATATGTACTTAGAACAAAGTGCGGAAACAATATCCATGCAGACCAATTAAGAAGTAGAAAAGTGTACCACACAAATGTTGCAACAGATGTTGGTGCTTTTATGGTTAGTGGTTGTGAGTTATGAGGAACAAGTTATAATTTTCCAGTAATACCAGTAATATAAGGAGGGCAAAACAATGTATGAAGTAAATGGCGTGAAATATGATGAAAATATAAATCAAAGCAAAACAAATACAGAGCAAGGATGGAATATACAGGAACAGCAACCATACATGGGAACACCAAGAAACAAACGTATGCAAGAAAACATTGCAGAAGAAGTGTATATAAAACTTGATGAACATATGCAGAAAGCATTAAGTTTCCATGAACAGCTTGCAGATTATTTTTGTTTCCTTGGCTTACAGGGATTCAAAAGGACTAAAAGAAATAAACAGAATGTGTGAACAGCTTAACGGAACAGGCTATGATGTGATAGCAATTCACAGCGTACAGGACAAATACCATAACAAGTATAAGAGCAAATATAATGATACTTATACAGATAAGTGGAAAAAGAAAGAAACAAAACATAACAAAACAAATAAATAAAATAAATCATAAGGCTATATACTATATATA
>ERZ779843.2526-NODE-2526-length-17424-cov-2.693419_pt1 | contig 17424 bp, 12 predicted proteins | sample MGYA00511560_ERZ779843 | MGnify/ENA primary metagenome ERZ779843 (study PRJEB29588, sample SAMEA2158062) | human gut metagenome | biome: human gut; feature: human-associated habitat; material: faeces | place: Denmark | collected 2008/2010 ... | reverse complement strand
TGAATTTCTTTTGGACCCGTTGTTGGGGAATGATTAATAGATAAAAAATGACATCATCAATTTCTAAAACTATCGAATATCTCAAATAATATGACTATTTTTGCAAACTTACTAAAAATATGGATTTATGATTCCTAAAATACTGTCGAAGAGCGAAGCCGATGCCATAAGTCGCAGCATCGATGCTGCCAAACGTATTGTCATTGTGTGCCATGTAGCTCCAGACGGAGATGCCATAGGGTCATCGTTGGCTTTGTGGCATACATTAACGGCACTAGGAAAGGACACTTTTGTCATTGTGCCCGATGCCTATCCGGCAAGTTTGCGCTTTCTGAAAGGGTGTAAAGAAATTCTTATATATACACGATACACCGATTTTGCCCAACGGCTATTGGAAAATGCCGATTTGATTTTCTGTCTTGATTTCAATGAGCCGAAACGTGTCGACTTGATGGAGATCGCACTGACAGCTTCGAAAGCCAAGAAGATATTAATAGATCATCATCTGAATCCTGCTCCGTTTTGCGACATAACGATTTCTCATCCCGAAATATCATCGAGCTGTGAAGTGCTGTTCAGGGTTATATGCAGTTTGGGACTGTTTGAACAGATGGGGATAGACGCTGCCAGTGCCATTTATACCGGTATGATGACCGATACGGGAAACTTTACCTATAACTCGAATTATCCCGAAATATATATTACGATTGCCGAGTTGATAAAAAAGGGAATCGACAAGGACTGGATATATGCCCGCATTCACAATACCAACAGTGAGAATAAACTTCGTCTTAACGGATATGCCATAACCCGGAAGATGGAGGTATTTCCCGAATACAGCGCTGCATTGATTACCTTGTCGCAGAGCGAATTGAATCAATATAAATACCAAAAGGGTGATACCGAAGGACTGGTAAATGTACCGCTCTCGATGGAACACGTTCTCTTTTCGGCATTTTTGCGTGAAGAGTCAAACCTTATAAAAATATCGTTGCGCTCCAAGGGAACTTTCCCTGCCAACAAGATAGCTTCGGACTATTTCAATGGTGGCGGACATCTGAATGCTGCCGGAGGCGAGTTTTACGGAACTTTGGAAGAGGCCCGTATGCGTGTACATGAAATTTTGCCGGTTATCGGCGAATTGGCTAATCAATCTCAAAAAGAATAATAAGTATGAATATGAAGTTGTTTGTAACCATCTCGTTGTTTTTCTCGTTGTGTGCCTTTGTGGCATGTGATGATGGTAAGACATATATTGAATTGCGTGAAGAGGAGGATAACGCCATAGAGAAATATCTTACTTCCGATGGACGTTGGGTGGCCGATATCCCTGCCGACGGGAATTTCCTGACGGAAGAAAATTCCGAAAATCCTCCCTATTACAGGCTACAAGATGAAGTCTATATGCAAATCTTATCGATAGGTTATCTCGACTCTACCCGTCATTTTTTTGTTGCCGGTGATAAAGTCTATTTCCGTTATACACGTATGAGCCTTACCGACTGGGCTGACGGTATCATATCGACAACGGGAAACATGAGCGATGCAAGTGGCAGCAGCGACCAATACTATTTTACCTACACGACACAGACCGGGTCAAACTATTCAATGTACTTTGAATATGGATTGGGTATACAGTATCCGTTGCAATATGTTGGTAACGGAGCATTGCTGCGGCTGGTAGTCCCCTCGAAAATGGGATTTTCGAGCGAAATATCCGATGTTATCCCTTATTTGTATACCATAAAATATAATCTTAAAGAAAATTGATATCACATTTATGTCGTTGATTAAGTCTATTTCAGGAATCAGAGGTACCATCGGAGGTAAAGCCGGTGAAGGGTTGAATCCTCTCGACATTGTCAAGTTTACAGCGGCTTATGCCACATTTATCCAGCGTACGACAACATTGCCCGTACGAAAAATTGTCGTGGGTCGTGATGCTCGTGTCTCGGGCGAAATGGTAGCTCATTGCGTGATAGGTACTCTTATGGGTATGGGCTTTGATGTCGTCGACCTGGGCTTGGCAACAACCCCTACGACCGAACTGGCTGTTACCTGGGAGTCGGCCTGTGGAGGAATCATATTGACTGCCAGCCACAATCCCAAACAGTGGAATGCCCTGAAACTTCTGAATCAACGGGGCGAATTCTTGAATGCCGCAGAAGGTAATGAAGTGTTACACATAGCGGAGTCCGAGGATTTCACTTTTGCTGATATCGAGAACTTGGGACATGTAAAAACAGATAACTCATCAATAAAGAGGCATATAGATAATGTATTGTCTCTGAAATTGGTCGATGTTGATGCTATTGCAAAGGCTAATTTCTCGGTAGCTATTGACTGTGTGAACTCGGTAGGTGGTCTGGCTATCCCGGCATTGCTCGAAGCTTTGGGCGTGAAGAAAATCATTCGTCTCAATTGTCAGCCCGACGGACACTTCCCTCATAACCCAGAGCCGCTTCCACAGCATTTGACCGAAATATCCGATTTGATGAAAAGCGGTGTGGCCGATGTCGGTTTTGTGGTCGATCCCGATGTAGACCGATTGGCTATTGTCTGTGAGAACGGCGAGATGTTTGGCGAGGAGTACACCCTTGTTTCTGTGGCCGACTATGTTTTACGTCATACCCCTGGCAATACGGTGTCTAATCTCAGTTCGTCACGGGCGTTGCGCGACGTAACTCTGGCACACGGTGGTGCATATAATGCGGCAGCCGTAGGAGAAGTGAATGTGGTAGCCAAGATGAAGGAAACCGGGGCTGTAATAGGTGGTGAGGGCAACGGTGGAGTAATCTATCCGGAAAGCCATTACGGCCGAGATGCCTTGGTGGGCATAGCCTTGTTCCTGACCCATCTGGCCAAAGAGAAGAAACGCGTAAGTGAGTTGCGGGCTACATACCCTTCATATGCCATGACCAAACAGCGCATTGATCTCACGCCGGCTATCGATGTAGATGCTTTGCTTCAAGCCGTAAAAGTAAAGTATGCCGCGTATGAGGTTACCGATATCGACGGAGTGAAAATCGATTTTCCCGATGGTTGGGTACATCTTCGCAAGTCGAATACCGAACCTATAATCCGAGTCTATGCTGAGGCGGCTACAACCGAATTGGCAGAGCAGAAGGCTTCGGATATTATGGCGGTAATTGCGTCGATGGTGAAATAGAGAACGGTTGAATATGGGTTGATAGATCTTTCTGAAAATTTTTCTAAAAATGGATTGGCTGGAAAATGAAATCGAGCGCTTCTTCCTCAGATTTGAATGGAGTCAAATGGAAATTGAATGGGGAAAAAGAGTCGTTTGGCTTCTCATTATTTGGCTGCTAACCCTTTTGTTGGCAAAAATATTTCGGCACTTCTTTATCCCTGTATTGCAGAAGATAAGTCACCGCACAAAAATTCAGTGGGACGATCATCTTTTCAAAGATGAAGTTTTGCACAAGGCTGCCCGCATCATACCTCCTGTCGTATGGTATTTGTTCCTGCCCGTTGCGTTTAAAGGCGAACCGTATTTTCTGGATATCTGTTTGCGCATTACGCAGATATATCTTATCATTGTTTCGTTGATGCTCATCAACACGGTGATGGGAACGTTGTACAAGATTTCGAGCATGAACGAAACCTTGCGTTCCCGCCCTTTGAAGGGAGTTTACCAAATGGTGGTTCTCATATCGGGCTGCATCGGTGTGATACTCATTATAAGCGTACTTCTTGGCAAAAATGCGACAACGATACTGGCAGGTCTGGGTGCCAGCCATACTGATGTTGATTTTCAAAGACAGTATCTTGGGACTGGTGGCCGGCGTGCAACTGTCGGCCAATGACATGTTACGTCCGGGCGATTGGATAACCATGAGTAAATATGGCGCTGATGGTTACGTTACTGAGGTTACACTCACAACGGTGAAAATCCAGAATTTCGATAAAACCATCACAACGATACCGCCGTATGCATTGGTCAGCGATTCATTTCAGAACTGGCGAGGCATGTATGATTGTGGAGGAAGACGCATAAAGCGTTCACTCCTTATTGATGCACCATCGGTGCGCTTCTGTACGGCCGAAGAATGCCGACATTTTAAGGAACAACATTGGATTGATGAAACCGACGAGGCTAAGGGGCGCCTTGTCAATCTTTACGTGTATAGAAAATATGTTTTGAACTATCTGAAGAACTCTCCGTATATCCATGCCGAGATGTTGCAGATGGTGCGTATGATGCAACCGACTGCTGAGGGTATTCCTTTGGAAGTCTACTGCTTTACCCGGGACACCAATTGGATATGTTATGAAAATAGCCAGGGCGAAATTTTTGATCACCTGCTGGCCATGCTCCCCGAGTTTGGTTTACGTATATACCAACGTCCTTCGGGGCTTGATATCCAAGATATAAAATTGTCAAATATCTGTTCCAACTCTTCGATGAAGTCTTGATATCACACGGTAGGGAGCACGCAAAGCTCTTTTTTTAATTCGCCTTTTTTCTTTACCTTTGTACTGAAATCTATTTGAACCGTAGAATGAAGAATATACGCAATTTCTGCATTATAGCCCATATCGACCATGGTAAAAGTACCTTGGCCGACCGTCTGTTGGAATTTACCCACACCATCGCACCCAAAGACCTGCAAGATCAGGTGCTCGATAATATGGATTTGGAGAGGGAACGTGGCATTACGATTAAAAGTCATGCCATACAGATGGAGTATATGTACAAGGGTGAAAATTATATTCTCAACCTGATAGACACTCCGGGCCATGTCGATTTTTCGTACGAAGTATCGCGTTCAATAGCTGCTTGTGAAGGTGCGTTGCTGATTGTAGATGCATCGCAGGGAATACAAGCACAGACTATATCGAACCTGTATATGGCTATTGAGAATGATCTCGAAATTATTCCGGTCATGAACAAGATAGATCTCGACAGCGCCATGCCCGATGAGGTCGAAGACCAGATCGTAGAGTTGCTTGGTTGCAAACGGGAAGAGATATTGCGGGCAAGTGGAAAGACCGGACAAGGAGTCGAGGAGATACTAAATGCCATTGTTGAGCGAGTGCCGGCTCCTGACGGAGATCCGGAGGCTCCTTTGCAATGTTTGATATTCGACTCTGTATTCAATTCTTTTAGAGGTATTATAGCTTATTTCAAGATAGTGAACGGTGTGATACATACCGGCGACAAGGTGAAGTTTGTGGCTACCGGTAAAGAGTATGAGGCCGACGAGATAGGCGTCTTAAAACTCGATATGTCGCCTCGCCAGGAGTTGCGTACAGGCGATGTGGGATATATCATATCCGGAATAAAAACCTCGCGAGAAGTGAAAGTGGGAGATACCATTACACACATCGATCGGCCCTGCTCTGAGGCCATAGATGGGTTCGAAGAGGTAAAACCTATGGTGTTTGCTGGTGTTTATCCTATTGAAAGTGAGGATTTTGAGGATTTGCGTTCGTCCCTTGAAAAATTGCAACTCAACGATGCCTCTCTTACCTTCCAACCCGAGTCTTCCGTAGCTCTCGGATTTGGTTTCCGTTGTGGATTTTTGGGACTTCTTCATATGGAAATTGTTCAAGAACGACTCGACCGTGAGTTTGATATGGACGTTATTACCACTGTACCCAATGTTTCCTATAAAGTGTACGACAAGAAAGGAAACATGATTGAGGTGCATAATCCCTCGGGATTGCCCGACATTACGCTCATCGACCATATCGAAGAACCATACATAAGAGCTTCTGTCATTACGGTAACCGACTATATAGGGCCTATCATGACCTTGTGTCTGGGCAAACGTGGTGAGTTGGTAAAACAGGAATATATTTCTGGAAATCGTGTAGAACTTATATATGACTTGCCACTGGGAGAAATAGTGATTGATTTTTATGATAAGTTGAAAAGCATTTCAAAAGGATATGCATCGTTCGATTATCATCTGCACGATTTTCGCCCGTCGAAATTGGTGAAACTTGATATTTTGCTCAACGGAGAGTCGGTCGATGCACTCTCGACCTTGACCCATGCCGACAATGCCGTGAGCTTCGGTCGTCGCATGTGTGAAAAACTCAAAGAACTGATACCCCGTCAACAATTCGATATTGCCATACAGGCGGCCATCGGTGCCAAGATTATAGCCCGAGAGACCGTCAAAGCCGTGCGTAAAGATGTGACGGCCAAATGTTATGGAGGCGATATCAGCCGTAAGCGTAAATTGTTGGAGAAGCAGAAGAAAGGTAAAAAACGCATGAAGCAAATTGGTACGGTTGAAGTGCCTCAAAAAGCTTTCTTGGCCGTGCTGAAACTTGACTGATGTTGACGCCGAAACAAACTAAATGAGGCCGGGATTGTTTTATCGGAGAAACTAAGAAAAAATGATAGACCGCATCTATGCTTTGCGCAAGTCGTTACACAATTATGCCAATGGCGGTTATGTACTGATTGCTGTTACGGTGTTGGCTATGGTTGTGGCTAACAGTCCGTGGCAGGCTCTCTATTTTTCGTGGTGGCAACAGCCTGTTCTATTTCAAATCGGAGGCTTCAATCTTTTTGAACATCAGGGTCACCCGATGACTCTGATGCAGGTAATCAATGATGCCTTGATGGCGGTGTTTTTCTTCTCCGTGGGTTTGGAAATAAAGCGAGAGGTCCTGGTGGGAGAGTTGTCCTCGATAAAAAAGGCCCTTTTGCCGGTCATAGCCGCTGTTGGTGGTATCATAATGCCTATAACAATATATCGGTTAATGTCGTCCGACGCGACAGTTTTACAAGGGAGTGCCATACCTATGGCTACCGATATCGCATTCTCATTGGGCATTTTAAGTATGTTTGGAAAGAGAGTCCCTATCGGATTGAAAATATTTCTGGCAACCTTGGCTGTGGCCGATGATATAGGCGGTATCTTGGTCATTGCTGTTTTTTATACCGAGGAACTCTCGGCTATGTGGTTACTCTATTCCATCGGGGTGCTTGCTCTGATGCTTTTGGGGTCGCGGTTGCATATCAACAGTAAGCTTTTTTATCTTCTTGGTGCGGTGATTGTGTGGTATTTTTTTCTTCATTCAGGCATACATCCCACCATAGCCGGTGTGTTGGCAGCCTTTTGTGTGCCTGCCCACCCGGTGATGAATACGCGCCATTTCATAGATGAAATATGCGAAGCAGTGAAGGATTTCCCGCAAGCAAAGCCTGTCAGACGGGGTGAGACCTATATCCTTTCGTCTGAACAGATGAATGCTTTGAAAAGTGTAGAATCGGCTTCGGACAAGGTGATAAGCCCGTTGCAAGACTTGGAAGATACATTACATCCGCTTGTTAACTATTTGATTATTCCTCTTTTTGCCTTTGCCAATGCTGGCATTTCCTTGTCAGGAATAGCTTTCTCTTCACTTTTTCAAGGTATTAGCCTTTCGGTGTGGGTGGCTTTGGTAGCCGGAAAATTCATCGGCATCATGCTCTTCTCATATATACCTGTGGCATTGGGTTGGGTGAAAATGCCATCTGTGGCAACATGGCCTATGGTAGCTGGTGTATCGGCATTGGGAGGAATAGGTTTTACTGTATCACTGTTTATTGCCAATTTGTCTTTCCCGCTTGACAGTGAGGCAAATATTATGTTACTGAGTCAGGCCAAACTTGGTATTTTGGCTGGTTCGTTGTTGTCGGGAATTATCGGTTATCTCATTCTTAAGATTTCGTTACCGCGAAAGGTGGTGAATGAATGAAACAAATCGGGTAGGAGAGGTGTTTTTCTTGCAAATCCTCTCACTATGATTTTGATTTCAGATGTTGCAAATTCACCCGTGGGGTATGCCATGTTGCAATTGTTGTCAAGAAGAAAAGAGCATGCGCTGGTGCGTGTGCTGGAAACTTATTGCGGGCAATTGTGTCGTGACGACGGTTTTGTACCCTTCGCAGTTCCGTTTTATGATCAGATTTTGCTTGGTAACGCATTGCAAGGGGTAGATACGTTGTTTCTGTGTTCATTTAATTTGTTTTCCGACCACCGTTCGTTCTATGTCAATATTCTGCACGAAGCAGCTGTCTCCGGAGTTAAGAAAGTGGTGTTTGTCAGTTCGGTCGGGAACAGTGATTCTGTGTCACTCCCGATGAAGGAGAATAGAGAAACAGAAATGTGTATCAGAGCTTGTGGCATTCCTTATATCATTTTCCGGGTGAATATTTTCATGGAAAATTTACCGCTGCTTATTGGTACCAATCAGGCCAGTGGCATATATTATCCTGCTGGTAACGGGCGCATTGCGTTTGTTTCGGTATATGATGTTGCCGATGCCATATATCCTTATGTGGCCGGAAATGTCCCGGCAGAAAATCGTATATTTACGCTGAGTCATGAAATTACCTATTCGTTTAAAGATATAGCGGTCAATCTGTCACAATATTACGCACGGAGTGTGCGGTACGAATCAATTAGCTTGTCGTTTTACCGAGCTATTCTTTCTCGGATGAAGATACCGCAAGATACGGTTGATAGGTTGTGCTCTGTGGCAAAGGCTGTATCGATGAACAGTTATGATGTGAGCGATAGTACCATGAGAAGAATTCTTGCCCGTCATGCACAAGAGACTCAACTGGGGCAGCGTATTAGGCGTTGGTTTTCGCAGAAAGAGGTAACTCCGTTTTTGTTTGGGGGCCAACTGACGTTACTTACCGATTATTTACATGGAATGCATGCCCGTTTATAGCAGGATATTGACCGATGCTCCCAAGGTAAAGGAAGACAGATTTTTATTTATGCTCGTTACAGCATCCGGTTGGTCGGCAAAATAATAACGGTATCGGGTAGGAGTGAGGGTATAATCGAAAAAGAGTCTGAATCCCAATTTCAATTTGGCCCAATAAGAGAGGCTGAGTCCCGTTTGAAAGTTGGGTGCATGCATCTCTTTCAGTTTGAAAAACGGAGTTTTATTCTCATTGTCGTCAGATGTGAGATAGAGTGTCTGGGCATCGGCAAATGAATATCCGGCCAATAATTTACTACCCACAGACCAGCGATAAGTCAGTGCGCAATCGAAATAGGCACCAATAGCGGCCGAAATAAAATCCATGCCATTCTCGGTAATCTGGGTGTTGGGGAGTTTCATGTAGGAGGCAAAGGTGGCATCTCTCTGCAACTGTGTAGGCACGTGAGAGGCAATAGCTTTGCCTCCTACACCTACATAATTGTTTATAAACCAGGCTCCTTCTATACCCGAACTGGCGCCTGGCGAGGTGTGGAATACCAGTCCGTCGGATAGCTGTATTTCATGGGGCATGAATACATAGCCGGTGTAGAGGCCGATAAATGAGGGAGTGCGGTCGGGGAAGGTCGTATCATAGTCATATTGTCCCCATTCAATACCTTTATCTTTAAATATTAAGCCGGTAATCCAATATCCCAGTTCGGTCGACAAGATACCGATACCAGCACCGGCCAGTACGTCCGAAATCCAGTGCCGGTTGTTGAGCAGTCGGGAGTAGGCGGTAGCAGTGGCTATGGTGTAGCCGGCCACGCTGTACCAGGGACTGCGCATTCCGTATTCTTTGTGTAGCATGGTAGCTGCCATGAAGGCGGTTGCCGTGTGTCCCGACGGAAAAGAGTTGTGGCTTCCTGAGTTAGGCCGTTGTGACTTGGCTGTGTATTTGATGCCATTGACAAGGGTGGCCATTATGGCAACGGAGAAGGCATCGGCAGTGAGCATACGTCCCCACGAACTGTAACTTTTCACGCCTCCGACTTTCAGTCCAAGCATAAGTGCTGCCGGGGCATATTGCAGGTAGTCGTCGTATTTATGCCGGAAGTTGGGGACATAAGCGTTGCGCAGGTCGTTGATGGGTTGTTTGGCCCATTCAAAGGCGACCCCGCTTATTATAAGCGGACCGGCAATGTGGGTCATCTTAAACCATTCTTTTGACGTTTGTGCGTCGAGTTTGCGTTGCTGTCGTTCGTCAAAGAGTGGGCGGTAGTAAAGTCTGTTCCCTGTCGAAATGCCGGTTGAGAAGTGGGTAGGTGCCGGGTGGTTTGTGGTATCAATCGGTGTGTATGAGCCGGCACGAACGGTGCCGGTTGCCGACAAAAGTCCCGTTACAAGTATGGATATGAGGAGTTTTTGCATCGGAGAAAATATTTGACGAGCAAAGTAAAGCATTTTTTGCTGAAAAAGAGTGTTTGATTGTGAACAAATCAATAGGGATATCTGTTTTTGGAAGAGAATAGGGCAGATATAGAGATTTATTTTTATTCTCATACTTATTTAATCAATAGCGGTCTCTACATCTGTCCTTCTATTTTATTTGCTATTTTCTGGCTAAGTCGGTCAAAGGGTTCTTTTCCATCGACCCAGTGTATGGTAAATCCGCGTCGTTCCATACCGCGGAACCAGGTCATCTGACGTTTGGCAAATTGGTGTATGGCGATTTCGAGCAATCGGGTCATCTCTTCAAACGAATATTTGCCGATAATGTACTCGGTCAGGTATTTATATTCAAGACCGTAATATATAAGGTCCTCAGCAGCTATTCCCTCGCCGATGAGGCCTTTTACTTCATCTACCATTCCTGCATTGAGACGAGCTTTAAGTCTATCGGAGATGCGCTGGCGCCTTGTGTCCCTATCTATGTCTATTCCTATTATATAACTGTCGAGCGGTGTGTCTTTTCGCTCTTCAGGAGGCAGCGTTTTATAGTATTCTGCGATTTCTATGGCGCGAATGGCCCGTTTGGGGGTATCAACATCGGTTTTGTTATGCAGTGTTTTGTAGGTTTTCAGTATGGCTTCCAGCTCGGGAAGAGTGTGTTTCGACAGGGCTTCTCTCAGTGATTTATTTTCAGGAACCATGGGCATATGATATCCGCGGAGGACTGTTTCGATGTAAAGGCCCGTTCCTCCACATAATATAGGGAGCTTGCCGCGGGAGCAAATGTCGTCGTAGGCACGATTGAAGTCTCGTTGATACTCGTAGAGATTATATTTGTACCCCGGCTCACAGATATCGATGAGGTGATAGGGTATCTGATGCCCGTTTAGGGTGTATTCGTCCAGATCTTTTCCCGTTCCTATATTCATGCGACGATATATCTGTCTGGAGTCGGCACTGATAATTTCTGTATGTAAAATGTCGGCAAGTTTTACTGCCAAAGATGTCTTTCCCGATGCTGTGGGTCCTAAAATCGTTATGAGGTCCATAATCTTATATTTGTGGCAAAAATAATATTTATTCATTATATCGCTAACGATTTGTTCGAGAAAAAAAGATAATTATTTTCTTCTGCCATAATGAACGTTTTTATATCTCTATCTATTTATAACAGAATAAAATAGAAAAAGGAAATATTCCCAAAATTTCATACTTTCTCAAACTTTTTTTGATAAAACTTTCGAATTTATTTTTTTATCACTATTTTATATATAACTTTGCATCGTTTAAGACACATACTGTAGAACCTAACAACAGTTATCAATTGACGATAACACGGAATATAGTAGTGCTATGAGAAAATTTTTCCAATTATTGTTTATTCCATTTTTGTTCGTGGGAATATCAGAGGCTGGAGCTCAAAAAGTGAGATTCATCTCTGGTCATGTAACCGATGAAAATGAAGAGCCTTTAGTAGGCGTCACGGTAGTAGAGAAGGGAGCAACTTCTGGTGGTACAGTAACAGATGAGAATGGTAATTACATTGCTATTGTATCCAATAAAGATTCTGTTGCGCTTGTGTTTTCTTCCATAGGATTTGAGACACAGGAGATTCCGGTCGGAGACAAAAAGAAGGTAGATGTAACGATGGTTGAAAAAAGTGCATACCTCGATGAGGTTGTCGTTACTGGTTATCAGAACGTCAATCGCAGGGAGTTGGCCAGTGCCGTCTCACAGATTGAAGTAGAAGACATCAAGCTTTCGGACAAATTCTCCATCGACCAGATGTTGGCGGGACAGGTGGCCGGCATGTCGGTCATGACGACCAGCGGAGGCCCCAGTGCGACCCCGAAAATCCGTATCCGCGGAACCTCTTCCTTATATGGAAATACCGCACCTCTGTGGGTGCTCGACGGTATCATTCTCGACGACAACAGTGTAAACTGGGACGAGAGCGGCAACCTCGACCCCTTGGCCGAAGATGCCCAATATCTGGTGGGTAATGCCATTGCCGGTGTCAATCCCAACGACATCGAGAGCATTACCGTCCTGAAAGACGCCTCGGCAACGGCCATTTATGGTGTGCAGGCCGCCAACGGCGTCATTGTCGTGACCACCAAGAAAGGCCGCAACGGCCCGGCCCAGGTGACTTACAACGGCTCCGTTTCCATCAACCAGCGCGAAAATTACCGCCGCCTCTATTTGATGGATGCTGGCGAGCGTGTCCAACTGTCGAAAGATTTGATCGACTCCCGCCTTACCTATACCCGCAAGAACTTCACGCTCGGTTATGAGATGCTCAAAAACCAGTACGACGCCAAGGCTTTGAGCCGCTCTGAATTCAATGCCGCCGTCGATGAGATGATTGACCGCAATACCGACTGGTTCGACCTCCTTTTCCGTAATGCCGTGACACAGAACCATACCCTCAGCCTCTCTGGCGGTAACGAAAGCACCACTTATTATTCTTCGGTAGGTGCCTCTATTTCCGAAGGTACGGCTCGGCAAGAACTTTCGAAGCGTTACACGGCCACTTTGAAGGTCAATTCTTGGATCAGCTCCAAAGTCTACCTCGGCTTCCAACTCAACGGTTCGATTACCGACAACCAAGGCTACCACAGCAGTTTCAATCCTGATTCCTACGCTCGTGAAACAGCTCGAACAATACCGGCTTATAACAATGACGGTTCATATTTCTATTATCAACCCTACGAGTCGTTCTCATCAAGCAACATGGCTAATGAAACTTATGCGTTCAACGCCTTACACGAGTCAAAGACCACCGGCAACTATGCCGACCTCGCCAGCCTCACCGGGTTGATGAATTTCGTTTGGAAAATCTACGACGGCCTGCGATATGAGATGACCGGATCGTATGTCTACAATGCGACGAAGACCACCTCTTGGGCGCAAGAAGACTCCTACTATGTCAACACACTGCGCGGATATGTTTTTGATTCGTTGGATTTCAATAGTCCTCAATGGAATGAAAGTGATATACCACAAGGTGGTGTGATTTCAAAAGCCGAAACCAGCAAGACGACCCTCGATATCCGCAACACGCTCAACTATTCCAAGGATTTCCGCGGCCATTTGGTGAGCGCATTGGCCACTTCCGAGATACGCAGTGTCATCACGGATGGTTACTCCGGAACTAGTTATGGTTGGATGCCCGAGCGCGGACAGGTCATATCACCGGCATATACCGATGCTTATATTGTCAGAGTCAAGAATGGGTCATTTACCCCTGTGATTACCGACAACCAGGCCAATACCGTGTCGTGGATTTTTTCGGGCATCTACTCTTACCGCGACACCTACACCCTCAATGCCAACGTGCGTATGGACGGCAGCAACCAGTTTGGCGAAAATCCCGAATACCGATTCCTCCCTATATGGTCGGTAGCCGGCAAGTATGCCATCACCAACGAGTCGTTCATGAAACCCTATGAAGATTGGCTCTCCTACTTGGCGTTGCGCCTCTCTTACGGTATCCAAGGGAATGTCGACAAGGGCACGTCGCCCGACTTGGTCATGCAGATTGGTTCCATCAATTCCTACACCGGCATGGCCACATCGACGGTGGCCTACTGGCCCAATGAGGACCTGCGTTGGGAAAAGACCACCCAATATAACGTCGGCCTCGACATGTCGTTCCTGCTCGACCGCATCACCGCCACCGTCGATGTCTACAAAAAGGTGGGTACCGACATGATTGTCAATAAGACCATCTCGGCTGTCAACGGCTACACTTTACGGAAAATCAACGGCGGTGATGTCAACAACAGCGGTGTGGAACTGGCCGTAAAATTCACCCCCGTGCAGACCAAAGACATGCGTTTTGTCATCGGCCTCGTGCACTCCTATAACAAGAACGAGTTGATACACGCCAATGACGAAACAAACAACACTCGGGAAAACATGCTCTCGGGTTCTGCCCTCATCGAGGGGGAAGCATTGGGCACCATCTATTCTTATCCCTTTGCCGGCCTCGACCACGAAACCGGCCTCCCGATCTTCTACGACAAGAATGGCAACACCTCGGCCACATGGGGAAGTAAAACCTATAAAAATTACACCCTCTACGAAGACGAGATAGAACTTGTGAAGTCGGGCGTCGTTTCGCCACCCCATACGGGCGGCATCAACCTCGAATACCGTTGGAAGGAGTGGATTCTCCGCGGTTCGTTCACCTATTCGCTCGGCGCGGTCAACCGCCTACCTTTCATCTATGGCGACTACGATGCCGTGTTCGACCCCGAAAAGAACGTGACACGGGAACTTCTGAACCGCTGGCGCGAGCCGGGAGATGAATTGCACACCAACATTCCAGCCCTCTACGACGACAACACTTATACCAACTTAGGGGTGCGCCAATTGCGTGACAATGTCGACCACATCTACGGTACCTCCATGTATGACTACTCCACGGCACGCGTATGTTCGACCGACAATTTCCGTCTCCGGAGCCTGTCGCTTTCATACATCTTCAACAAGAAGATGCTCGAAAAGATGCACTTGGCCAATTTCCAGATTTCGGCCCAAGCCAACAACCTCTTTATCCTTGCCGACAAGCGTTGGCACGGTTTCGACCCCGAACAGGGCCGCTCGGCCACCTCTTCGATTCCACGCACCTATTCGGTGTCCGTGACAATCGGTTTCTAACCTATCAAACTTTAACATGCACATGAAGACGACAACCCTGATACGAAAAATGAGTTTCCCTGCTCTCATTGCCCTCTGCTTTGGCATGGGCGGGTGCAACGATTTTCTCGAACGCTCGGCTCAGAACCTGGTCATTCCCACCACCTGCGCCGACTACACCGAGATACTCCAAGGCGAAGGCTACTTCGGCAATTTGATTCGCGAAGGCGTGTGGGTCAACCTGATGACCGACGACATGGAGATGTTCACGCCCCAATATGACAATACTCTGCCATTCAATCTCAACAACTACCGATACGTCTATCAGTGGCGCGATGAGATAGAAATCGAGGACGAATCGTTCGAAGACGAACTTTTCAATTTCCTCTATTCACAAATATTGGTGGCCAACACCTGCATCGATGCCCTCGACCAAGGGCTCGAAGGGACGCCCGACGAGCAGGACATACTCCGCGGCCAGGCGTTGTTCCACCGGGCTTTTGCCTACCTCATGCTGGCCAACCTCTACGCCGAGCCTTATGACCTTGCCACGTCCGAGACTCCTTGCGTGCCGTTGAAGACCGACCCCACGCCGTCGCTCCAACCTTATGAGCGGGCAACCTTTGCCGAGGTTTACAAGCAAATCGATGACGACATAACCGAAGGGTTGGCTGCCTTGAAGGGGAAAGATACCGGCAACTATTATTACATCGGCTACAACGCCATGCTCTTCGTAGCCATGCGCAAAGCGCTTTATACCAACGATTTCGATGCAGCCATCGAGTATGGCAAGGAGATATTGGAGGCCAACGATGCCTTGTTCGACATCACCGACCGCATTCAGTCGGTTGCCCCGGGCGAAATAAACGGCTCCGATGCCTACGACAACTTCATGCAACCGGCCAATCCCGAGTTGATGTTCTGTTTTGCCTCGGCCACCACAACCATCTCCAATCTTATTTCCCGATCCAATAATTTGGAACAGACATTTACCCTGTCGCGCACCATCGACAATAACCTTATCGGCCTCTACGATTACGACACGACCACCTGCATCGGCGACCACAGGTTGGCCTATTGGTTCATTGCCCCCCACGAAGCGCCCGGTGAACTCTACCACAAACGGGGGAATTACTATGCTTTGAAATTCAACTCATACGATGACTTGTACATGCGTGCGGCTTTCCGCTCGGCCGAGGCTTATGTCACACTGGCCGAAGCCTATGCCCGCAAGGAGAATCCCGATTACGCCACCGCACTCGACTATGTGAACCACCTGCGCCGTTACCGTCTCGATGCCCAAGCCTACGAGGAGTTGACCCCGGCCGATTTTGCCGGTGGCGAAGAGATTGTGCAATTTATCTGGGACGAGCGTCGCCGGGAGCTTTGCGGTGAAGAGTTCCACCGCTTCTTCGACCTGCGCCGCACCACCCGTGCCGAAGTTATCCACCCTTACGGGAATGCCGGTTACTATCGCCTCGAAAAAGACGATGCCGCCTATACGCTCAACTTCCCGTTGGCCGAGCGGCAAATCAATCCGCAAAATGTCAACCCCCGTCCTGTGAGAGCCATGATTTCATATTAGGAAAAACCAACTCAAATAAATTTACAAACCTTTTTAATTTATCAAATTATGAAAAAAACTCTGATGTTTGCAAGCTGCTTGTTGGCAGCTGTGGCGTTTACCGCATGTAGCGATGACGACAACGATACCAATGGCGATGGTGGCGCACCCACTCCGGCACCCGAAATGGGCATTGATGAATTCAATACCAAGTATGACCTCGAAGCCACCCTCGATGTCGATACCGCAACTTTCAACTACGCATCAATGGACGGCCAAATGTTCCGCTGGATTAATGGTCGTGTAGACGAAAACGGTGACTCGATACCCGATTTTATTGGACAATATTTTGTTGCTGCCGATAATGAATATGTAGACAAAGTGCTGGGTTTCCTCGATGCAGAAGTATTCCCCGTATTCGGTGAAGAGTTCATCTCGAAATACATGCCTCGTACCATTTATTTCGCCAGTGAAGTACAATATAATCCTTACTACAACAACCGTAATTTGGGTTTAGTGAATCATGCAAAAGATATCCACTACGCTTTTGAAGGCGGTACCTGCTGTCCCAATTATATTATGTTCTCGCACTGCTGTGCCGATTTCGACACGATGGACAAGACCTACCTGAAACGTCTCTACACGTCGTTGGTTGTGGAGTATATTTTCTCCAACATCGCCAACAGCCAGCTTGTTGAACCGACTGAATTCAACCAATACAGTTTGGATTACACCGTAGGTGTGGATTTGGGTTTTATGATATTTTCATTGAATCAAACTTGTGATGCTTACTACGAATCTTCGGCAGATGATTTTGAAACAGGCTGGCTTAATGAAAGTGTATATTGGAACTCTTTTGAAGAAATTGTAAACGGAGAAAATTTGTGGCATTTCCCTACGGTTTGGTTCCAAAGCGAATTGCGTCCCGGTCGTGTTGGTGCTTGTGAAGTAACCTTGTATGATGAAGCGACAGCTATCGAATATGGTTATCCCAGCCTTTATAGTGCTACCTACTACCGTGCATCTTTGGCTCAGGTTCTGGGCGACTATGTAGCTTTCATCGTAACGACTACCGCCGCTGA
>ERZ779843.2525-NODE-2525-length-17431-cov-5.689169_pt1 | contig 17431 bp, 10 predicted proteins | sample MGYA00511560_ERZ779843 | MGnify/ENA primary metagenome ERZ779843 (study PRJEB29588, sample SAMEA2158062) | human gut metagenome | biome: human gut; feature: human-associated habitat; material: faeces | place: Denmark | collected 2008/2010 ... | reverse complement strand
AGACACCCGTAATCATCAGCCCCGAGATCTCGTTGGCCTTGTCCGGATGGCTCTTGAGCGCCGCCGAATAGATCACCGAGAAGATACTCGAACAGGCGAAGCCGATCAGTCCGACCAGCACCAGCATGCCGGCCGTTGCATGGGTGAACCAGAGTGCGATCATGGCGGCGATGGCGGCGAAAATGTGAATCCGGAAGTAGCGGACATCGCTCATGCGCACGAGCAGGAGCGAACCGAGCAGTGCGCCGACCGTACGGCAGACAAAGTAGACGCTCGATCCGATTCCGGCCTGCTCGACGGCGTATCCGCTGCGCTCGATGAGCAGCTTGGGTGCGACCGTATTCATGCCCACATCGACGCCCACGACGAAGACGATGCCGAGGAAAAGGATCAGCACCGTGCGGTCCTTCAGCAGCGAGAAGGCCGCTCCGACCGACGAAGCAGGCTGCGTTTCGCGCGACTCGCGGATCGGGGTGCAGAGAAGCCAGAGGGCCGACAGCAGCGTGATGGCGGCATAGATCGGGAAGAGGTACTGCCAGTCGCCCAGCTCTCCGGCGGCGAATGCGGCGATGAACGGTCCGCAGAACGACGACACGGCTTTGACCACCTGTCCGGCCGTGAGCGAGCTGGTCAGCGTCTCGGGGCGCACGACATTCGTCAGCAGCGGGTTGAGCGACACTTGCAGCAGCGTGTTGCCGATGCCCAGCAGGGCGAAGGCCGCCATGCAGGTGACCAGATTGTAATCGATGAAGGGGATGAGCATGCCGGCGACGGTGACGAGGTTGCTCGCCTGCACCATCTTCTTGCGCCCGATGCGGTTCATGACCAGTGCCGCGGGAATCGAGAGCAGCAGGAACCAGATGAAGACCATCGAGGGGATGAATCCGGCGAGGGTCTCGTTGAGTGCGAAATCTTTCTGCACGTAGCTGGTCGAGATACCCACCACGTCGCAGAATCCCATCACGAAGAAACCGAAGAGGACGGGCAGCAGTTTGCTTACGGAGCGGTTGTCGTTTTTATTCATCGGATCGTTCGGGTTATTTCTCGGCTTCGATACGGTAGGTGAACGAATCGGCACGGTAATAGCCGACGTTGAACTCGACGGGGAATCCCGTGGCATCGAGCACCAGCCGCTTGCGCCTGAGAATCGGATCGCCGACCCTGATGCCGAGTTTGGCGGCCAGCTCCTCGTCGGCCAGCATGGCGCTCACCTCCTCGACCGACTTGTGGACGATGACGCCGTAGCGCTGTTCGAGCATCGTGTAGAGAGGCTGTGTGAAGTCCTCCTCGCCGGTCATCCCGATGGCGGGGTTGAAATAGGAATAGAAATAGACGATCGGCGCCTGCTCGCTGCCGCGCACGCGCGACATGCGCAGCATGCGCATGTCGGAAGCCACCCGGAAGAACCGGGTCACCTCGGGAGCGGCCTGTTCCCAACATATATGCAGTTCGTAATTTTTGATCGTGATGCCCAGCGCCTTCATCTCCTGCGAGAAACTCATCCAGTTGCGGGCGTTGCTGCTGGCCCTGCCCAGCGTATTGACCGTGGTGCCCACCCCCTTCTTGCGGATCAGCAGGCCTTCGTTCACCAACCGGTTGATGGCCTGTCTGAGGGTGTTGCGCGATATCTTGAGCTCCTGTGCGAGTTCCACTTCGTTGGGCAGGATGGCTCCCGAACGGTATTTCTCGGTATTGATCATCTGGCGCAGGATATGTTCCGCCTGCACGTGATAGGGCGTCTTGCTCGAAAAATCAATCTGTGCGTTCATCTTCTGTCGGTAGTTGGATTCGCCAGTACAAAGATAATCGTTTTGCACTAATTTTCACGGTTTCTCTGAACATTCCGTCTCTCCGATCCACTCCGTCCGGAACCGGCAGCGCATATCGCCGCCCCGCCGCATGGAAAAGTTCGTGCCCCAGAGGTCGTCGTCGAGGCAAAAATGTACGTCCTGGCGCAGATTGGGCCGTTCGGTCGAACGGTTCAGGGCGTTGCGTTCTCCCACGACTGCGGGCAGGGCGTCGGGCGAGGCGGTACGCAGCGTGCCGCGGTGAGTGACGAGGTCCACGCAGCGGTCGGCCGATGCCGGGCATAATTGCTGCCGGGTCCTATTGCCTCCGGTCGAGCTCCGCGATGGCGAAGGCGTAGGCCCCCAGTGCGATGGCCCGGCTGGCGCCGAGTTTCGAACGGACGACGGGGGTTTGGCGAACGTGGTGGTAGCGGACGCGCTTTTCGGAGCGGGGAACGGCTACCGGCACCGATTTCTCGCGCAAGAACTCCGCGGCCTCCTCCGGTGTGTCGAGGTCGAAGGTCCGCATCTGCAGCCGCGGGAAGCGGTCGCCGGCAAAGGAGCCGATCTCGCCGCGCATCTCCGCGAGCAGAGCGGGCATGAAGTATTCGGCCGCTCCGGTCAGGCCGCCCCCCAACACGACGATGCCGTCGATGATCGTGAGGGCCTGCGAGATGACGTCGCCGGCCACCTCGCCGAACCGGCGGAAGCTCTCTCGTGCGGCATCGCGGTCGCCCTCGCGCCTTCCTTCGGCGATGTCGAAGATGTCGCGCGGGGTGAGCGGAACGGTGTCCGCGCCGGTCAGCTCGCCGTAAACACGGCGGATGGCGCGGATGCTGACGCTCTCCTCGCAGATCATGCCTTCGTGGTGCTTGTTGCGGAATACCCAGACGTCGCCGCCGCATCCGTTGTCGCCGGTCAGCAGCCGGCCGTCGATCACGGCGCCGGCGCCGAATCCCGTACCGAACGTCACGCCGAGCAGATTGCGGTAGCGTTTGGTCGATCCGGAACGTTCGAGCAGGGCGTTCACCTCGGGCAGGGCGCCCGAAATGGCCTCGCCGTAGGCAAACAGGTTGCCGTCGTTGTTGATGAACACCGGGATACCGAACTTCTGTTCGAGGAAGGGTCCCAGCGCCACGCCGCCGCGGAACGACGGGAAGTTGGGCAGGTCGCCGATGATCCCGTGGGCATAGTCGGCCGGTCCGGGAAAGGCGAAACTGATGGCGACGGGTGCTCCGGGAAGCTGCCGCCGCACGGCTTCGAATCCCTCGACGAGGGTCGAGAGCATGCGGTCGAGATCTTCCGGCTCCGAGTGGAAATGGATCGGGCCGACGATCTCGCGGTTACCGGCGATCGCCGAGAAGACGAGGTTCGTGCCTCCGGCGTCGAGCGTGAGGACGATACGTGGGTCGGTTTCGTACATGGTCGATCGTATATTAGTTGTTGTCAGTGTCGTACATAAGCCTTGACCGTACCGCAGAACGTACCCGGAACGAGCGGCCGGATCGTGTAGCTGCCGATCGAAGCGGGAATGATGAAGGTCTCGGCGTAGTGCACCGTGAAGGGTTCGAACGTTCCCGCAGGGCTCTCGATGACGGCGGCGTCGCCTTCGACCAGGTTGAGCACCTCGACGCCGCCCTGCATCGTGTGGGGCGTGATACCGGTGAACCAGTGGCGGCGGGTTTCGATGAATTCGGCTTCGTGCAGTCCGGTGCGCTCCTCGCGCCAGCCCTCGCCCTCGGCGATCGGTTCGAAGCGGTTGCAGTGGCGGCGGAGTATCTCGTCCGTGTCGCGCGTCCAGTCGATGACGCGGGCTGCGTGGCCGATATTGATCGGGCGGGGTTTGCCGTCGAGCCCCATGCGGCCCCAGTCCCACATTTTGAAAGTGAAGATATTGGGCGTGGCACTGATCTCAAGGACCATGGCGCCGGCGCCCGAGCAGTGGACCGTACCGCCCGGAATCAGGTAGTGGTCGTGCCTGCGGGCCGGGAAGCGGTTCACGAAACGCTCGGCATCGAACGCCGCGCCTCCCCGCCGAGCCGTGCGGAGCGCCGCGAGCATCTCTTCGGGATCGACGCCCCGTTTCACGCCGAGATAGACGCAGGCGCCGGGCTCGGCATCGAGCAGGTAGTAGCTCTCGTCCTGCGTGTAGCGCATGCCGAACGTACGGCGGATGTATTCGTCGGTGGGATGGACCTGGAGGCTGAGGTTGCCTCCACCGATGGTGTCCAGGAAGTCGAAACGGATCGGGAAGCTCTCGCCGAAACGCCGGCGGTCGGCGGCGCCCAGCAGCTCCTGCGCACGAAGGTAAATGAGGTTCTGAGCCGGCATCTCGAACAATTCGCCATCGACGCGCAGCAGCAGGCTGTTCTCCTCCGGAACGCAGTCGAAGCACCAGCCGAAATTGGCCTGCCTGCGGTCGAGGTCGCAGACCTCCTTCATCCACTGGCCTCCCCACGGCGCAGGGTCGAAGAACGGCACGACCCGGAACGGACGACGCACCGTACGCCCGATGCCCTGCATGAAGGTCTCGGCCGCGATCATCAGCGGACGCCCCGGACGGTGCGTGTCGATCCAGTAATCGACGCGGTTGTAAAGGCTCTTCTTGTGGTTGTCCAGCACAGGCCAGTCGTTGAAGTAGCCGCGCTTGTACTGCCGGGCGGGGCTTTCTGCCGAGTTGTCCACACCCAGTCCGTGAATGGCACGGGCGCGGAAACGCCGCTGAATCTCCCAGCGGGCCATGTCGGCGTAGAGCGTCAGGTCGGCATTCGGTGCGACGTAACCCGCACCGCTGCCATAGACGATCGTCCGGCGTTCACGATGCCGGATCCGTTCCCGGGCCTCGTTCAGGCGTTCGGGGTCGAAGAAATCGGCCAGGCCGAGCGGCGTGAGATAGCCGAACAACTCGTCGTCGGTCACATAGGGGTCGGTCATGGAGCGGATCTGCCGTTCGTCGCGGAAAAGTTCCTCGGTGCGGATCAGCTCGGCCTCGGGCCATATACGGGCAAGCGCCCCTGTCAGCTCCTCGTCGCATACGCCGTGGTAGGTGTCGAACACCACCAGCGGACGCTCGATGTCGGTGCATCGTACGAGCTCAGCGCCGATCTCCTCCCAGCCGCGCCAGATACGGCCTTCCGTTTCCGTCGCCGGAAACTTGTCGTAGTTCGAACGTGTGTGCAGCGATGTATTCATGAATATATGTATGTTTATTTTTTATATGTGCAAACATAATGAATCTTTTTTGATTATGCAATTGTTCGCGCGATTTTTCCGGCCTTCGGGCGCTCTTTTCGGAACTTCGGCCGTCGGAGACAAGGCCCGCCGGGCATCCGACAGACCTTGGACAGGGCGTGCACATAGATCAACCGGCCGATGTTCGGCGGTTACCGTCCCGAAGCGCCCCATGCCGACCGGATCGGTCGCATCGCCGAACGGCTGGCATCCCGCGCGTCGAGGAATGCGACGCCACGGCCCACCCGGACCGTCGAGATGGCCGATGGGCGGGCATCCCGGCAAAGCCGGGCGACAGCGAGATCATCCGCCCGCTCGACGGGCCGGCCGGACAGCTCGGCCTCGGGGGTTCGGACAATGCCGACATGAGCGACCACCCGGACAACCGGCATCGGGCTTATCGCAGGTCCTGCCCGTCTATGTACGTACAACAGGTGAAACAGATGATATTTGCATCCGCTTCTCTCCACCGCTTCTCCGCAGGGCGGAAATTATGCCGGAAGCGGGGCTACGGACCTTGCGCCGAACGGCGGAATGCTCCGGACGCGGGCGTCGGGCGGGTCGTACCCGTCGGAGCCCGCTCTCTTTTTAAACGGATCGGCAGAGTTCGCTGCGTCGGTTTTCACTCATACCAAGTCGTCCGGAACCGGAAAACGATGAAAAAATATCCGAAGTATTGCATTTTTGAAAATCTATCTCTATATTTGCGTTGTTCATATATGTATGAACAAATATATATGATTTAAACATAAAAAACCTAACCTAAATGAACTTGTTATGAAGAATCTGTACCAGAATTACGCACGGACCCGTTGGGACGGATCGGGCGGAATCTTCAGAAAGTGCGCGGTCCTTTTGTTGGCGGTCTCGCTGCTGCCCGGAACGTCGGCAGCCGGATCGGAACCGGTCCAGACCGAAGTTCCCCCCCCCGCACGGGAACGCACCGTCGGCGGAACGGTCCGCGACGGCAAGGGCGATCCGATTCCCGGAGCGGCCGTGACCGTCGTGGGCGGTTCGCTCGGCGTATCGACCGACGCCTCGGGCGCCTACCGCATCGAAGGGGTCGGAAGCGACGACGAACTGGAATTCAGCTTCCTCGGAATGATGTCGCAGAAGGAAAAGGTCGGGACGCGCACACGGATCGACGTGACGCTGCGCGAGGACATGATCGGTCTGGAAGATGTCGTGGTGACGGGCTATACGGCCATGAAGCGTAAGGACATCACCGGATCGGTGGCTTCGGTATCGGCCGAACAGATCGCCCGCATTCCGGCATACGACCTGACCACCAGCCTGGTCGGTGTGGCCGGCATCCGCATCGACGGAGGTTCGATCCGCATCCGCGGCACGCGTTCGACCAACGCGGGCAACGACCCGCTGATCGTGCTCGACGGTATTCCCTACGACGAGACGCTCACCTCGATCAACCCGGGCGACATCGAGTCGATCGACATTCTGAAGGATGCCTCCTCGACGGCCATCTACGGAGCGAAGGGCGCCAACGGCGTGATCCTCATCACCACGAAACAGGCCAAAAAAGGCGAGACAAAGGTTATCTACGACGGTTTCGTGGGCGTGGGCGTCAATAACCGGGGCACGCTCGACGTGATGGATGCCGACGAGTACATTGCCTTCCAGCGTGAAGCCAGCCGCGCCGCCGGCGCGTGGAATTCGCCCGAGGACGACAGCAAGGCCTTCTTCGGGGCTGAGATCGCCAACATGGGCAAGATGGACACCGACTGGATGGGCCGTTATTTCAACCAGAAACGCCTGTGGCACAGCCACTCGCTGACCATCGCCTCGGGCAACGAGAAGACCCAGTACAAGGTTTCGTTCAATTACAAGAACAACGAGGGCCGCTACGAGGGCGACCGCCGCGACTACTTCTATCTGACCACCGACCTGACGCATCAGGTGCTGCCGTTCCTGAAGGTGGGTATCTCGAACCGCGCTTTCTACAACGTGAGCCACGACAAGCCCGACATGTTCGACACGTTCCTCCACATGTCGCCGCTGACGCCGATCTACAACGAGGACGGCTCCTACAACGAGTATCCGTTCGGCGACCCGTTCGTGAAGAATCCCTACATGAACGAAACGGACGGAGCCTACGAGGACAAGACCGAGGAGTGGAAGATCTACATGCGTTTCTTCGCACAGGCGGACCTCTGCAAGGGACTCACCTTCAACACCAACTTCGCCTACACGCCGGCCTTCTCGTCGCGCGGCTACTACTACGACAACCGCAGCGTGGGCTACACCGACGAGCGCAACGTCGCCGGCATGCACAACAACCGCAAGGCCGACTGGGTATGGAACAACATCCTCAACTACAAGAAGGCCTTCGGCAGGCACGCCATCGACGTGTCGGCCGTCTTCGAGATGCAGAACCGTCAGACGGTGAACTCCTCGATGTCGGGAAAGGACCAGGAATCGCCCGCCTATCTGTGGTATAACATGAACCGTCTGACCGATTCGAAGACGATCGGTTCAGGATTCATCCGCAACCAGATGGTTTCGGTCATCGGCCGCCTGCAATACACCTTCGACGACCGCTACATCGTGACGGCTTCGTTCCGCGAGGACGGCGCCTCGCAGCTCTCGCCGGGCAGCAAGTGGGCCTTCTTCCCCTCGGCCGCCGTGGCATGGCGCATTTCGGAGGAGCGTTTCGTCAAGGACAACGCGGACTGGATCACCAACCTCAAACTGCGCGCCAGCTACGGTATGACGGGCAACTACTCGATCGCGGCCTACGCCACGCTCGGTTCGCTCTACGGCTGCTACGCCAATTTCGGATTCGGCGGCGAGACCCACCTTCCGGGTCTGGAGCCCTCGACGCGCCCGGCGCCCGATCTGGGCTGGGAACGCAACAAAATGCTCGACATCGGTCTGGACTTCGGATTCCTGAACGGCCGCATCTTCGGTACGGTCGAATACTACGACTCGAAGAGCTACGACCTGCTCTACCTGAAGGTGCTGCCCTACACCACGGGCTTCAACCAGGCCTGGACGAATATCGGCGACACGCGCAACCGCGGTTGGGAGATTTCGCTCTCGACGGTTCCCATCCAGAAGAAGGACTTCACCCTCAACGTCAATCTCTCCTACTACCGCAACAAGGAGGAGCTGGTGCGTCTGCAGGATCCCGGCATGAAGCAGGACCTGAACAACAACCTTTTCGTGGGCTATCCGGTGAACGGCGTACACTACAACTACAAGCAGGTGGGCATCTGGCAACTCGACGAGGCCGATCTGGCCGCCCTCTACGGGCAGAAGCCCGGCGAAGTAAAGGTGGCCGACCTCGACGGCAACGGCGTGATCGACGGCAACGACCGCACCATTCTCGGCACGACGCGCCCCGACTGGGTCGGCGGACTGTCGATCAGCGGCCAGTGGAAGAACCTCGACTTCTCGGTCGATGTTTACGGTGAGTTCGGCGCCCTGGCCTACGACAGCCGCAGTACGGGCGGCTGGGCCAACCAACTGGGCCGCTGGAACACCTACAAGATCGACTACTGGACGCCCGAGCATCCGACCGACCGCTATCCCCGTCCGGTCGAGGGACAGTCGATCAAGTACCTCGACGCTGCGGGCTACTACGACAACGACTACGTGAACATCCGCAACATCACGGTGGGCTACACGCTGCCGCAGCGGTGGATGGGCCGTATCGTCAAGAAGACGCGCTTCTACTTCACGATGAACGATCCGTGGGGATACAGCCGGTTCCGCGACCAGGGCGGTATTTCGTGGTGGGAATCCTATTACATTTTCGGAGCCAGCGTCCAGTTCTAAACCTAAAACACAACGACCATGAAAAAGACAGCAACGATCCTCGCCTCCGCCGCGCTGCTTGCGGGCGTCACCGGCTGCGAAAGTTTTTTGGAGGAGGAGTCCTACGGATCGACCACCGACATTTTCAACGAGGAGAACGGACTCAAGGCATTCGTGAACCTCTCCTATACGAAGATCAACAACCTCTACGGCGGCGACGGACAGTGGCCGCTGATGACCGAATTGGGCACGGACCTCTTCCTGCGCGGCAAGAATCAGGGCGATACGGGTCTTACGGACTACTACGGTCTGGATGCCAACAACGGCAATGTCTCGTGGCTGTGGAACCACTGCTACAAGGCGCTGGCCAACATCAACATGTTCATGGAGACCATCGACACGACGCCTTTTGCCGACGAGTCCGAGAAACTGCAATGCAAGGCCGAAATGCTTGTGATGCGGTCGATGTTCCTATGGATCATCACCGAGACATGGGGCGACTCGTACCTGCCCCGCACGACGGACAAGACCGAGGGCATGGAGGCCCGCCGTTCCACGCGCGAGGATTTCTACGAGGAGATCATCGGCGGTCTGGAGCAGGTCGTCAACGAGGGGATGCTGCCCGACGAGCGCACCTCCGAGGCGGGCCGCATCGACATGCCGACGGCCAAGGCATTCCTGGCGCGCATGTACCTCTACCACGAGCAGTTCGAGGACGCCGAACGGCTGGCCTCCGAGGTGATCGACGGGCCTTACGGCTTCGAGCTGACGCCATCGCTCAAGGACCTCTGGGCCGACGACAAGACCAACGACGAGTTCATCTGGACGACGAATTTCACCAACGACGAGTCTTATGCGCAGAGCAACGGCTACTGGCAATGGTACGCCATGTACATCGACCGCTTCCCCGGTGTGCAGACGATGCTCGGGTGGACCGGCTACGGCGGTTGCCAGGCCATCCCGTCGCTCTACTACATCGACAACTTCAACCGCGATGCCGACCTGCGCTGGATTGATCTGCACCAGTGGGTATGGTACTACAACGACCCGGCCGACGACCGTTCGGAGTTCCCCGACAATCGGTGGCGCGAGTACATCGACACGGCGCTCTACTGCTGTCCCGACGTGCTGCCCGAATTCGAGCGTCAACGCATGAAGACCTGCTACACGTTCTTCGACCGCAACGACATGTACGATGCCAAGGGTATTCCGCAGGACCGCTGGACCTTCATCGGCATGACCAAATTCTACGACCACACCCGTCCGGGCAACATGTCCACGCTCTCGGACCGTTCGTACCCGGTGATCCGTCTGGGCGAACTCTACCTGATCCGCGCCGAGGCCAACATCCGCCGCACCGACCCCGATCTGCAAGCCGCCGCCCGGGACATCATGACGCTGCGCGAGCGGGCCATCCGCAAGGATTCGGAGGACCCCGCACAGAATGAGGCGTGGCGCGATGCGATGACCGTCACCGAGAACGACATGAACGTGGACTTCATCCTCGAGGAGCGGGCCCGCGAGCTGGCCGGCGAGTGGCAGCGCCGACTGGACCTGAAGCGTCTGGGCAAACTCGTCGAACGTGTGACACTCTACAACCCCGACGCCGCGGACAACATACGGGATTATCATGCGGTCCGCCCGATTCCGCAGTCGCAGTTCGACGGCATGCCCGACTGGACGACGCTGGGACAGAACGAAGGCTACAATTAACCGAATACATTCCGACCGAAGATAAAACGAGACAATTATGAAAACGATAGTCAAAAGATTGGCGCTGATGCTCTGCTGTGCCGGCCTGTTCCTCGCGTCGTGCAGCGACGATGAGGCGTCGGACGCGCAGCGGACGCTCATGGAGGTGATCCGCGAGGCGGAGACGCTCGTCGCCGAAGTCGAGGAGGGAACCTCCGAGGGCGATATCGCCCCGGGGTCGAAGAAGATCCTGCAGGCATGGATCGACCAGGCCTACTTCATCATGAACAACACCTCGCGCGAGGAGGGTTACGCCAATGCGGCGAAACGGCTCGAAGAGGCCATCGCGGCCTTCAACGCGAATATCGTCAAACCGGGTATCCCGCATTTCGCTCTGGGGTCGAAGATGAACCTGGGAGCTTCGTCCGGCTGGGGACTGGAGGATGCCTTCACCGTGGAGATGCGGGTCCGCTTCTCGGAGTTCGCTCCGGGCGACCAGTGCATCGTCTCCAACGAATCGGGCGCCGGCGGCTTCATGGTCCGCAACAACGCCGATCAACTGCAATTCTACATCTACGATGCCGACATCAACAACTGGAACGGCGGCGGATGCTGCACGATCGAACTCGGCACGTGGTACCACATCGCGGCGACCTATGCGGCGGGAGACAAGATGGTCTTCTACCTCGACGGCAAACAGGTGAGCTCCGTAAGTTGCGGCACGCTGGCCGCGTCGGCCTCCGACCTGCAACTGGGGACCTCGCCCTATTACAGCGACCGCTACATGCGCGGCGATATCCAGCATGTCTCGATCTGGGAAGATGCCCGCACGGCCGACGAGGTGGCTTCCGACGTGGAGTGCTCGTTCACCGGCACGGAAGAGGGGCTGACGGCCTATTGGCCGCTGACGCTCAACGTCGGTACGGAAATCACCGACGAGACAGGGTCGTACGTGGCCGCAATGACCGACGTCGCATGGCTCGACGCCGAATAGAACAGGAGAACATTCACGCATAAAAACACACAACGCATGACAAACCGCAGATTTATGTTGCTTTCCGTACTGCTGACACTGATATGGTCGGGTCTCTGGGCCCGCCCGTATCCGGTGCGGCTGTGGCAGATCGGCAAGGCCGACGGTTCGTCGTCCGAGTTCGCGCTCGACGGCAACAGCTATTCCGACATTTCGAAACGTTTCCCCGGGTGCACGGCGCTCTACACGGTCGGGCGCAGTTCGGCTTCGGACGTTCCGTTCGTCATCCCGGGGCCCTCCGATGCCTGGGCAGGCAACCCGCAGGGCGGACTGCTGGTCCGCTTCGGCGTCCGTGAGGCCGATCCCGGAGCCGCATTGAGGCTGAGGTTCGACTTCGTCGAGGTGCACAGCGGCTCGGCCCCGCGGCTCGAGATCACCCTCAACGACTTCCGCACGGAGGTCCAGACCCCCGCAGGCGCCGACCAGAACTACCTCGACACGCGCAAAACCTCGTCGAAGGGCCTTTGCGCCGAGGTCGAAATTCCGGCCGGGACGCTCCGCCCGGGCGACAACATTCTCTCGGTCCGCTCGGTTTCGGGCAGTTGGATGGTGCTTGACGCCGTGACACTCGAGGCTTCGACTCCGGTGGAGAGTGCCCCGGCGGGTACCGGCATTTCGCTCTTCGCGGCCGAGTCCGAACCGGCGCTGATCTACGGCCGGACCCGGGACGAACTGCTCCATCCCGTAACGCTCGACATCGCCAACTGGGACGCGAAGCCCCGCAAGGCGGCGTGGAGCTACGACGGAAAAGCGGGCGGCGAATTGAAGCTCGCCCCGGGCCTGAACCGCATGCAGGTCGGTATCCCCGAGGGGTATGACGGCCGCCGGGTGCGCTTCGCGCTCAGGACGCCGGACGGCGACCGTTCGGTCGAGACGGAGATCCTTCCGGCCGAGCGCTGGACGGTTTACCTCGTACAGCACACCCATACCGACATCGGCTATACGAAGCCGCAGACCGAGATCCTCACCGAACACCTGCGATACATCGACTACGCCATCGAGTACTGCGAGGCGACGGCCGACTATCCCGACGATGCGAAATTCCGCTGGACATGCGAGGCCTCGTGGGCCGTGCGCGAATGGCTGCGCATCCGCCCTGCCGAGCAGGTCGAGCGGTTCCTGCGCTTCGTGAAGAACGGTCAGATCGAAGTGACGGCCATGTTCTTCAACATGTCGGAACTCTCGGGCGAGAACGCCTACAAGACTTTCCTGGCACCGATCGCCCGCTTTCACGAACTGGGCATTCCGGTCGAGACGGCCATGCAGGACGACGTGAACGGCGTGGCGTGGTGTCTGGCCGACTACCTGCCCGATGTCGGGGTCAAGTACCTGTCGATGGGATCGAACGGCCACCGCGCCCTGATCCCCTTCGACCGTCCGACGCTCTACCGCTGGGAGTCGCCCTCAGGCAAGAGTCTGCTCTCGTTCCGCGCCGACCACTACATGACGGCCAACTTCTGGGGCATCGACCGCGGCGACATGGAGGGAGTCCGCAACGGCGTCTTTTCCTACATCCGCTCACTGCGCCGCAGCGGCTACGACTTCCCGCTCGTCGCGGCGCAGTACTCGGGATACTCCACCGACAATTCGCCTCCGTCGATGCAGGAGTGCGCGCTGATCCGCGACTGGAACGAGCACTATGCATGGCCCAGACTGCGCAGTGCGACCGTGCATGAATTCCTCGAGCAAATCAATACGAAATACGGCGACCGCCTTCCCGTTTACCGTGCGGCCTATCCCGACTGGTGGACCGACGGTTTCGGCTCGGCCGCCCGTGAAACGGCGGCTTCGCGCAAAACGCAGTCCGACATGATCGCCATCGGCGGCATGCTCTCGATGGCCGGCATGGCGGGCGACCGGGGCGTCGAAGGGACGCACGACGAGCTGCGCCGCATCCACGAGAACCTGCTCTTCTACGACGAGCACACGTTCGGAGCTGCGGAGAGCATCAGCGATCCGCAGTGCGAGAACTCGCAGGTGCAGTGGGCCGAGAAGGGCTCCTACGTCTGGGAGGCGCTCAAAAGCGCGCAGATGCTCTACGAAACCTCGATCGGCCGGCTTCAGGGCGACCTGCACCGTTCGGAGCGTCCTACGCTGACCTTCTTCAATCCGCTGGGCTGGGAGCGCTCGGCGCTGACGACCGTCTATATCGACTTCGAGGTGATCCCGCGCGACCGAGCCTTCCGTCTGCTCGACGAACAGGGCCGCGCACTCTCCGTCGAACCGATCCGTTCGCGCAGCGAGGGGCGTTACTACGCCGTCTGGGCCGACCGGATCCCGGCGATGGGTTACAAGACCTACGAGGTGGTGCTCGACGAGGGCCGAGCCGCCGAACCCGAGGCCTTCGAGCCGGCGGATCGTGTGGTCGAGAACGACTTCTACCGGCTGGAATTCGATCCCCTGACGGGCGGCATCCGCTCGCTCGTGGACAAGGAACTGGAGTTGGAGCTGGTCGATGGCGATGCCGAATGGAAACTGGGCGACTTCATCTACGAGTCGCTCGAGGGTGACCGCCACCAGATGGAGCGCAAGGTCTTCGAACGCTACCGCCGTTCGGGGTTGCGCGACGTGCGGTTCACGGGCGCGGCCGCCGGAGACATCTATACGACGGTTTCGTTCCGCGGTACGGCCGAAGGATGCGACCCCGATTTCGGCGTGCGCGTCGAGATGCGCCTCTACAACGACGTCAAGCGCATCGACCTCCACTATACGGCGCGCCGTCTTCCCGAGACCGATCCGTCGGCTCTTTACGTGGCCTTCCCGTTCGCCCTGGACGGCGGCCGGCTGGCATTCGACGTGCCGGGCGGCGTGGTCTATGCCGGCGAGAACCAGATTCCCGGAACCACGGCATCGTGGAATACGGTTCAGAACTTCGTCTCGGTGCGCAACGACCGGGCACAAATCCTCGTGAGCTGCGACGCCATGCCGCTCTTCATGATGGGCGAACTGCTGAACGATCCCTACCGCCAGCCGCGGACCTATGAAAAGCCGTACCTCTTCTCGTGGGTGACGAACAACTACTGGACGACGAACTTCCGCGCCTCGCAGGAGGGCGAGCTCAACTGGAGCTACACGCTCACCTCGTGTGCCGATACGTCGAACGCCGCGGCTTCGGCCTTCGGCTGGAGCAACCGCATTCCGCTCTATGCCCGCGTGATGCCGGCGGCGGGAGCCGACAACGGCAAAGCCCGGTCGAAGTCGTTCTTCCGCACGGGGTGCGACCACGTGCTGATGACCTCGTGCTCGCCGTCGCGGACCGGGCAGGGCGCCGTGCTGGTGAACCTCCGCGAGACCGACGGCCGCCAGGCCGAGCTCACGCTGCTCGACGCCGCAGGGAATCCGCTGACGTTCGAGGTGGTGAATGTCCTCGACGAACCGCTGGGCATACGGACCTCATCGCTCACGCTCAAACCCTATGAAAACGTGTTCGTGCGCCTCAGCCGCTGATCCGCACCATATCTAAACACCGATGAACGGCCGGGAAAGGGATGGTCAGACCCTTTCCCGGCCGTTCGCATGGCCAAACCGGGCCCCTCGACCAACGGCAGCCATACCAGTCCGGACCTCCCTTGTCATTCGGCGTGACGGCGCGCCGGCTCGGTCCGGGAAAAGACTCCGCCTACCGCCACCGCTTGGTCCGGAAAACGAAGTAGGCCGCAGCCCCCACCGCCAGCATCACGCCCCACGCCACGGCATAACCGTGCCGCCATTCCAATTCGGGCATGTGGCGGAAATTCATCCCCCAGACGCCGACCAGAAAGGTCAGCGGAATGAAGATCGTCGAAACGATCGTCAGCCGCTTCATGATGTCGTTCATCCGCATGTCGTTGTTGGCCGTGTAGAGGTCCATGAGCGACGAAAGGGTTTCCCGGCAGCCGTCGATGAGCTGCGAGGCGTTCTGCAAGTGGTCGTTCACGTCATTGAAAAAGGGACGGTTGGCCGCATGGATCAGTCCGGCGTCCGAACGCAGCAGTTTGGTGTACTGGTCCCGGAGCGGCAGCACGACGCGCTTGAGGTCCATATACCGGCGGCGGTGTATCTGCAGCCGGCCTCCGATACCGCGGCCGTCGGCCGCCGCGATCAGCTCGGACTCCAGATCCTCCAGATCGTCGCCGATCGACATGGCCACCGAAATATAGTTCGCCGTCAGCTCGTTTATCATCACCGAAAAGAGATAGTCCGACGAACGGGAACGTATCTTCAGCACGTTCCGCCGCAGAGCCTCCGCCACGTCGTCGTAGAACGACGACTCCCCCTCGGTGAAACTCAGCACGACATTCGGCCCCTGCACGAGCCGGACGCGCACGACCCGTTCGCCGACGAAGACGCTCGAAACCACGAAATTGAAATCGTCGTAAACCTCGACCTTGCTCGGATGCTCCACGTTGAGAATGTCCTGCACGACCAGAAAATCGACCCCGAAACGGGTGCAGACCTCCTGGATGCAGGCGGCGTCTTCCAGCCCGTGAACCCGGACCCAGAGTTTGTCGGAAGGGGCCGCAGCCGTTACGGCGGCCGCGAAGTCGTCGCAGAGGCTCTCCTCGAACCCCGAAGGCGAATAGCGGATCAGGTGGATGTGCGTCTTCGTGCGGCTCTCGCCGTTATAGACGAGCTGTTCGGTCAGCAGGTTGTTTTTCATGACGTGTCGTATTGCGGAATCAGAAGGGATAGCCGATGGCCAGATGGAAACCCAGCCCGTCGCGGAAGCTGGACAGGTTGTAATACCCCCGCTTGTCGGAATCCGGACAGGGCGTATGCAACCCGATCCCCAGATCGGCGCGGATGACCAGATAGCTGATGTCGTACCGCAGGCCGAAGCCGGTTCCCAGGGCGATCTCGTCGAGCAGCCCCTTCCATTTCAGTTCGGCTCCCGGACGCTTGGGGTCCTTTTTCAGCAGCCAGACGTTTCCGGCGTCGAGGAACACGGCCCCACCCAGCTTGCCCAGAATGGCGAAACGGTATTCTACGTTGGCCTCCAGCTTGAAATCGCCCGTCTGGTCCAGATAGCCGTTGCGGTCGCCGGCGGGCGGACGGTAGCTTCCCGGGCCGATCGAACGGATCGTGAAGGCCCGGATGCTGTTGGCGCCTCCGATGTAGAACTGCTCGCTGTAAGGCATCACCTCGGAATTGCCGTAGGCATACCCCACCCCGATCAACAGCCGTGCGGCCAGCCAGTTGTTCCGCCGTCCGATGCGGTGGTAGAATTTCAGCTCGCTGACCTCCTTGACGAACTGCGAGAAGCGGTTGCCGAACAACTCCTGCGGCTGCTTCTCGCCGAAGGCCCGCAGCACGCCCGCGAGCAGGTTGCCCGCCGACGTGAAGCTGTTCTGCCAGACGAGGCGGCGATTGCCCGCGGCGCCGTAGGTCCGGTCGAAAGTGTAGGTATAGCCGATCGAAGGCACGAACTGGTTGCGGAAACTCATGGCGATGGCCGGATTCTCATCCATCGTGCGGTCGAACTCCTCGGTCGTGTGCAGCAGCTTGTTGTAGGTCAGCTTGAAGAGCGTCAGCGCATGGCGGCTGTACGGCGAGGTCTGGAAGTTGTAGCCCATCGACCCGCTGAACGCCACGAGCCGGAAAAAGTCGGGCCGGTTCATCAGGTCCGCCCCGAGCTGGAAGGAGGTGCTCCCGGGATAGCGCTGCCGGCGCAGCATCGACTGTGGCACGAGCAGCCGCGGGACGTTGAGCGCCGCATTGAGCCCCAGCTCGTAGGAGTTGAGCTGCGAAGAACGGCCGCCCGAACGTTTGTTGCCCGTCTGCCATTCGTACGAACCGTTGAGCGCCACCGACAGCACCTCGCCGCCCCGGAACAGATTGTTGTTGCTGAGCTTGAAGGCGATGCCGGGGCCGAGGAAGCTGTTCGACTTGGAGGTGACGTCCGTTTCAAGGGCCGCTTCGAGCGGATAGTCGAAGC
>ERZ779843.2524-NODE-2524-length-17438-cov-7.063510_pt1 | contig 17438 bp, 12 predicted proteins | sample MGYA00511560_ERZ779843 | MGnify/ENA primary metagenome ERZ779843 (study PRJEB29588, sample SAMEA2158062) | human gut metagenome | biome: human gut; feature: human-associated habitat; material: faeces | place: Denmark | collected 2008/2010 ... | reverse complement strand
GCGGACGCACGACATGTGCGCCGATTTTACGCGCTGGCAGAAGGACGGCTGGCGGATTCTGGTGCTCTCCGGCGGCGCGGCGCGCGGCGAACGCATGCGCCAATCCTTTGAGGACGAGGGCGTGAAGGCGGCGTTCGACGAGCTGGGCACGGCCGCGCCGAAAAGCGGCGAATGCCGCATCTATCCGCTGACGCTCTCCGGCGGTTTTCAGTATCCACAGATCAAGGTTGCGGTGATCGCCAGCGGCGACGTTTACGGCGCGAAGAGCGCCAAGGGCAAGTCGAAAAAGCAGCAGGGCAGCAAAATCGCCTCGTTCACCGATCTGAACGTCGGCGATTACGTGGTGCACGAGACGCACGGCATCGGCATCTATCAGGGCACGAAGCGCCTGACCAGCGAGGGCGCGAGCCGCGATTACCTGCTGGTGCAGTACCTTGGCAGCGACAAGCTGTATATCCCGGTGGATCACCTCGACCGGATTCAGAAATACATCGGCGGCGGCGAGGGCGCCGCGCCCAAGCTCTCGCGGCTGGGCGGCAAGGACTGGGACAAGCAGAAATCGAAGGTGCGCGAAAGCCTCAAGGAGCTGGCCTTCGACCTCGTGAAGCTCTACGCCGAGCGGCAGAAGAACAGGGGCTACGCCTTTGGGCCGGACACGCCGTGGCAGCAGGAATTTGAGGAGAACTTCCCCTACGACGAAACGCCCGACCAGCTTCAGGCCACGGAGGAGATCAAGCGCGACATGGAGCGCGACCTGCCGATGGACCGCCTGCTCTGCGGCGACGTGGGCTACGGCAAAACGGAGGTTGCGCTGCGCGCGGCGTTCAAGGCCGTGATGGACGGCAAGCAGGTCGCCATCCTCGCGCCGACGACCATCCTCGCCCAGCAGCACTACAACACGCTGATGCGCCGGATAGAGGGCTTCCCCGTGCACGCGGACGTGCTCAGCCGCTTCCGCTCGGCCAAGGAGCAGAAGGAGAGCCTGCGCCGCCTCAAGGACGGAGAAATCGACATCATCGTCGGCACGCACAGGCTGCTGGCCAAGGATGTGCAATTCAAAAACCTCGGCCTGCTTATCGTCGATGAGGAGCAGCGCTTCGGCGTCGGGCACAAGGAAAGCATCAAGAACATGAAAAAGACGGTGGACGTGCTCACGATGTCGGCTACGCCGATCCCGCGCACGCTGCACATGTCCATGGTCGGCATCCGCGACATGAGCCTGCTGGAAACGCCGCCGCAGGCGCGCTACCCCGTGCAGACCTACGTGATGGAATATCAGGACAGCGTGATTCGCGACGCGATTCTGCGCGAAATCGGGCGCGGCGGGCAGGTCTTCTTTCTCTATAACCGCGTCGGCTCGATTGACCAGTGCTACAAGCAGCTTTCAAAGCTCGTGCCGGAGGCGCGCATCGCGATTGCGCACGGCCAGATGCGCGAGCACGCGCTGGAAGACGTGATGCTGGATTTCAGCCAGCAGAAGTTTGACGTGCTGCTGTGCACGACGATCATCGAATCCGGTTTGGATATCCCGATGGCGAATACGCTGATTATTTACGACGCGGATCACTTCGGGCTGGGTCAGCTCTATCAGATGCGCGGGCGCGTCGGCCGCTCGAACCGGCTGGCCTACGCCTATTTCACGGTTCGGCCGGGCAAGGTGCTCTCCGAAACGGCGCAGAAGCGCCTCGACGCGATTCGCGAATTTACGGAGTTCGGCTCGGGCTTCCGCATCGCGATGCGCGATTTGGAGCTGCGCGGCGCGGGCAACCTGCTCGGCCCGCAGCAGAGCGGCCACCTCGCCAACATCGGCTATGATCTGTATTGCAAGCTGCTGGAGGAAGCGGTTTTGGAGGCGCAGGGCGAAGCACCCAAGCCGAACCGCGACGTGGAGACGCGCATGGATGTGCACGTCAACGCCTATCTCCCGGCGGAATACGTCACGGGCGACAGGCAGCGGCTGGAGGTCTACAAGCGCATCGCTTCCATCACGACGGCCGCGCAGCGCGACGATGTTGAGGAGGAGCTGGTCGATCGCTTCGGCGACGAGCCGCTCTGCGTGGCGAACCTCGTCGCGGTGGCCTACCTCAAGGCGATGTGCGAAAAGCTGGGCATCGACCGGGTGAATCAGGCGGACGGGCGCATCGACATGCGGTTTGCGCTCAACGCGCAGGTGGACGGCCAGAAGCTCTTCACTGCGCTGAACGGGTTTGACAAGCGGCTGACGCTCAACGCCGCGCCGCCGGTGACGCTGACGCTTCGGGATCAGACGCTGAACCGCGAGGATCTGCTGATGCTCTGTGTCAAGGTGATGGAGCGGCTGCTCGCGCGCATGGAGCTGAGCGCGGCGTAAACACGATCCGCCCAAATTTGCAAAATGGGGTTGCAATTTGTGCGCAAATCGAGTACAATATTCCAGTAGAATGTGATGACGGATGGAGCTCATGCAATGCGAGGGTGTGAACCTTGTCAGGGCCGGAAGGCAGCAGCAATAAGCATTGTATCGTGTGTGCCGTGGGAATTTTCTGCCCCGAGCATTCTACGATTGCGCCATACAGCGTCGGTGAAAACCGGCGCTTTTTTCTTTTTTGGGAAATAAAAAAAGGACGCCAATCCGATGAAGCGGAAATTGATCGTCCTTCCATAAAAGGGAAAGCCTTATACTAATTCGCAGTTAAAATGCTTAACAGAGCGCATCAGATTTTTTGTTCTGACGAAGCCAAGTGAAGTGAGGCGTACTGGAGGTACGTTGAACGGAACGAGGCAAAGTCAGAGCGAAAAAGATGGTGCGCGGATTAAGCCATTTTAACAAGAATTAGTATTACATGCTGATGAGGCCGAAGGCGTTGGCAACCGAGCTGATGAAGATGATCGCCGCGAACAGCGGGCAGAGATAGCGGATCATCAGCGTGAATACGCGCTTGCGGCGGAAACGCTCCTCGCCGTGGCAGACCTCCTGCTCGATGGCCGCGATCCCGGCGACGCGGGAAACCAGCAGGCAGATCGAAATCGCCGCAATCGGCATCATCACGGAATTGGTCAGGAAATCGAAGAAATCCAGAAACTGCATGCCCAGAAGCGTGACGTTGGCCAGCGGGCCGTAGCCCAGCGAGGAGAGGCTGCCCAGCGTAATCATCACCGCGCCCATCAGCACCGTCGATTTTTTGCGGCTCCAGCCCAGCTCATCCTGAAAGGTGGAGACGGCGCTTTCCGTCAGCGCGATGGAGCTGGTCATGGCCGCGAAGAGCACCAGCACGAAGAACAGGATGCCGACCGCTGTGCCCAGCCCCATGCTGTCAAACACCTTCGGGATGGTGATGAACATCAGCGAGGGGCCGGCCTGCAGAGTGGCCGATTCGCTGCCGGAGAACGCGAAGATGGCGGGAATAATCATCAGACCGGCCATCACGGCAATCGCGGTATCGAAAATCTCCACCGTTTCCGTCGAGCCTTCGATGGAAACGTCTTTTTTCATATACGAGCCGAAGGTAATCAAAATGCCCATCGCGATGGAAAGCGAATAGAACATCTGCCCCATGGCGGTCACGACCGTCATCCACGAGAAGTTTTCAAAATTCGGCACGAGGAAATATTTGACGCCCGCCAGCGCGCCCGGCCGCGTGACGGAATACCCCGCGATCAGCACGGAGAGCACGACGAGCACCGGCATCATCAGCCGGGAGACGCGCTCAATGCCGTTGCGCACGCCCGCGTAGATGACAAACAGCGTCGCCAGCGCGAAGACGATGAAGCACAGCTCGGCGGACAGGCCGTTGGAGATGAACGCGCCGAAATAGCCGTCGGCCGCCAGCGCGTGGCCGTTGCCGAGCAGGTATTCCACCAGATACTTGATGACCCAGCCGCCGATGACCGAGTAATACGGCACAATGAGAATCGGGATGACGGCGTTGAGCCAGCCGCCCGCCGACAGCCAGCGCGATTTGCCGAAGGACTGAAACGCGCCGACGGGGCTTTTGCCGGTCATGCGGCCGATGGAGGTTTCCGCGACGATCATGGTATAGCCGAAGGTCAGCGCCAGCAGGATGTAGATCAGCAGGAAGATGCCGCCGCCGTACTTGGCCGCCAGATAGGGGAAACGCCAGATGTTGCCAAGGCCCACGGAGGCCCCGGCCGCGGAGAGCACGAACCCGATCTTGCCGGAGAACGTGCTGCGGGAATGAGAATGCTTTTGCATGCGTGTCAAACCGTCCATTCTTTTTTCATGTAGAAATCAGTGTAACACAGCGGGCGGGGAAAAGCAATGCGGCGGCGCGGGAAAGGCAAAAAAGACGCGCGGGATCAAAGCGAAAGCGTCAACTCGCATTGGTTGACGGGCGGCTGGCTCAGAATGTCGGCCAGATAGAGGGGGAGAAAGCCGCTCTGCGCCTGCCAGCGCTTTTCAAGCGCGGAATCCCGCACGAGGGTATCCAGGCGGCCGGAAAAATACGCGGCGTTGGCCTCGGCAAAGAAATCGGCCAACTGCTCGGGCGCGTCGTCCCCGGCGATGGAGGCGAGCGCCTGACGGAGACAGCAGGCGCGGAAAAAATCCGCGGAATAGGCGGCAAAATCCAGCAGATTGGGGTCGGAAAGCCCCTGCGCAGCCGCCCAGTCGGAAACGCGGACGGGCGCGGTGCGGTAGGTCAGCGCATCCGCCGTCAGCGTCAGCACGCCGTATTGATTCGGCGAAACGGCCAGCGACGAGGTGGCGATATCCCACAGGCCGGAATCGGTCTGCCCCATGTGCTGGAGGTGGATATGGCCGCTGAGGTTGCACAGCACGGGCGAAACGGCATACAGGCGGCGCAACGCATCCGCGTTGCGGATGGTGAAGCCGGAGGAAAGCAGGCCGCTGTGGTCGATCAGGTTTTGGTGGCTGACGGCGATGACGCGGCAGCCGTCCGCCTGCGCCTGCATGAGCTGACGGCGCGCCCACGAAAGCGTGCCCTTCAAAACGGCGTTCGGCGCGGCGGAGGTGTTCACGTCGAGCATCAGCAGGCGCAGATCGTCGGAGAGCGCCGCCACGTAGCTCAGCGAATCCGCGTCGCGGGAGAGCGCGCCGTCAAAGCCGAAGGCATGATAAAGGGCGGCAAATTCCCCGGCGGTCACGCCGTCCACCCGCGTATAACCGTCGCCCTCAAAGCGCGCGGCGCTGCTGCTGTTCAAATCGTGGTTGCCGGGGAGGACAAACACGGGAATGCCCGCGTCGCGGACGCGCGCAAGCCGAAGGGAAAGCGCCTCGTGGCTTTCTCGCGCGCCGTTGAAGGTCAGGTCGCCGGAGAGAATCAGCGCGTCCGGCTTCTCGGCGATCACCTGAGCGACAAACGCCTCGATCAGCGCGTCGCTGTACGCCATCGTCTTGCCGTCGCCCCGCTCGATCAAATCGGTGAAGAGCGCGCCGTTGTCCGTCAGCGTCGGGGCGATATAGTGTAAATCCGTCGCCGTAAAGAGCACCGCGCGGGGCTCGCACAGCGCAAGGACGGGGATGAGCAGAAGAGACAGGCACAGAAAGAGACATTTTTTCATAGGTGAGCGTCCTCCCGAAAAAAGATAATCTATTATAGCATACATGCGGGAAAAAACGGGAGTAGGCACTTTGGGGTAACCATGGCGTTTGGATGGGCGGCGGCGCGCGGGGACGGGGCGAAACTTAAAAAAATGAGGCGAGGCTGGGCTGACGATGGGGCGATTCGGAAGAACTAAAAAATTTTGGAAAGAACGGCCGAATGGGTGTGAATTTTCGCGAATTTTTACGTCTAGGTAAGTGAAACAGGGAACCCGATGGGCGATGGACAAGGCAAGAAGGAGGGACGAGGATGAAAAGATTCGTGGGGATGATGGGGGCGCTGACATAAAATGGCGTTCAACAAATGGAAAACAGGAGACCGTCTCAAGCTGGAATGGAGATACGTCATTTGTCCTTTGGCATTCCTTATTGTGCTATGGGTAGCCGCATCTTTTACGGGGCATTGGGCGACGGAAGAAAACCCATATCGCTCATACGCATTGCAGGCGTGCGCATGGCTGGATGGGCGGCTGGATTTGGGGAAGGATTATCCGTGGCTGGAATTGGCAATTTATGAAGGAAAGTATTATGTGAGTTTCCCGCCGTTTCCATCGCTGGTTTTGCTTCCGTTTGCCGCGGTATGGGGGACGAATACGCCCGATCACTGGATATCACTTGGCTTTTCGATTATCGGAATCATATACGCGATTCGTCTTTACCGTGCAATAACGGGAACGTATGAAATGGCGGAGCGATATGTCTTATTTCTGTTTTTAGGCAATGGCTATCTGTTTATTGCGCTGCAAGGCGGGTGGGTCTGGTACATGGCTCAGACGATGTGCTTTACGTTTTCGTTAATGTCTCTTTTCTATGCGGCGAAAAAACATATTGGGAGAGCGTTTGCATTTTTGGCTTGTGCCTTTGGATGCAGGCCGATGGTTGTTGCATATATCCCACTGATTCTCATGCTGGGAACGGAAAAAGCAAGTGTAAAAACGTGGATACGAAAAGGATATCGGCTCATTCCGGCATGTATGATAATCGGATTTTATTTGATGCTGAATGCAGCCCGATTTGATAATCCGTTTGAATTTGGACATACCCATTTGCCGGAATTTGTACGTTCAACCGAAGGCCAATTCAGCTTGAACTATGCGACGAAAAACTTTAATCAGCTTTTCAGATTGCCCCAAACCGGCGGAGAGCATGGAATGTTGATTTATGACACATATGATTGTATGGCGTTTTGGCTGATTGATCCGATAATCGTTTCATTTATGGTCACGTGGCTTTATGCGCTGACTCGGAAACGAAAGGCATGCGGATTGAATTTAATCATTGTTCCGGCAACCATATGCGTACACCTGATGATTGTTTGTTGCCATAAAACCATGGGAGGGTATCAATTTGGAAACAGATATATTGTTGACATGTTGCCATACGTGTTTTATGGGCTTATAACGTATAAACAGGGCGCTGGAAAAGCAGAATGGTTAAACAATCCGCTTTTTGCATTGGGATTTTCAATCAATCTAATTGGAACTGTTTCAACATATAATCATTGGATTTAGAAACGAGGAAGGTGAAACCATTGCAGGAAAGACGGTTTCGGCAATGGACGGATTTGAATGAATGGAGGAAAACAAAATGAAAACGAAAATGACGATGTGCGTTTTTGCGCTGTCCGCTCTTTGCTCTTTCTATGTGTGTCATTCGAAAGCGGAAACGAAGATTTGGAAACAGGACTATGAAGCATACGGAAGGAAAATATCAATCAATATACCTGTTGATGATATGGGGATGGATAAAATTGAAATCATAAGGGCTGAACCCCAAAAGGTAAATGAAAGAGAAGTAGAGAAAACAAAATGGTCGGATGACGCCGATTTTTGCAAAGACAGCGAAATGATAGAAACGCTAACGAAAGGGGAAGAAAGTTGGCCGGTTTCATATCTGCTGTCAGAGGATACATTCATTACAATATTATATGACAGAAGCCCTTGCGAGCTTAGAAAATATGGAAATGGGAGACAGCTATGGAGAGACGGAGTATCATATTATCCAAATGAAATCAATCCGCAGGATATTTACGCGGAGAATAATAATGTGTCGCTTAAAGCGGCAGAAGATTATTTGGGTAAAATTATAGAATACTATTATGAAAGTCAAGATTCAGATTATGAAATTGACTACGTTACAGTCAATGACCGGGCAAGGAAAAACGGCAAAGATGTTGATACTTATCAAAGCGGGACGTATGAAATATATTTTTCGCAGAGAATAAACGATATTCCGATACTTGGAAGGTGGACTGATCTTTATGATATGTTTGAACGAACTGAAAATAAAATATATCCAAATGAAAAATGGAATGCTGGTTCGACAATGCATTGGTATTTTGAAATAATGAATAGAACGTCATTTAATGGATATATGATGATGCTTGAGAAAAGAGATACGCTTTACGAAGAAAAAATAGTTTCAATGGAAAAAGCAATCGAAAGCATCGAAAAGGAAATATATGCAGGAAGAATCAGAAATGTCTATTCTTTGAAACTGGGGTATGTCTGTTACGAAAACAAAAAAGACATTTCGACAATTCTTTATCCGATGTGGATTTTTGAATGCGAATATGTAAAAAAACCAGATGAAGCGGAAAGCGAATATGCAGAGAATGGAGATTTCAGAACAGGGTCTCACCATGCACTCGTTGGAGTTGATGCTATTACGGGAGAAGTGGTCGATAGAATGAAACCTACAAAGGAATGTAAATATAAATGAGTGAAACCGGTATTGCGCCAATAAGGAGGGACGAGGATGAAAAGATTCGCGGGGATGATGGGGGTGCTGCTTCTTGTGCCGACGCTGGCATTGGCAAACACCGACAGGGTTTCCATTTCCGAACTGCGCCTTTGATGAAACGCCCCAGCCATCCTTCGCGGGTGGCTGGTTTCTTTTATGCGGGCGCAAAAGGATGACGGCGCAGATGCGGCGAAATAACAGGGTTAAGGAACGGACTTTTGATTCTTCGGCCAAACGCGCCCTCTGCGCGCGCGAAACGGCGGTTTTGAAAAATTATGGAAAGAACGAGCAAATGAATATGAATTTTCGCGATTTTTTACGTCTTGATAAGTGAAAGGAGGATGAAAAAGGGTGACAGGCAATACCTTGGTACCGGGTAAAGCCTCCGAAACGGAACTCTGCCGAATGATGGACGAATACAGCTCGATGCTGGTCGGCATATGCGCCATCCTGCTCGACGACAGGGATTTGGCGCAGGACGTTGTACAGGAGACATTCATCCGGGTGTATAAAAAGATGGATAGCTTTCGCGGAGCGCGCCCCGAGAGCGAAAAGGCATGGCTGACGCGCATCGCCGTCAATCTTTGCAGGGATGAAAAGAGAAAAAGCTGGTTTCGCCTGAGAGAACGGGCAAAGCCCATCGACATGACGGCGATCCCCATGGAGGACGCGACGGAGGAGGCACGGGAGCTGTACGCGGCCGTGCAGGCGCTGCCGAAGAAATACCGCGAGGTCATCCTGCTGTATTACTATCAGGATTTGACCGCGCAGGAGATCGCCGCGATTTTTCATCAGGCGACAGGCTCGATTTATCACAAGCTGAGCGTGGCTCAGCAGATGCTGAAAAAGACCTTGGGAGGGGTGTGAATTTGGTGGATGAACAGAAGTTGAGAAACGCGCTGAAGGCATGCCTTCCCCAGAGCGAGTTTCCGCCCGAGCGCCGTCAGGCGGTGCTGCGGGCCATCAGAAAGGAAGAACCGATTGTGAAAAGAAAGATTTCGACCGCGCTGGTCTTCGCCATCGTGATGACGCTGATCGTCGGCGGCGCGGCGCTGGCCGCGAACCTCGGCGTTTTCGGCCAATCCGTGAACAACGACGACAACGAGCAGAGCGTCGGACGGCTGGAAAAGCTGGAGGACGTATCCGCCACATACAACGACACGCAGGCCGTGACCGCGCCCTCGCAGAGCGCGACCGAAGCGCCGAAGACCATCCGCGACGAGCTGATGGCGAGCCTGTACAACCGCCGCTTCAACCTGACGCTCAATCAGGCGTATTTCGACGGCTACAAGCTGTATTATTCCTACACGCTGACCAGCGATTGCAAGACCGGCTTCATCACCGGCGACGGAATGCCGACCGGCTTTGAGAAGTGGGACGATACGCAGGAAGGCAAGTTCGTCGGGCATTACTCCCTCTACGACGACAATATGAATCAGGAAGTCGTGACGTATTTCTCCGCGCATCCGAAAGGATACATCGCCTTCGAATCCATGGGCGTGGGCGACGGCGCGGCGATGAACGGCAAGCCGTTGATGATTCTGGACAGCGGTTCCGAGATGGTCAACGAGTACACGATTCAGGGCTATCAGGAGGTCGAAATGCCGGATGGCTTTGAACCGACGGATGAGATTGAAATTGAAATGTCTATCCTGTATGGCATGTCCGTTTACTGCCAGGACGAAAACAATGTGTATTTCAGCCATCTCATGACCCCGGAGAACCGCGGCATCTTCCGCCTGCCGTTCAAGGTCAATCTGAATGGTCAGACCGAAGCCTACGCCGGTTCTGTGACGACTAGCGCATACAATGCGCAGGCGACGATTCGCGTGTCCGATGTGGATATCAGCGGCGAGGTCGTGTTCGATGCACCGGAATGGGCTGCGGCGTTTAAAGCGAGTGTGGACGGCAAGCAGGAAATGGGAATGCCGTATATCAACGACTATAAGCTCGTTGCTGACGGTGTGGAGCTGCAAAACCACGACGGTGCTTATGGCGTGAATGCAGACGGACAGTTCTTCGTCAAGGTTCGCTATGATCTGCCGGAAAGCATGAACAGCATGGTGCTTGTGCCGACGGCGACGGGTATTGACCACAGCGATAAGACTGCGGAAACTGAAAACGAGGAGATCGTCCTCATGAAGTAACCTCCCTTCTGGGGCGGCTCCAGTTGGGGTCGCCCTGTTTCTTTTGTGGTAGAGAAAGAAGGAAAATACATGAAGAAAATGATGCTCTGGCTTTGCTTGATGATGATTGTTCCGACGCTGGCAAGTGCCGATATGGTTTCCATTTCCGAACTGCATCAGCAGGCGGAAGCTGTGGGACGCTGGACGCAGACCTACGAAGCGCATGGGCGGACGATTGAGGTAGATGTGCCGATCATCGTGCCGGAAGTAGAAGCTATGCCGATCGTAACGGTGGAAGCGTACAATGCTGTAGAAAACGACGCATTGAATAGGAAAGAGTACCCACTCAAACGCGAGAACAGTGACGGTTGGTCGATTGAATACGAGGAAAGCGGGCTTTTCAGCTATCTAAACAATGCGGAAAGTACGGTGGGAACAATCAGTATTCCAGATCGTGCGGCACAAAATGAACACGTCTATTTGGGTGGACAGTATCATTTTCCACAAGATAAGCGGACGGATAAAATGAAATACCAAAGCGTATTTTTTGCGCCGGGCGAATTTGATTCGGAAACAACCTATGCGGAGGACAATCCAAATTCGCTGCAACAGGCAATGGATTGCTGTGAAAAGGTCATAGCGTATTTTTATCCGGAAGAAAAGGATGTTTTCTTGGATGCAGTCGAAGTACGGTCGCGGGATCACAAGGTTAAGAATATGGAAGATTACAAACTGGGAGAGTATGTAAATAGCAGCCTGATGGGGACGTATGAGCTTGTCATCCGTCAAAGGATGCGGGGCGTTCCGATCTACATTAGCGTGCGCAGAGTGGCGGATTCGGAAGCGTTTACCGGTAAAGAGGGAATAATCAGTGCTGAATGGAAAAAGATGACAAAAATGAACGCATTGGATAACGCCTTCTTTGAATATCAGGATGACGGCAGTTTCTGGTTTGTCTTTTCATGGCTCAAAGAGCAGAATGTGGCGGTAGAGAATGTGCCGCTCCAGAGTTTTGACGTTATCCTTTCGAGTATAGAGGAAAAGATTGCAGCAGGCAATATCCGCAATGTATATGTGCTGAAACTGGGTTACTGCATGTACTTAAATGATGAAGCAAACGAATCATATACGTTGTATCCTGTTTGGATTTGCGAGTGTGACTATCTGGATTCTGCAAAAGAGGAATTCAGACAATCTCGGATTTGGGATAGGGAAAATAGTCTGTATGTGAATCGGTATAGAAATCAGTATGCTTACAGACCGTTGCTCATCAATGCGCAGACGGGCATGATGGAGGACGTGCGGCTGACCCGAAATGAGCAGGTGTATTGCCCGAAAATCATTACATGGGAGGATACGCAATGAAAAAGCTGATAGTCACATTTTTTGTATTGATGCTTGTCCCAGTGTTGGCGACAGCAAGCACTAATATGGTTTCCATTACCGAGTTGCGCCAACAAGCGGAGAATATGGGACGGTGGACGCAGACTTATGAAGCACATGGACGAACGATTGAGGTCGATATACCGATTATTGTGCCGGAGGCGGAGAAACTGCCGATTATCACGGTTGTACCGTATCTCGCAGTGGAAGATCAGCGTTTAACCAGAGACGGAACATTGATGAAAAAAATCGGGGAGGAAGGATGGTATTCCGTATATGAAGAATGTGGTCTTTTGTCCTATATAAATGGAGAAGAAGATTATGGCGTTGGAAAAGCGGAGGCTTTGGATTTGGATGATTACGGTTGCGCAGGATTTTTAGCTGATTATTTGTCGCCGCTGAATCAGGAGAATATCAAAACAAAATACACGAGCGAGTTTTTTTATCCGTATGATAGAACTCTTTCGGAAGTATATACAGAGGATAATCCTGTATCATTGAAAGAAGCGGTAAATGATTTGGAGAAGGTAATCGGGTATTTTTATCCAGAAGAACCGTGGGTGTATGTTGACCGAGTTGAATTGCGTTCCAGATTGCATCAGGTCAAGGGCATTGACGATTACGATTTGGGCGAATATGTGCCGAATTATCCGATGGGAACATATGTCCTGAGCATTCGACAAATGATGGAGGGCATTCCGATTTATAAAGATGTTGGAGAAAAGTTGTCACCGGATTTAACTCGAAAGAAGCCGGAATTATGGAAGCGTTCGGTTAGAATAGCGGGTGTGAAGAATAATGATTTTCGTTACATGGACAGTCACCGCTTTGGGCTTAATTCAATTTGGCTCAAAAGGCAGGAAATACAACAGGAAGATGTGCCGATTAAGCCGCTGAATGAAATACTGGAGCAGCTTGAATCTCTGATTGCAAAAGGAAATATCAGGAAAGTCCATGCGTTAAGGTTTGGATATTGTGTTTATTTTACAGGTGAGAGTTCAGGAACTTATACATTATGTCCGACTTGGGTGTGTGAATGCGACTATGCAGAAACGGCAAAGTTTGAATTCGCGAATATTAAAGATTGGATTTCTGATCCCAGATGGAATTATTACAATAAAATGCTCATGTTTAACGCGCAAACAGGAAATGTGGAGAGCCTGATGATTGAAACGCAGGAGGAGGCGTATGTACCAGGGATCATTACATGGGAGGATGTACAATGAAAAAATGGATAGCCGCATTTTTTGTACTGGTATTTGTGCTGGTGCTGTCGGTAGCGAGTGCCGATATGGTTTCCATTACCGAACTGCGTCAACAAGCTGAGAATATGGGACGCTGGACGCAGACCTACGAAGCGCATGGGCGGACGATTGAGGTCGATGTGCCGATCATCGTGCCGGAGGTGGAGAAACTGCCGGTTGTGGAGGTTGAGGCTTACTATGCTATACGGAATGATAGACTGAACCGAGAAAACTATCCGCTGAAAAGACTGCATACATATGATGAAAAGGAAGAATACAAAAACTATATTATATATGAAGAAACGAATTTAGATACTTACTTAAATAACGAAAAGCAGACAACAGGAGAATTACGGATTGTTAATTCGGAAACAGGTCTAGATATGGCAGATTTGGAAGCACGCTATGATGCGCCGACTGAAAAGCTGACAATAAAAACAAAATATACGAGTCAGTCCTTTTATCCATATGAACTGAAAGCTGAACATATTTATGCGGAAGATAATCCAGATTCATTGCAAGATGCTATCAATGTTCTTAATGGCGTTGTTGATTATTTTTATCCGGAGGGAAATGGGGTTTATGTGGATCAGGTTGAGGTGCGCTCGCGAGCGCGTAAGGTAAAAGGAATTGATGATTATAAACTGGGAGAATGCGTGGAAGGTTATCCAATGGGCACATATCGTTTGAGTGTTCGACCAAAGATTGAAGGTGTCCCTATATATATCGAAATCAGTCGAAGAACAAGGATCAATCAATTTGAAAGTGACGATGCGTATTTTAAAATATGGAAAAAAGCAGAACGAATCATGGCTATCAATGACATGTGGTTTGAATATATGAATTGTAACAGTTTTGAGTTTTCTGGTGTATGGCTTAAAAAGAAAAATATTTTTGCTGAGGACGTACCATTAGTCAGTCTTGAAACTGTGCTTAGTGTACTTGAGGATAAAATTAAGTCGGGAAATATCCGAAATGTGTACGCACTGGAATTGGGTTATTGCGCATATCTGAATGAGGAATCACCCGAAAGCTATACGCTCTACCCGATCTGGTTCTGTGAGTGTGATTATCTGGATTCAGCCAGAGAGGAATTCGCCCATTCTTCAATTTGGGATCAGGAAGATAGCCTACATGCAAAGCGTATCAGAAATAGGTACTCGTATGTTCCGCTACTCATTCATGCTCAGACAGGCATGATGGAGGACGTTTGGCTCACAAGGAGTGAACAAACATACTGCCCAGAGGTTATCATATGGGGGAATACACAGTGAGAAGATTTATAACAATATTTTTTGTGTTACTGCTTGTTCTAATGCTGGCGACAGCAAGTGCCGATATGGTTTCCATTTCCGAACTGCGCCAGCAGGTTGAAGTGATGGGACGGTGGACGCAGACTTATGACACACCGAACGGAGAAGTGAGCGTGGACATACCTATTATCGTGCCTGAGGTGGAAAATGTGCCGATTTTACAGGTAAGCGCGGTAATGGGAAAAGACGTTGCGGAAGAAAGAGGATTGCCCAAAGCCGCAGATCAGGAGAATGCGGGCGCGGGTATTCTCTATGATGACGTTGATATTCTTTCCAAATTGAACGCGGATGTGGATGACACCGCGATGATTTTCTGCGCAAATCCGAAGGAAATTGATTTAGCATTTTTACAGGTTTCGCATAATGATCCTAATTCAATGCGCAGGGGAAGCTGGGATTACAGCAGCGACTATTATTACTTAAATGAAGTGAATCCGGAAATGCTGTTTGCGGAAGAAAATGACCAGCCATTGTCTGCGGCGAATGATGTGCTGGCGGTTTTGCTGCAAAACTATTATGGAAACGAGAATGCGGATTATGACGTGGATTATGTAGAAGTGCGAGGCAGGGCAAGGAAGCGCACAGGACGGACAAAGAATGATTTAGGCGCTTACAAAAAGGATTATCCGAAAGGGACTTATTATATCAGCTTCAGGCAGAAGATCGGAGGACTTCCGGTCTATATGGAGATCGGGCAGAAGATGTTGACCACGGATAAAACTCATATTACACAGGAAACGGCGCTCAAATGTTCCAGAGTCAGTTGGATCAACATCAATGGATTGGAATATATGGATGGAGCATCGTTTATGTTGAATGCAACATGGATGAGAGAAGAAAAGAGGATTCAGGAGGATGTGCCGCTTGCAACGCTTGATGAAGTGATACAGGCGCTTGAAAAGAAGATCGAGGAAGGTTATATCCGCGATATCTATGCGCTCAGGCTTGGCTATGTCTGCTATTTGGATGATACCTCTCCGGATACCTATACGCTCTATCCGACTTGGGTCTGCGATTGCATCTACGCCAATTCGCCGCGAGAGCAGATCGAGGAAAACGATGTGACCGATGCGTTCAGGGAGAATTACAGGTATGAGCAGATTTTCGTGGATGCGCAGACATGCGATATCCAAGCGGGATGGATAGATCGAGATGAAGGACTGTATCATGCCGAACCGATGACGTGGGGGAAAATGCAATGAAGAAAATATTGTTTGCACTTTGTGCGCTGCTTCTTGTCCCGACGCTGGCATTGGCAAACAGCGACATGGTTTCCGTTTCCGAACTGCGCCAGCAGGTTGAAACTATGGGACGGTGGACAGCAAGCTATGAGGCATATAAACGGGAAATTGAAGTAGATATTCCGATTGATATGCCGGAAGTCGATGCCGTTCCTATTGTTCAGGTGAGCGGATATTATGCAGTAGATCAAGAAGGACGTTTGACAAGAGATGGAACTAAGTTAAATAAAATCGGAAATGACGGTTTTGATATCTATGAAGAAGATGGATTGATGACATATTTAGGGACAATAGATGCTGATGGAGAAATAAAGGCTGCGTCGTTTGAACAGGATAAAACTGTTCTCTTTCTAGCTTACTATAATAGTCCAAGCAACTTGAGAACACATAAGGTTAAGTATGATTCAAAAGTCTATTATCCGTATGAAGTCGATGCTGACAAGATATACGCTGAGAATAATACGCAGTCAGCAGCAGCGGCAAAAGCATACCTAGAACGTGTTTTAGGCTATTTTTATCCAGAAAGTGATAATTCGATTGCACTTCGTTATTTGGAGGTGCGTTCAAGAGGACATAAGGTAAAAGGATTGGATGACTACAAACTTGGCGATTATGTGAAGAATTATCCGATGGGGACATATGCATTGAGCTTTTGCCAAACCATTCAGGGTATACCTGTGTATCATGATGTTGGCGAACGATTAGATACAACCGGTTATAATAACGCCCCTGAAGGGCTTATAGATGATGCATGGGGAAAAAGCGAGCCTATCATGCGTATTTCAGATAATCGCTTCGAGTTCATGGGTGATGACAGCTTTGAAATGCTTGTACGCTGGGTGAAAGAAGTTGGGATCACAAAAGAAGATGTGCCGCTTGCACCGCTGTCAAACATTATAAGTAGTGTTGAAGATGAAATACAAAAAGGTCATATTCGGAACGTATACGCCCTGCGTCTTGGGTATGGATGCTATATTACAGAAGAGTCTCCCGAAACGTATGTGCTTTATCCGACATGGATATGTGATTGTGATTATATAGGTGATCCCAAAGAAAAAATAAACGTAAGCGCATACAATATCGAAAAGGACTTTAATAAAAAGTATTCTTTTGTGACACTTGTTATCAATGCACAGACCGGAGAAATGGATGATCCATATCTTTCAAAAAAGGAACAGATATTCTGTCCGACGATTATCACATGGGAGGATGCACAATGAAAAAGATATTTGCCGCACTTTGTACACTGATGATTGTCCCGACGCTGGCATTGGCAAGCGGCGACATGGTGTCCGTTTCCGAACTGCGCCAGCAGGTTGAGAGGATGGGGCGATGGACAGCAAGCTATGAGGCATACAAACGGGAAATTGAAGTGGATATTCCGATTGATATACCAGAAGTCGATGCCGTTCCTATTGTTCAGGTGAGCGGATATTATGCAGTAGATCAAGAAGGACGTTTGACAAGAGATGGAACCAAGTTAAATAAAATCGGATATGACGGCTTTGATATTTATGAAGAAGACGGATTGATGACATATTTAAGCACAACAGATGTAACTGGAGAAATAAATGTTTCTCCTTTTGATAAGGATAAAGGCGTTATCCTCTTAGCTTATTATAATAGCCCAAGTAACTTGAGAACACATAAAGTAAAGTATGATTCAAAAGTCTATTATCCATATGAAGTTGATGCAGACGAGATATATGCCGAGGACAATCCACAGTCAGCAGCAGCGGCAAAAGCGTACTTAGAGCGCGTTTTAGGCTATTTCTATCCAGAAAGTGATAATTCGATTGCACTTCGTTATTTGGAGGTGCGTTCAAGAG
>ERZ779843.2512-NODE-2512-length-17507-cov-6.402762_pt1 | contig 17507 bp, 15 predicted proteins | sample MGYA00511560_ERZ779843 | MGnify/ENA primary metagenome ERZ779843 (study PRJEB29588, sample SAMEA2158062) | human gut metagenome | biome: human gut; feature: human-associated habitat; material: faeces | place: Denmark | collected 2008/2010 ... | reverse complement strand
AAGTTTCTTGTCAAACTTGAAAAGCGTTGCAAATTTCGCATTTTTTTCCGAATTATAAAAATTCTTCTTCTGTTGTTTTTAAGACAAAAGAAAGAAGAAAGAAAAATTAAGGCTATCTCCCGACGTAGGAGATAGCCTTTACGTTTTCTTCAGCGAGCTAATTTATAATATAATTCTAGGGATTCTGCTCCCAGCCTCCGCCAAGAGCCTTATAAAGTTGAACCACCGCAATCAACTCGTCACGAATGGCATTACTCAATCCGATTTGGGCATCAAAGTATCCACGTTGGGCATCCAACACATCCAGATAGTTGATGACTCCATTGATGTACTGCAATTGTGCCAAGTCCATGTAGCTCTTGGCCGAACGTTCCAGATTGGCACGAAGTTCGTACACTTCCTTAATCTTGTTGAAGTTGACAATCGCATTACGTGTTTCCTTGAAAGCTTCCAGTACGGATTTCTCATAACTATGTACTTCAGCCTCATAAGCAGCCTTTTTCGCTTTCAATGCCGCACGGTTCTTTCCCCAACCAAAGATAGGAGTTAATAAAGCTCCTTCCATAACTGCATAGGGAGATTTCAAGAGTTCCGACAAAGAAGTACTTTCACTACCGAAACCACCTGTCAGGGCAAGACGCGGGAACATATTCGTATAGGCCACTCCTACTTTTGCATTGGCAGCAATCAATTTCTGCTCTGCCTGACGAATGTCGGGACGGCGTTCCAACAAAGTAGACGGCAACCCTACAGGAAGTGTTTCCGGAGAATTAAACTCCTGAAGCAAACGGGAACGGGCTATCTTATTAGGATATTCACCCGCAAGATAAGCAATATCGTTCTCTTTCAGGGAGATTTTACGTTCCAAGTCAGGAACCAAAGTGGCCGTACGTGCCAACTCCACTTGTGCCTGTCGATAGGAAGTCTCGGAAGTCAATCCACCGGCAAACCGGATACGCGCCAGGCGCACCCCTTCTTCACGGGCTTTCAATGTCTGTTTGACAATATCAAGCTCTGTATCCAAAGCTACCAGTTCATAGTAAGCCTGTGCCACTTCAGCCACAATCGTCATCTGCAATGCACGTTGTGCTTCAATAGATTGCAGATACTCGGCAATGCTGGCCGAACGCGCCCAACGCAGATTTCCCCAAAGATCGACTTCCCACGAAACGAGGAATTGTGCTTCAAAGGTATCCGATCTCTTGAAAGCATCTCCTCCATGATTCTCGAGTTCGCGTTCCCCTGTCACTTTTCCTTTAATATCCGGAAGCAATGCAGCCGTAGAAATTCGTTTCTGCGCAGCCATTTCTTTCACACGGGCAGCAGCAATCAGCATATCTTTATTATGATCCAATGCACGCTCTATCAGACTTCTCAATGTAGCATCTGTATAAATATCCCTCCAGTCCTGGTCACCGAAGCTAACCGAATCCTGTGATCTTTCCAAGCTGTCGGGTAAATGAAGATCAGGACGGACATAGCTTTTCCCTACCTTGCAGGAAGTCAGTACTCCGGCAAGTAACAGGATAGCAATATATAGTTTCTTTCGTTTCATTATTTCTTATGTTTTAAGATTTTCGACTTTGTTTTATACACCATCACAAAGAAGAACGGCACAAGAATGATACCAAATACGATGGCAAATATCATTCCGAAAAATACACCTGTACCGATTGCCTGCCGGCTTGCCGAACCCGGACCACTTGCCAGTACCATCGGAAGCATACCGAGCACAAAGGCAAGAGAGGTCATCAGAATCGGACGGAAACGCAATTTGGCTGCGTATATGGCCGATTGCACCAAGTCTTCACCTTTATCTACCTGCACCTTTGCGAACTCTACAATCAAAATTGCATTCTTAGCGGCAAGTCCGACCAACATAACCAAGCCAATCTGGAAATAGACATCGTTTTCCAATCCGCAAACCCATACTCCCAAATAGGCTCCCAAAGCAGCCACAGGTAAAGAAAGCAACACAGCAATAGGCACTGTCCAACTTTCGTATTGTGCAGCAAGGAAGAGGAAAACGAACAAGAATACCAGTGCCATCACCATACCCGTCTGACCTCCCGCCTGCTTCTCCTGATAGGAAAGGCCGCTCCATTCCAGTCCGATATTATCGGGAAGATGATCGCGGGCAATCTGTTCCATGATCTCCATCGCCTGTCCGGAACTATATCCTTGCGCAGCTGCTCCACGAATAACGGCCGTAGTAAACATATTGAAACGTTTGATACTTCCCGGTCCTGTGGTATATGATGCATTTCCCAGAGAAGTCAATGGTACCATCGCTCCATTGGAGGCTTTCACAAAAAACAAATTAATATTGTCTTTGTGTTCGCGATAAGGAGCTTCTGCCTGAATATAAACCTTATATATACGGTTGAACATATTAAAGTCGTTCACATAAACCGAACCGGTATAAGCCTTCATGGTAGAAAACACATCAGCCAAAGGTACACCCAGCATCTTCACTTTGTCTCGATCCACATCAAAATAGAGTTGTGGGATTTCCGACTGCAAAGAAGATGACAAGCCCGCCAACTCTTTGCGTTTGGATGCGTAGTACATTAATGTATCTGTCGCGTCTACCAAATTATCAAAAGTGGCTTCTCCACGAGCTTCCAGCTGCATCTCAAAACCTCCCGAACTACCGAGCCCCAGAATAACCGGAGGAGTGGACAGATAGACTTTACATTCCGGATATTCCTCAAGATGTTTCTCTACCGTATGCATGATCTTCTCAATAGTGGTACTCTTCCGTTCCTCCCAAGGTTTCAGGATCACCGTCAGTTCTGCACGTCCCTGGTTACTTCCGACACGAGGACTACTTCCCGTTACATTCTGTATATACTCAATGTACGGGTTCTTTTCCAGATAAGCAATGGCACGCTCTGTCACGATACGGGTACGTTCCAGAGTAGCCCCTTCCGGCAGTTCCAATTCAATCTTGAAATATCCCTGATCTTCCACAGGTAAGAAACTGGTCGGAATAATGCGATGAATCAACATGATAGCAATCAACACCATACCAAAAGCACTCAAAACTCGACGAGGATGCTTAATTGTACGAGTTACGGCAGCTACATACTTATTACTACCGATACCCAGCCATTCATTAATCTTCCGGAAAACGATATTCTTTTTCTTCCCGCTATCCGGTTTCAGAATCAGCGAACACATCACCGGACTCAATGTCAGAGCCACGACCGTAGAAATAAGCACGGATACTACAATTGTCACCGTAAACTGGCGATACAACTGTCCTGTAATCCCACTTAAAAAGCTAACCGGGACGAACACAGCCGCCAATACCAGCGAAGTGGCAATCAAAGCACTGGCAAGTCCGTTCATCGCTTTTTTCGTAGCTTCATAAGGACTTAGGTGCTCCGTTTCCATGATATGTTCCACACCTTCCACCACCACAATCGCATCATCCACCACAATACCGATCGCAAGGATCAATCCGAGCAATGTCAGGATATTCAATGAGAAACCGAAAATCAACATGAATCCGAAAGTACCGATCAATGAAATAGGCACCGCCACTACCGGAATCAACGTTGCACGCCAGCTCTGCAAGGATAAATAAACTACCAGAACCACCAATACCAACGCTTCAAACAACGTCTTATATACTTCATGGATAGATTCGGAAATATAAGTCGTCATATCGAACGGAATCTCATAGCTCAATCCCTCCGGAAAGTTCTTACTAATCTCATCCATTGCCTCTTTTACTCTCTCGGCCACTTCCATCGCATTAGCACCCGGTAACATATAAATACCAAGCACGGCAGCATTTTCACCGTTGATACCACTCTCTGTATTATACGAAGAAGCTTCCAGCGATACACGTGCCACATCTTTCAATCGAATGATAGAACCATTCGCATTGGCACGTACTACGATATCTTCAAATTGTCCTACAGTGGAAAGACGTCCCTGTGTCGTGATAGGAATCGTGATATCCAATCCTTGTACAGGCTGTTGTCCCAGCACACCCGCTGCTGATTCACGATTCTGATCTTTCAATGCATTCTGCAAATCCTGTACGGTCAGTCCGAAGTTTGCCAGCTTATCCGGCTGCGCCCATATCTGCATGGCATAATAACGGCTACCGATATTGGATACACGTCCCACTCCGGGAATACGGCGAATCACATCGAGCACATTGATGGTAGCAAAGTTACTCAAGTAAATCTCATCGAACTTTGGGTCGGTAGAAGTCAAACAAAGCGTCATCAACTGACTGGGAGCCTGTTTTTCTACCGAAATACCATTCTGAATCACTTCCGCCGGCAAACGGGATTCTGCCAGTTTCACACGATTCTGAATCTCAACAGCTGCCAAATCCGGATCAGCAGATACATCAAAAGTAACTGTTGCCGAAAAACCTCCGGAGTTAGAACTATTTGATTCCATATAAAGCATCCCCGGAGTACCATTGATTTCCTGCTCAATCGGGGTAGCTACTGCCTGTGATACAGTAAGTGCACTCGCACCCGGATAAGAAGCACTAATCTTCACCACCGGAGGAGTAATCTGCGGGTATTGATCCACCGGAAGCATCGTCAGACCAATAATACCGACAATCACAATCACGATGGAGATTACAGCCGAAAAGACCGGCCTATCTATAAAAAAAGTAACTTTCATCGTTTATTCTCCTTTCGCGTTATCCTTCGTTCCGGTAACATTTTCTTTCGCCCCGGCCACTTCATTTTTTGTCGCAGTTATACTATCCTGGGCTTCTGCATCCGGTTGGCTCACCCGTACTTTCATACCCGGAGTCAACTTATGGAACCCTTCTACAACTACCATTTCTCCTTCTGCCAATCCTCTTTCTACCACCACATTATTCCCGACTTCCGGTCCTAATTCGATAAAACGTTTCTCTACTGCATTATCCCTGCGCATGGTATAAATATATGCTCCACCCTTTTCGATGGTAACGGCTTTCATTGGAACAACGAGTGCTCCTTCACGAACATCCAGCAACAATTTCACCTTTGTAAACTGTCCCGGCAACAATACTTGTTTCGGATTAGGCATTTCTGCACGTACAGAGAAAGTGCCGGTTTGAGGATCCACCTGGGGTTCGGCAAAATCCACGTATCCTTTGAATGGATAGACTGTGTTATCTGCCAATGTTATGGTAATATTGGGCTGCCAGGAACGGGTAGAATCCTGCTGTCCCAAATTAATATTTCTTTCTTTACTCTTCAGATAATCGAGTGCCGTCATACTAAAATCAACCAACACCGTATCACTCTTCACAATAGTAGCAAGCAATGATTTTCCCCCGGGTCCCACTAACGTACCCAAATCCACGTTTCTTTCACTAATGTGTCCCGACAAAGGCGAACGGACAATGGTGTAGCCCAGCTCCAATTCAGCCTGTGCCAAATCCGCCTCACTCATGGCTACCGTTGCCTCAGCACTTTCATAAGCAGCTTCCGCATTATCCAAATCCAACTGGCTTGCAGCATTCTGCTCAAACAACGGACGGATACGTTTTAAATCACGCTCCGCCTTCAAAGCCTGCGCTTCGTCTTTTTTCAACTGCGCTCTGGCCTTATCAGCTTTGGCACGATACTGGTCCTGATTAATGACAAACAAAACCTGATTCTTATTGACATATGTACCTTCGGCAAAAAGCATATTTTCCAGATAGCCTTCCACCCGGGCACGGACTTCGACGAACTGTTGGGCACGAATACGCCCTACATACTCCCCGTATATCTCTACATCATCTTTCACTACCGGTTCTACAATGACTGTCGGCATTTCCGGCGCAGCCTTCTGAGGTCGGGTCAGTATCCAATACACACCCAACACAAGTACCACACATATAATAGCAGCAATGGTTCTCTTTCTCCTCAGTTTCAACTCATGTTTCGAAAAGAATAATCTCATATCGAATCTTATTATTTAATTTAACTTATGTTTGTTCTATACTCTTTCTTGCAATTAGTATGCCAAAATTCATTACACCTATTATTTACTGGTATTCAGTCTATTATATTTTGCCTTAAGAAATGTAGAAATGTAGAATCCACCAGATAAAATGTAGAAATTATCCACATTTCCGACTTTTGGAACATTTTTTTTAATTCCCATTTCAACAACTAAACAAATTATGCTCTACATTTGTATTATATTAAACATCAATACTAGACCATGTCCTAATGAAAAAACAAATCTTTTCAACATTAGTTTTATCAATTGGCATCTTATTGCCTTTTTCTTTGCATTCTCAGGAACAAAGAAAAAAGGTAGGTGTCGTTCTAAGCGGCGGCGGTGCTAAAGGAATGGCACACATCAAAGCACTGCAAGTGATCGAAGAAGCCGGAATTCCTATTGATTATATAGCCGGCACCAGCATGGGAGCTATCGTAGGCGGTCTTTATGCCATCGGTTATACTCCGGAACAATTGGATAGCATGGTACGAAAACAAGATTGGACATTCCTATTGAGTGACCGTATCAAAAGAAGTGCCATGTCATTAACAGATCGTGAGCGATCTGAAAAATATACAGTCTCTATTCCTTTCACCAAAACTCCCAAAGATGCCGCTACCGGAGGAATCATGAAAGGACAGAATCTGGCTAATCTATTTTCAGACCTTACCGTAGGGTATCATGACTCTATTGACTTTAATAAACTTCCCATTCCTTTTGCCTGTGTAGCAGCCAATGTTGTTAATGGAGAACAAATTGTATTCCATGACGGAATACTCTCTACTGCCATGCGTGCCAGTATGGCTATCCCCGGTGTATTTACTCCGGTACGGCAAGACAGTATGGTATTAGTGGACGGTGGCATTGTAAACAACTATCCGGCAGATGTTGTGAAAGCCATGGGGGCCGATATTATTATCGGAGTAGACGTACAGAATGCTCTGAAGAAGGCTGACAAGCTCAATAGCGTCCCCGACATTCTGGGACAAATTGTAGATATCACCTGTCAGTCTAACCATGAAAAAAATGTAGATCTCACAGATACCTATATCCGTGTCAATGTAGATGGATATTCATCCGCCAGTTTTACTCCAGCCGCCATTGATACCCTGATGCGTAGAGGCGAAGAAGCAGCAAAAGCCCAATGGGGTTCATTGCTTGCTTTGAAAAAGAAAATAGGAATAGCCGAAGATTATACCCCGAAACAACATGGTCCTTATTCTTCTCTTTCTAATGCGCGTACGGTTTATGTGACGGACATCTCATTTTCCGGTGTAGAGGTGGATGATAAAAAATGGTTGATGAAGAAATGTAATCTGAAAGAAAACAGCGATATTTCCACTCAACAAATAGAACAGGCCCTGTATCAGTTACGTGGCAGTCAGTCCTACTCCAGTGCCAGTTATACGTTGAAAGAGACACCTGAAGGTTATCACCTCAACTTCCTGTTACAGGAAAAATATGAAAGAAGAATCAACCTGGGCATCCGTTTCGATTCGGAAGAGATCGCATCTTTGTTGGTCAATGCAACAGCAGACCTCAAAACTCGTATTCCTTCCCGCCTGGCTCTTACCGGTCGGTTGGGTAAACGATATGCTGCCCGCATAGACTATACGCTGGAACCAATGCAACAGCGTAATTTCAACTTCTCGTATATGTTCCAATACAATGATATCAATATTTACGAGGAAGGCGACCGTGCCTATAATACAACTTACAAATATCATCTGGCCGAATTCGGCTTCTCTGATGTATGGTACAAGAATTTCCGTTTCGGACTCGGTCTTCGTTTTGAATATTACAAATACAAAGATTTCTTGTTCAAGAAACCTGAAATTTCCGACCTGAAAGTAGAATCCGAACACTTTCTAAGTTATTTTGCCCAAGTGCAATATAATACCTATGATAAAGGACGTTTCCCTTCTAAAGGAAGTGACTTCAGAGCCGCCTATTCACTCTATACGGATAATATGGCACAATACAACGAACACGCTCCATTTTCAGCACTGAATGCTTCGTGGGCAAGCGTCATTCCTGTAACCCGCCGTTTCTCTATCATTCCTTCCATTTATGGACGTATCCTGATCGGAAGAGATTTTCCCTACCCGCTGCAAAATGCCATTGGCGGTGACGTACCTGGTTTCTATATTCCACAGCAATTACCATTTGCCGGGGTTACCAATCTGGAATTGATGGATAACACCATTATGATTGCATCTATTAAGTTCAGACAACGCATGGGAGCCATTCATTATCTTACACTGACGGGTAACTACGGACTAACAGATAGTAATTTCTTCGATATATTGAAAGGCAAGCAATTATTCGGTATCAGTGCAGGCTATGGAATGGACAGTATCTTCGGGCCATTGGAAATATCATTGGGATATTCCAATCAGACGGACAAAGGAAGTTGCTTTGTGAATTTAGGGTATTACTTCTAATGTAATACAGTATTTTCGAAAAGCAAAAGAGGAGACCGCTTCACAGTGACCTCCTCCTTCTATACTCTATATGAACATGCCCCAAAGGGTTTATTGGAAAAGGAGCATATTCAAAAGGGTTTTATCTTAAAATGAATAATTAAAAACTTAGGTACTGATATACATATCTACACTGGAAATCCTTCCGTCCTCGGAGGGATTTCTTTTTAATTATACGTATCTGTAAATTTGTCTGTGGATTTCTTTGATATTTCATAAAATCTTTGTAAATTGTTACGTCACAAAATAGTTGGAGGACAGCCTTATGAAAGACCCGTTTGACATCAAAGTAAATTCCATTCCAGCTCTTTACAAGCAGTTTCCAAATGAAGAAGCCTGCATTAAACATCTTGAAGCTATTAATTGGCACGGTAAGCCCATTTCACCGTTTGATAAAACTTCAAAAGTCTACAAATTGAAAAACGGGGATTATCGCTGTAAAAACACAGGGAAGAACTTTACTGTAAAGACAGGAACTATGTTTGAGAAAACAAAGATTGATCTACAAAGGTGGTTTGTTGCTATATGGTTGGTTATTAACCATAAAGCGGGGCTTTCTTCCTACCAGTTGGCAAAAGATATAGATGTCACTCAAAAGACAGCGTGGTTCATGCTGCACAAAATAAGGAGCCAAATGTATCTTGCAAACGAAAATCCTCTAACGGATGATGTGGAAATTGATGAAACACTTGTCGGGGGTAGAAACAAGAACCGCCATTGGAACAAGAAAGTGGCGCACTCGCAAGGACGTTCCCATAAAGACAAAACTCCGGTAGTTGGAATGATACAACGGGATTTCTTAATAAATGCTCTAGTAACGGGAGATACTACCGCCAAAACTCTTTCTGCATTTATAAAGAAACACGTGCAGCCCGATTCCAATATCTATACAGATGAAAATGCTTCTTACAACGAAATAGGCAAGGAATATCCTCGTCATGTTGTTGACCATAGTAAGAATCTGTATAGTTATGAAGATGTTACCACTAACAGAATAGAAGCCTGTTGGACACATTTCAAACGTATGATATTAGGTGCATATCGCAATGTTCACACGAAGAAATACTTGCAAAAGTATGTTGACGAATTTATATTCAGATATAATTTGAGGGACATTAACGCTTCTGATATGTTTAATTGTTTCCTCTGTTGTTCTAACGGACGTATAACACATAAAGAAATAAAAGAAGCAAAATGGATAGAACTAACAGAAAACAAACAAAGCTTATATTAGGTGGAGTTACTATTCCCTGTGTAACAATGGTCAATGAAGTTATAGGTATGACAATACAGGGAACACAATTATTGATAAACACCTACTTCGGGGACTTGTCCGATGTGGAAATACCTCAAAAGTATTACTTTGAAATGTGTGGCAAACAAGGCTATTTCCTAACCGTAATAAATCACCTCTATGGGTCGTCTAAAGCTAAAACTAAACGTGGATTTAAGAAGTTATTGGCAGAAACACTTCCCTCCCTTATAGACCCTAAAAACGGACTAATACAAAAAGAGCCGGAACTTAGTCCGGCTGATTTTAAAAGGTTTGATAAGTTCTTGTTGAGAGCTAGAAAACTATAATGAAAAGTAAATCTCATTTGTAGCTTTGTCTACAATAAAGAATTTAGTAGATATTCCCTGTAATAGCCGAGGTCCTTTTACTTGTTGAAGTTTAAATTCAACTATAAGATTTAGAGTTTTTATATTATCTTCGACTTTAATTGCAACCTTCTCTGTCATAGGTATTTTCACTATATTAGAGTTATATTTATGTCCGCTTATAATATTGTAGAATGACTTTTGAGTTATTGAAGGATGACATTTTACAATTAAAGATGGAAAATTTATAAATCCTGCATAATAAGAATAGTTTGTCCTAAATTCTATATCAAGTGTTTTCGTTTTCAAATTATATTCAGCATGTGCGGTATTATTAGTAGTGTACCCAGACAATGGTAAAACAAAATAAAAAGGGTATTTCAGGACTTGCCCTTTGAGAGCTTTTAGTCTTTTTGACATTTCGATTCCTTCTTCACTTTCCAAGAACACTTTACGTTTTAGTTCGGTATCGTACTTACTATTCAAATCATTAAACTGAACAACATCTAGATTCATCAAATCATACACACTGGGGAGTGTTTTACCGCGCATTAACCATCCTCCTAATCTACCTTTATCATTATAAATAATACCAGCATTGCGTGGAAAATGGAAGGTATCACCTCCTTGGACTTTTTTAAGAGTATCTATTATTGTAGATTCATTCATAGAAGCACTTATGGGAATTTTATCTTGAGCAAATGTTTGCATAAATACAATAGATAGAATAACAATGGTTACAAAACTAACTTTCTTCATAATATTAAGAATTTGGCTTCCTCCGCAGCCCCAAAAGGAAAGGTTTATATACGAAGAAGTAGGCTGCCGTCCGCTACCAGTTAGGCATCGCCAAACGCCTTATTAATACACGCAGACAGACAACCCACTTCTATATAGCAGGTTGACTGTGCCTTGTGTATTTGTTAAAGATTTGGCGATTTTAACTGGTAAAGGCACTTCTTTTATTTTCCAACAATGTTTTGCCCCGAAAGGCTTGTGCAAATATAATTATTTTCTTATCTTAGAGCAAATTTTAAAACAATATATTATGAATATAAAAATTGGAGATGTTGTGTATTTAAACTCTAATCCAGAGATTAAAATGACTGTAACTTATGTGACAGGGGATAAAATTCAAGCAACTTATTGTAATCCAATAACAGGAAAATTTGAATGTTCCCCAACACTATCTATCGAAGCTATTTCTCTTGTAAAAGAGAAGAATTCTTGAATATAGGTAGACCTAAAAAGTAAATGGTGGTGATTTTCTCCACCATTTTTCCGTTTAAATCTTCAATTGGTGAATAAGGCTTGTTCACTGTTTTCTTTTCTATAATTGCTTTCATAATTTTATCTATTTAAATCAACTTTTGTGAACCACATATAATCATCAGTACCGAACTTGAAACTTTCCTTGTGAATGGACTGTACCTTTTCACGGAGTGTTTGTTCATTCATTCCTTGAGCGAAATTGTGTCCAAGGTTCAAGATTAGTTTTGTAATGTCTTGCGCGTCCTGAACTTCGTTGTAACGACATTCCCTAGTTTTTAATCTGACTTCCGGAGCTATATATGCTCTAAAATCGCCTAGCACATTAAGAATAAGAATGTTGCAATTACAGTGCATCACTAGCCCTTTGCAGGCGTCTAAAAATACATCATTAGTTGTCATATCAATATATGTTATTGGTTAATACTGATATTATATACGTAGGTAGGAAGTGTCAGTATAATAAACCCCATGTCAGTCGTACAAATTTGGCATGGGGTTTGTCCTTACTGTAATTAGAAAGGAGGTGTGAATTATGTTTGAAGAATTAACAGCGGAAGAAATGGCGGCTATATCTAAAGCCATTTCTGACTGCAAAATCTTCGAAGATGAAGTTTACCACTTGTAAACTCAAACAGGGCGGAAGGCAACAACTTCCGCCCAATTCTTTAACCACAAAACTTATACGTAAATCATAAATGTCTGTACGGTGTCCGCAGACAAATTTACAGATACGTATAATTAAAAAGAAATCCCTCCGAGGACGGAAGGATTTCCAGTGTAGATATGTATATCAGTACCAAAACTTATTATACTGCCATCAACTTGACAAACGGTATCAAAGTCATATCAACGATCTTCACAGACAGTTGATATTTGGGGAAATGTGCATCAAAATAAAATCTGATGCATGGGGCCAATTAGGTAAAGAAGTACCTCTGTACTTTTTTCTAATCGACTAAGGCAGGGATTCAATGCTACAAACGAATCCAAGCCCCTTACTATAAAACATCTTAAATACTACCACCCTTACCGCCGCTATGTGTCGGATTATAAGTAACCGTCTTATATTGATGATCCGTTCCGGTATAACGAGTTACTGTAATCGAAACCGTCTTGTTTTGACCATTAAACTTTACATTAGCCGTCAATGTGGTAGTACGAGCTTTTGCATAGCAAGTATAACTCATAGTGGTGTATCCGTTTACATTTACAGTGTTATAAACACGTTCAGTTTCCGTAATGCCAGATACCGATCCCATTAATGAGAACATACGAGTTTTCATGAAAGCAACCATTGCATTCACCGTTTTTGTATCTTCAGCACTAGCACCAGCTCCTAATTGCGATTTTACTTCAGCAACAAGAGCAGCATCATTCTTATCATAGTCCCAACCAGACTTTTCCTTATATTTCAGTTCAATACCAGTCACTGCTTTAGCATTCTCGCTATTATCACGACTAGCTTGTCCTAGAATAGTAGTTGTCACAGTTTCATTACTAATCTTGCTGTATACTTTATTCTCTATAGCATAAGCAGAGAAGTGATCGACATCGGCTGTATACGCAGTGACAGCTCCACCTTCTGTAGTAGAAGATATATTTTTAATTACATTTCCCTGATTATCTTTTGCATCTCCCCATTCTCCTGTATCTGGATTCTGATAAGTAAGTATCATATCAGCATCAGCGAATGTTATTCCAGGGATAGGGTTAGGAATAGAAATCGTAACCTTTTTTGCAAATTGCAAACCAGACGGTTCAAATTTAGCAGCAGCTAAAGGGATGCTTTTAGGTATATCTTTATTCGCTTCTTCAGCCTTTACTTCAGTAGTCACTTCTGCAGGAGCAGGAACAAAGGTTGTTACACTGATGTCTACTTTACCATCTTTAACAATTTCTGCATTCTCTCCTGTTGCCTCAATTGCACCTGCCGGTATTGCCAATTCGACTTTCACGAGTGGTTTATCCTCTACCACTGCTTCCGGAGCAACTTCTCCCGGATCTTCAATGGTAGTATTAGATTCACTATTATCCTCTACTTTAATTTCTTCTTCTGCAGTTACTGACACCGTTTCTTTCCGACTTTCCTTTGTCAGAGCCAGAGCTACCGTTACCACACTACGATTCTCTGCATTCTCTGCAATGACAACTGACGTTTTCTGTGAAAGATATCCATTAGAAGACGCTTCAATACTATAAGTACCTGTAGCACTTTCTGTAACAGAGAACTTACCATTCGAGTCGGTTGTGTAATTTTTACTACCCACTTTTACCTTTACCCCATTCATTGCTTCTCCCCCAGAAGTCACCGTACCCATAATGTAATACTCCACTACCGGTTTTGGAGTTTCAATTACTTCCCCTTCTGCCGGTTTCGGATCGTCATCATCATCGTGACAGGCTACTGTCGCAAAAGTTAACATACCCAAGGCTATCGCCATGGCACCCACATAAAACCATTTTACACTTTTCATAATGTTTCAATTTTGTTAAAAATACTAGTTAAAATATCAATCATGTTTCACTTCTCACTCGTTTTAATCAAATAATATCGAATATAATCCGGCTGCCAAAAATGTGAATTCTCTGCCGACTTAGGTTCAACAGTATAACTTTCGCCCAACGAACGATGGGCATATTCATTCCCGCTACGCATATCATACTGAAAAGCAAAATATTCGGGAAGCATTACCCGTAGCAGATGTCGCTTGCGTTTCTTTCCCGGTAATGGAATAGAAAAGTTGAATCCTGCATTCGTTGCTCCATTTGTATACATACCATATATACCTACAATATATTCGCCGAAGTAGCGTGAAAGAGTTCCGCGTACCCCATAATCGCCATAAATAAAACGATCTCCTTCTACTTTCACCAAGGTGTTCACTTCCGGAATATAATATCCTACACTAATTTGTCCATTGACTCTTTTCCATTGACTCATTTTCCATTCGCTACCATAGAAATGAGCAGAGCCGGTTATTCCTCCTCCACCTTCTACCGTCCACTGACCATTTGCTGAAAAATAGCCGATGCCTGCTGCAAGTCCTTGACGGTCATTCGAGAAACTACCGCCTGTGAGGTATCCTTTCCAATGATTAGCCAAGCGAAAATCCTGACGAAAAGTCATGTATCCCAGGCGAACGCAGTTCCACTTGCCATCTTCATTACTTACAATAGGCAAAGAAACCTGCATCCGTAGCGAGGCGCCTTTCCATAATTGCATTTCCACGGCAGGTTGCAACTCGAGAGCCGCTTTATACAACTTATAAGTTACATTATTGACTAACATCACGTTGGGATATACTACCAAATCGACCTTACCGAAAGAACTTTCTTTTCGTTTTACGCCTTTCAGCTGCCGTACAGCAGTTTCGGTAGAAGTAGTCATCCCCATCTTGCGATACACTTCATCCAACGCACATTCACCGGCTTGATATTTTTGAATCAATTCTGCAGGGATGGTTATGCATAATTGTGGTAAGGCATTATCTAATATAAGTAGCTGCAAAGTCGGTATTTCCGGTATAATAACCAAATGGCGTATGGCAATACCGATTCCATTATAAATACCTCTATAAGCAGAGATCTCAAAAGCCGCAGTTATCGTGTCCCTTTTCTCCACAACTGAAATATTCTCCATATCCAACTCTTTCAGTGTCTCGCTCACACGAACTGGCTGTGCCTGTAACAAAGAAATACCACAGAGAAAAACAGCGGTCGCACTAACAATCCTTTTCATCTTCTTTTAATGCATTAATGTACATTCATACCGCAGACCGGCGGAAACACATGTAAATTCACGAGTAAACACATTGACGGACAAATGCTTCCAAAAGCGCATGGCAGCACCCATATTCCATCCACGCGTATCATATTCCACCATCAACTTCAATTCTTTGCAAAAAGAAGGCGTATAGCGGACACCTCCGAAAGGTCCTTTATTAAATACACGACAATCACCTTGATGAATATACCATCCGGCCGTTACAGCCAATTGGTCTCCCGAACGAAATCCGATAGTCTTTGTCAATACACCATAATAAGCTCCCCAATACGGAGTCTTCTTCTCCGTCAAAAGATCATCTCCACCAATCACAACAGCTGGGAAATAGCGACTTTCTTTTAGCGGACGAATACGAATCGTATTAGAACGGTCCTGATTATGATAACCCGTCCTGCCTGTACCGGTTGTCATTTTGAGTAATGTCATCCGGTAAGTGAATTCGATAAAAGAGAAAAGAGTCATATCTACAAAATAGTTCATGGTAGGAAAACTGAAAACCGATGGAGTAACTTGCTCGGGTAAGAAATTGACTCCTCCCATAAAGGTACCGGTCTCCTGCATTTCAGCGGTAGGTATCATCAACTGCCCCGTTGTTCCCATGGAATATTGCGCATGAACCAGACCGCTCATCGGAATGAGTATCAGAAATAGAATACTACCTTTTAACGAAATAAATGGCTTATTCCTAAAAGCCGCTTTAATTTGTTTCATCTTTATTTGTATGTTATACTTTTAAATAGAGATATTCTCAAAACTTTTTTGATTAATCCACTATTTTTACCTTATATAATTCTGTTACTTCTTAGGTAACGGAAAACACACAATCAAGACCAATCGGAATGAGAATAGAGAAAAACATCGACAATTACAGTGGTAGAAGAGTTTTTGCCTTTAGCGAAGGGGGAAATTCTTTTTAAAACAGGACATATAAATCATAGGGCATGAAGATATGATTATTTCATGTTCGGATTTTTTTTTGCCGTATGCATCAGATAAAACGAAAAAAAATGGGGGAATATTTGTTTGCTATTTATATTTTTGTCTATCTTTGCGTCATATTTAATTCCGTTACCTAAGAAGTAACAGATACATTTAAATACTGATTATTAAAGTTTTGCCTATCTAGTACCTACTTACATTGTAATTTCTAACGTAAGATAAATTCTTTCTATTCACTTCTGTGCGTTCTCTTAATCCAAAGCCTTTCAGATATATTTGTGTGGTTTTAATAGATTTGTGTCCCAGCGATTCACTAATCATTTCAATCGGAACTCCGCGATACTTGGCAGTAGTGGCCCAAGAATGTCGGAAGGTATATGAAGTGACGGGTGAGTCCAGGCGCAACACTCTCGCCAAATCCTTCAAAGAATTATTAAAACGACGAAGAGCAGACTGATATTCTTTATATGCTTTTTCATCTTTCCGCTTCTTATCACCATGCAGAATATCGAATAAATAGTCGGGACAATCAGGAAGAGCGGGTTTATTGCTTCGAAGCTGATTCACCATCTCTTTTGCACTTTCCAGAATTTCCAGGCTTATAGGTGTTTTAGTCTTGATACGGTTATATTGAAGCACATTCCGGTCTAAAGCCGATTTCTCCAAATGCGCCAAATCCGCGAATGACATTCCACAGAACTGAAACATCAGAGCTGCAATCGTCTGCGTACGACGCAAACGTTCGGATTTCGGGTCCTCATACAGTAGTTTGTGCAATTCGGTCACAGGCAATGCTTTCTTTTGCCGGATATCCACGCCTGTATAGACATCATGAAACAACCGGGGAACATAAGGGGCACTTCCCGCTTCTACTCCCCGATTATAGATACTACGCAACATACGCATATAAGTAGAAACCGTATTGAGCTTTAATCCGGACCCGTAAAGATGCTGTCCATAGCATCGTAAACACTCCCGGGTGACTTGCCTGAACGATATGTTACCTGTTCCACAAAACTTACTAAAAGAAAAAAGAGCATTCTTATAAACATGAGCGGTAGAATATCGCCCTTCTTTTCGCAAACGCTCAATGTACGCTCCGGCACATTGGCTAAATCCATTTTTATTCATTTTTTGCATCACTAGTTATTTTAGATTATACAATATATAGAGAAAGAACAAAAGTAAGCTACTTTATGATTGCAGCTATTATAAAAAAAGAAAAGTAAAAGAAAACCTTCACTCGCGTGGAAGTTATTCTTTTACTTTCCTATAACGTTCTGAATTTATTCACCATATAGGCCGCAGAAGTGAATCTTATTCATGTCTGCACTGTTTTCACCACAGAGTACACAGAGGGCACAGAGGTGAATCTGTTTTATGACTTACGGTTGTGACCCTAATTTTGATGCGTAATCCTCCTACTATAAAGTTGAAAAAACATGAAAACATCTGCCACCTGCAAC
>ERZ779843.2508-NODE-2508-length-17534-cov-2.901596_pt1 | contig 17534 bp, 19 predicted proteins | sample MGYA00511560_ERZ779843 | MGnify/ENA primary metagenome ERZ779843 (study PRJEB29588, sample SAMEA2158062) | human gut metagenome | biome: human gut; feature: human-associated habitat; material: faeces | place: Denmark | collected 2008/2010 ... | reverse complement strand
CCCCTGCCTCCGTAGCGGGCGGCCACTTCTTCGAGCATGCTCCGGAGATCGAATCCGGCCGTTTCTGGGTTCGTCCCCCAGTAGCCGGCCGAGCGGTCGATAAGTTGCGTCATTTCGTCGGTGATGGCTGCAAGCAGGTGACGGCATACATTCAGTTTTTCGTGTATTTTTTCTGCCGGCCATTCGCCGACATGTTGCAGCAGGTGTTGTTCGATATGGCAGGTGGTTTTCAGGTCGTGAATAAAAATAAGTTGTTTTTCCGTCAGGAGGTGATTGCGTTGCCGTCTCTTTTCCCGCCGGAGAATGAGCAGGCCGAAAGACAGGGCAAATAGAAACGGGACAATGGAAAGCAACAGACCGTAACGTTGTCGCAGCCAAAAGCGGTTGAAGGGAAAATCGAACCAGGCCGTGAGTGTATCGGGTTCGAGATTGCCTAATTGGAATTGCGCGAAGTCCGGTTGCCGATACGGTGTCCGGCAGTCCGCCGGATAACGGTCGATGATTTTTCCCGTTGTATCCTGCCGGATAAAAACGGGGTTCAGGTCCTCCCAAGGGCAGAAATGCCGGAACCAGGCGGCAAGGCTGTCGATATTCCAGCTTTCCCGATTGAAATCGTAAAGTTTACGCCTGTAAAAAACAAGAAATAGTTGGCTATTCGTATCTATGTGAAAATATTTCCCTTTATAGGTATATGTCATGATCAGGCGCCCCTTCATACTAAAATCGTCAAGTCCGTTTGTCTCTTGTATGGGGCAGGTATGTATTTCTTCTTTTATGGCATCTTCTATAAATTTTCCCGTAACATATCGGAAATCTCTTCTTTCCGCATGGTAAAGAGAATACAACCATCCTGCTTCCAGAAGCAATAATAGGATGATCATCAGGTGGATATATCCGGATATGGAAAGGTGGCTTTTTTTCATTCGGTTAAAAATAGATTACTTTGAAACAATATCCAATTTTTTTCATGCCGGAAAAACGGAAAATTTTAAGAACAATTTGAGAACATTGGCTATTGGGCGGACCGGAAAAATATCATAAACTTATCCCAAATTTTCAAGTGCTAAGATTAGATATCGGAATGAATACGACTTTTTTGAAAAACGGACGGATGGTCCTCGGTATTTTGTTTGTTTTGGGATGTTGTGCCTGTTCGGATGAAAGTGTGCCGGCCGGGAAGGTTACGGAAGAATCGGTATACGACCGTATGGGGCGGTTGCATAATGAAGGATTGGATTATGTTTTGGAGCGGATTTCGGAGGAGGCTCCGTTTACCCGCAGCGGGGCACGGAAACTTCCGCCGGCAGAAGAAATCCGGGATATGTGCGACGATTTTGCCCGTATGTGCGGATATGTCTGTCCGGCCCGGACAAGGGCCGGCAGTGAAGTGTCCGATGATTTTTCTTTTCTCTCCGTTGCGCAGCAGGAATGGGTCGGTCGTTTGAAATCGGAGGTGGGACGGGTGACACCTGAGCGGACAGAAGATTTTGCCATAGCTGTCGGACGGCTGGAACAACAGGTGGAGCTGGATGATCGTCTCGCTGCTTCCGAACGGGAGATCGTGCGCTATGCCATGGCCGTATGCCGTTATTCCGCGGTCTATTGGGCGGAAAACTATGAACGTTGGATGACGGAATTGTTCGGGGTGGGTAAGTTGCCTTTGAATCGTATGCGGACAAGGAGTGAGGAGGAGAGGTTTGTAACGAAGGAATGGTGGGAGAACTATAAAACCGTTGTTTGGAGCGATGGTATGAGTGCGGTTCGGCGAGGGGAAGGTTATTATCTCCAGGGAGCTGTTGCCGGGTCTGTTATGAAATATTTGGATCAGTAGTATCTGCCTGTGCGGGATTTTTAATAAACCTTTAAAAAGTGAATCTATGAAAGTAAAAATCGTTCAACGGAAAAAATCCGCAGAAACCCGATGAACCGGGTAAATTCTACGGTCAGCCGGTGCTCGACGGAGTGGTTGGAATGGATATGATCTGTCGTCAGATTGCGGGGCGTTCGTCGCTTACGGCCGGGGATGTAAAAAATGTGTTGACTAACTTTCTGGACGAGTTGCCTACTTATATGCTGATGAACCGCTCGGTGCAGTTGGAAGATTTCGGCATATTGCGGATCTCCTTCGGCAGCGAGGGGGTGGACCGGGCAGAGGATTTCTCGTCTTTTTTGATTCGTGGTGTAAAAATTGTTTTTACGCCGAGTGCAAAGATGAAGGAGCGGGTGAAATCGGAGATTACTTTCGAAGTGATCAACAGACCGGCGCCTTCGTCGTCTTCGGATACTCCCGGGGAGTCTGATTGATTGAGGGGAAGATGGCAGGTACTGCTATGAAAATCAGGTGGGTGTTGCGGCATAATCCGCAGAACCGTTTGTTGCCACCGAAATATTATGCTACGCCGGTTTTTGCCGGTCGGCGGGATGCCGGGGAGATGATCCGGCAGATCGTCGGCCGGTCGGTTCTCTCGGCTGGAGACATTGTGGATGCGTTTGCGAATGCCGGAGAAGTGGCTGCCAACTGGCTGGCGGCCGGTTGTTCGGTGGAATTGCCGGAAATCGGCAGTTTGCTCCTGGAATTTTCGAGCGAGGGTTTTGACGATCCTGCCGATTTCCGTCCTGAGTCCCTGCGGGGGGTACGGCTTCGTTTCTATCCTTCCCGGCAATTGATGAAAGCGATAAAATCGCAATTGAACATATCTTTACCGGAATAGGGCCGGTTGTTTTCGGATTTTCTCCCGTATGTTTCGGTGAAAATATACGGAAGAAATTTCGGTTTGGTAGTACGAAATTGAAAAAACAAGCGCTTGTTTTCAGGAAAAGATACGGACGGATTTTTTGAAAGATACGGATGAATTTCGGAAAAGAAATAAAGAGGGCCATAAGAACGGCAGAGGGCCGGAGAAGAATCTTTTTCCGGTTTTTCCTGTTGATCGTTCTGGGAAATGTATTTTATTTTCCGGAGGGGTATGCCGACCGTTTTTTTACGCCGGGAATGCTTTGGACAGGGATTGCGGTGGGCGTGTCGGGGATGTTGTTTCCGTTCGGGGTGTCCGGACGTGTCGGTTTACCGGGACTGGCGTGTGTGGCTGTCGGGATACTGGCGGTGGTGGTGGGCGGAAAGTCGGCCGGTGGCTTTTTTGCGTGGCAGACTGCGGCGTGGGGAGGGGCTATGTGGCTTTTATTCGTGATGACCGGATATTTTTCCGCCTGGGGAAAACCGGCCGACTGGTATGGGGGATTGTCGTTCGTGGGCGCGGTGGAAGCGTTTGCCGGAATCGGGCAATATGCCGGGATATGGCCGGTGTATAGTGCTTCTTTCCCGGTGACGGGGACATTCGACAATCCGGCAGGACTGGCGGCTTGTCTGGCAATCTGTTTCCCGGCGGCGCTTTATTTTATGGCTTCACGTCCTGTCGGTGCGAAAGTGTGGGGCGGATTATCGGCATTATCGATGGGGGCTGCGGTGGTTTTATCGGGTTCGCGCACCGGGATGGTGGCAGTGGGATGTCTGGCTGCGACTTCTGTTTACTGTTTCTTTTTGGGCGGTCGCTGGCCGGCTTGGAGGGTAAGGGCGGCGTTTGTTTCAGTGGGGGCGGTAATGCTCGTCGGCCTGTATTGCTGGAAGAAAGATTCGGCGGACGGTCGTCTGTTGGTATGGAATTGTTCGTTGGAGATGCTGGCCGATGCTCCCCTGACGGGACATGGACCGGATGCTTTTCAGGCGGAATATATGGATTATCAGGCCGGCTGGCTGGCGGAGCATCCGGAGGAAAAGTGGGAAAGGTTGGCCGGTAATGTCCGACATCCTTTTAATGAGTATCTGCGGATTGCTGTCGAATACGGAGTGGTGGGATTGTTATCGGTTGCCGGGATGATATGGCTGTTGTGGCGATGGTATCGTCGTTGCCGTCCGGAGGACCGGTCGTTGTACCGGAGTATCGGAGGGGCGGGGATTTGCGGTTTGTTTTCCTATCCGCTGAATTATCCGGCGGTATGCGTACTTTTGGTGTTGCTGCTGGGGGTGATTGTGCGTGGACGTCCCGTTTGCTTTTATGGAGGCCGGTGGTTTAAAACCGGAATAGGGGCTTTGGCCGTAGCGGTGTTGGCGGTTACTTTATATTGGAACCGGGCGGAACGTGAATGGCACCGCATTTCCTGTTTGTCTTTAAACGGCCGGACGGAGGAGGTGTTGACCGATTATGCCCGTTTATATCCTTTTATGCGCGAAAATCCCTTATTCCTTTACAATTACGGGGCGGAGCTGCATGTGGCGGGATTGTGGACGGCAAGCCTGAGTATATTGACAGAATGTGTCCGGGGCCTGAACGATATGGATGTACAGATGTTGCTGGCCGATAATTATAGCCGTTTGGGCGAGTACGACCGGGCGGAGCGGCATTACCGCCGTGCTGCCCGGATGTGTCCCAACCGTTTTATGCCGCTTTACCGTTTGGTGAAACTTTACGGGCAAACGGGGCGTGATGCCGAAGCCCGTCAGTTGGCCGGAGAGATTATCGTAAAGCCGGTGAAAGTGCCGTCGTTCCGGGTGGACCGGATGAAACGCGAAATGGAAAAGTATTTGCGAAAACCCTGACCTTCAAATCTTGTGCCATTCATGGATGTCGATATGCTCAAAATGTTCATGACGGATTGGGTGATTTTGAGAACAATTTGAGAACATTGGCCATTGTCCGTTTGATTGCTTATGTATAGTTTTGTCGAACTGGTAATTTGAAAAATCATTTAATATTTTAAGGTATGAAAAAGAGGATGTCGTTGTATACCTGGATGATCGTGGGAAATTTCATATTCCCTTTTATGAATGTTTTGTTTCCTTATCTTTATTGGAGGCAGAATCGGCAAACGGAAGATACAGCCTTTACGAAAGAGGCTTGTAATTTGTTGAATTTTCAAATATTGTTTTCTTTTATTATGATAGGGGTATTCGTATTTGGATGGTATCAGGCAATTGTGGGTTGGAGTATGGATGAGGCAGCTTCTTTCGGTTTTATGAAATGGGGATTGGTGGTTATGACGATGGTAAATATTATTTATCCGTTGGTAGTTATGCTTATTACTTCAGTCGGAAAGAAGACGTTTCGGGCCTGGCCGCCGACAATACCGTTTTTCCGGGCTTGAACAAGTGATGTATATTTCCGTTTAATGGAATCAGATGGTCATTGTGCTTTTACTTGTGTTAAGGAAAGAAAGAATCGTGGGAAAGTAAATTGATTAAATTTTTATATATGAAACTTCATGTTATTTTTAGATTAGCTACGTCACTTTATCGGAGTTGTTTTGTGTATGTTTTTGTCTTATTGTGTTTGGCTGGATTTTTGAATTCTTGCGAAAGAGAAGTTCTGAAGGGTGATGAAAAGATCGTTCAGGTAGAACCTGCTACCTGGCAAGAACAAATAAAATATGCGCAGAATAGAAACAGAATCGGCACAGAAACTTATAATTCCGATAGACCTTGTCTTTTGAACTACACCTATAAGGGAACAATTGAGTCGGAAACCGAACGTCAGAAATTATTGGAAGAACTTTTTGCCGATACCACTATGGTGGTTTGGTATAAGGACTTTTGGCATTTTGAAATTCTTTCTTTAAAAGAGGCTAAGGAAAAGGCAAAGGTTAGTGGAGGTGAACCTTATGTTTTAATTGAAGAGCAACTCCGTACAGGTATTTGTATCGGGATGGAGATGGTCGATCTAAAGTGGCTGTATAAGGGAAAAACTTATCATTCTACAGCTATTGTTTCTAATGAACATGGGGGTTTTGTATACGAACATATCGGTTATCGTGTGATCGATGCAGAAGAAGGTAGCTTTCAGGAAGACGATTATTCAGAAATGAATTCTTTACGTACAAAGACTTCTTCGGAAGGTGATGGGTCTGATCCTAATCCCGGTGGCGGAAGCGATATAATACTTAGATTTACTAAAATGAATTCTGTTAAAAATGCAGCAGGGATGGTGGTTGCAACCTATAATATAACAGTAAGATCTGTTTTTAATAGTGCGGGAATATTAATTGATCGTAATTTGAATGCAACTCACTCTGCGGCTTATGGATTTACTTGTACGGCTGATGTTCGGACAGTAAGCGGAACATTATATTCTTCCAAATATCATGAATTTGCTTGGGGATATAGCTATGGTTCAGGTGTTTCTGTCTCATTAGGTTGGAATGGTTCTGGCTTTACGATATCGGGTGGAGGACAGGGAGCTACCGGGACAGAGATTCATAGGCCATAAATAGAAAGTATTTTTGGGGATGTTATAGTGTATACCGGAAAGTTCAAAAAGTAAAGAATGAAATCCGGGAGAATGTGCAATTGAATTTGAAGTAAAAGAAAGTTGCTATGAAATACATTGTTTTCCTGATCGTTGTTTGTTCTTTTTTGCCTGCCAGAGGACAAACTATTTATGGCCGGACAATGGCCGGATTGCCTAAGATGGAGTATGCTCCGGATAAACAAGGAATTATTGTTCGGGGAGAATTGGTGTATCATGATTCAGAAAAACAGGTGATTTCTGAAAAAAGGTACAAACGTTTGATGGGAAAAGCGAATAAATACGGGACAATGTGCTGGGATGGTAGTGGGGATACCCTGAATATGGGATTAAGGTCTTATTGCCCCTCTTTATACAAAGGCAGGCAATTGCCTGTTATTAGCTTCGAGGGGATGGGTGGGCATCGGATTGAGCCGGGAAAGCGTGGGTGTCCGGTCATTTTGGCTTTTTGGCAGAAGGATTGTTGTGGTTATCCTGAGATTTTTTTGAATACTTTAGATAGCATTGCAGGAATACATCCGGAAGTGGAAGTGGTTACATTACCTTTTTTCCCTGAATCCAAAGAGTGGGTACAGAAACAAATTTGGAAGAATTTAGAGGTTATTCCTGACTATCATGACGAATATGATAATTGTTTCTGTACCGGAGGACGGTTGCTTGTTATTGCAGACCGGACGGGAAAAATCAAAGAATATTATGTAGGACCGACCTTTAGAAGGCTGGAAAGAATTAATAAATTTATAAAACGATATATCGAAAAACATTAAGTTATGAGAACTTTAATCATTTTAGCGGTTATTATTTTAGGGTATGTGAACGCCATGGGGCAACAAACGGTAGATCTGGACAAGGCGAGCCAGAGATTGAAAAAATCCGATTTGCCTTTCAAAAGTTGTAAGGTGATGGCTTATACGAATCAGGGGGTAGAGTATCGGGGCAAGGCTTGTGCTACATACCGGGATCTAAGCCGGAAACGTAAATCGCAGGAAGAAACGGGGGAAATGTACGTACCCTTCTGGTTCGAGGTCGGAAACGGATGCAAGCTTTTTTCTGCGGTGCTGAACGTTTCACCTTGCCTGACGGAAATGCTGGTGACTTATAAAGGTAACCGGGAAGCGGACCGGTTGGAGACAAAACTCTATTTTAACAATGATATTGCCGTGAAACAGTGGCAGCTGACTGCCGAAGGCGAGGTGATCGTCTATGAATTGGTTTTCGCCGGAGATACGGGCGAGGTGACGGAGGACGGTTTTGCAGGAGCGGAAGCTCAACGGGTGGATACCTACTACCGGATCAGTCGGGACGGGACGTTCGAACAAGCGAAAGAGGTGCGCTATGCGCCGAAGTATTATACGGCCGAAGAATTGGGCGATAAAACCAAAAACATTTGGGACGGAGACGAAACGGTGTTGTAAACAGAACTGTCGAACCATTAAAGGAAAGGTGCGGAAGCCTGGCTTTCGTACCTTTTTGTTGCAGGATGAAAAAGATTGTGTTACTATGGGGAGTTATCCTGGGATGTTGTGCCTGTATGGATCTGCCTGCGGACATAGAAGAGGCGTTGGCGCTGGCAGGAGGAAACCGACGGGAATTGAAGGCTGTGCTGAGGCATTACCGGCAGGATTCACTGAAATTCCGGGCTGCCTGTTTCCTGATCGCCAATATGCGTTGGCATTATTCGGACGATAGCGGATATTGCTTGTACAGTGATGCGAAAGATTCGGATTTATGTGATCTCCGGCGATTCGACCGGTCTTTCCTGATTTCTCATGTCGATCATGCTTTTGATGTGTGGGAGAGTTCGCCTTGTGCCGCAGGACTTTCTTTCTGTGAATTTTGTGAGTATATTTTGCCCTACAGAAGTTTGGCAGGATATCCGGATTGTTTTTCCGGGGCGGAACTGTATGATTTGTTCGGAAAGTATGTCGGTGCAGGGCAAGGGGATTCGCTGGCAGGTTACGTAGCGAGGTATAACCGGGTCAAGACGGATTTTGAGGGAGTGACGGGGAAACGATTGGCATTGGATAGTAGTTTGTACAGGCCGTTTTTTCCGGGACGGGAATGTACGGATGTGGCTGTGATCGGTTGTCAGATTCTCCGGGCTTGCGGATTGCCGGTGATGGTGGAATTTTGCAATGCTTACCGGGACTTTCCCGGCCGGCATTTTTATTGTACGGTCCGGGACGACCGGGGACGTTGGTGGCCCTTTAATCCGGAGACCTCCTTGCCCGGTGAGGGTAAATCGGTACCGGTGGAGCCGATGAATCTTTACCGGCAGTATTTCGGAGCACAGCGGGATAATCCCTTTTTTCTGAAAGCTGCGGGCGAATATGTGCCGCCTTTGTTCGACAATCCGTGTTTGCGGGAAGTAACGGGCGAATGTTCGGAGGTTTTCCGGGTAACTCTTCCTTGGACCGGGCCTGCGAAGAATCGGTTGGTTTATTTAGCGGCATTTCAGGCTTGGGGCGATATGGCGCCGGTGACCTGGGCTGAGGTGGATACGTTGAATGGCCGGGCGGTGTTTATACAGGTGATGCCGGATCGGTTGTATTTTCCGGTGTATTATGAAGGACGACGGATGTGCGTATTCGGTGAGCCTTTTGTGGTTGCCCGGGATTCACTCACGCCGGAAGGTTTTACAATACAGGCATTCCGGACGGACACCACCCGCCGGGGGACGGTTGTACTGACCCGGAAGTTTCCCCGTAAGCCGGCCATGATCCGCCTGGCCGAGAGGCTGGTAGGAGGAGTGTTCGTGGGAGCTAACCGGGAAGATTTTTCGGATGCCCGGGTGTTGTATACGCTTACCGAACCGCCTGTTCCCTGCTTGCAGGATGCGGTGCTGCGTCATCCGGGTGCCTTCCGTTATTATCGTTTTATCGCTCCGCCTGCCTTTCCGCAGGCTAATCTGGCGATGCTGGAATTTCTGACCCGCCGGGACCGCGGATATACAAATGTTGCCGAGCCGGCACCGGCGGCGGTATTGTCTCCTGACGACACATTGGCGGCAAAAGGAGAAAAATGGGTAAAATTGCTGGATGCACCTTCATGGGAGGAGATGAAATGGAAACCTGAATATGACGGGAATATGCTGACGGCTCCCGGTGCTTTCTCTACGATTACGCTGAGATTGGCACAACCGCAGGTGGTGGAACGGATCCGCTTTGCCCCGCAAAATGCCGATAACGGTATCCGGCGGGGAGATTTATACGAACTGTTTGGTTGGGGAAAACAAGGTTGGCATAGTTACGGCAAAAAGAGGGCTGAATATGAATTTTTGCTCTATGACCGCATTCCTGCCGGAGAAGTATTGTGGTTACGGAATTACTCCGAAGGCCGGGAAGAGCTGCCTTTTATCGTCGAACCGGCAGGAAATGCCGATGGGTTCGCCCAAAGATTCATCCGGTTGCCGGACAAGCCGGATAAGTAAAAAATAGAATCAAAATCTGTTCGGAATATTTGCAATATTCTTTTTTTGTCATACATTTGTTCCGATAAAAAGAAAAAATGAGAAATAGTTTACATCATAACCATCATCATTGCCATCACTGTTTCAGGTGAGATGATGTTGTTATGCTGTTCGGTCTTCAATAAAAGTATAATAAGCTCGCCTGATTCAGGCGGGCTTTTTTTGTTTTTTGCCTGCCCGGATCAGTCGGGCGCTAACTCTAAATAGCGTTATGATAAACTTAAAAATTGCAATCCAGAAATCCGGCCGTTTAAATGAAGATTCACTGACTTTACTGAAAGAGTGCGGGATATCTATCAACAACGGAAAAGATCAGTTAATGGCCCAGGCCTCTAATTTCCGATTGGATGTATTGTATTTGAGGAATTCCGATATCCCGCAATATGTGCGAGATGGGGTGGCCGACATTGCCATCATCGGGGATAATACGGAAAAAGAGAAAAAAACGGGTATCCGTCATGTGCTCGACCTGGGATTTTCCAGGTGCCGGTTATCGATAGCTGTACCTAAAAATGTCGATTTTCAGGACATCTCTTATTTACAGGGGAAAAAGATTGCGACTTCTTATCCGAACTCTTTAAAAGATTTTTTGACGGAAAACGATATAGAGGCTGAGATTCATGAGATTTCCGGTTCGGTGGAGATAGCTCCCAATATCGGATTGGCCGATGCGATTTGTGATTTGGTCAGTTCCGGGAGTACTTTGTTTAAAAACGGCTTGAAAGAGGTATATAAGATTTTTGAATCTCAGGCTATTTTGGTGGCTAATTCCGGTTTATGCGGTGAGAAGCAGGAATTGTTAGCCCAGTTGGTATTTCGGATTAAGGCTGTATTGGCTGCTAAATACAACAAATATATTTTACTGAATGCTCCTGAAAAAGCTTTGGATCGGATCTGTCGGCTTTTACCGGGAATGAAAAGTCCTACCATCATGCCTTTACGCGAAAACGGATGGGTGTCTGTTCATTCGGTTGTGAATGAAAATGAGTTTTGGGAAGTAATCGGTAAATTGAAGGAAGCCGGAGCGGAAGGGATTCTGATCGTGCCGATTGAAAAAATGATTTTGTAATACTGAAAAAGAGATAGCTATGGAAAGAATAATAAATCCCGTCCGGGAAAGATGGGTGGACTTATTGAAGCGTCCTCGGATGGAAAATGCTGATCTGCAGAAAATCTGTAAAGCTATTTTTGCAGAGGTCCTGAAAGACGGCGATAAGGCTTTGGTTAAATATACCTGGTTTTTCGACCAGGCTAAAGTAGAACGCTTGCAGGTGGCTGAAGCAGAATTCCGGGAAGCTGAAAGAGAGGTAAACAATGATTTGAAAAGGGCGATAACGGAGGCTCGGCAAAATATTGAGGCCTTTCATACTTTACAACTGACCGGACGGAACGAATATGTCAATCCGAAAGGATTCCGTTGCTGGCAAGAGACTAGAGGGATCGGAAAGGTGGGCTTGTATATTCCCGGAGGAAGTGCTCCCTTGTTTTCTACTGTATTGATGCTTGCCGTTCCGGCCCGGATTGCCGGTTGTGAGGAAATCGTTTTGTGTACACCTCCGGATCGTTCAGGTAGAGTTCATCCGGCTATTTTATGGACAGCCCGCCAATGCGGAGTGGATAAAGTCTTTAAAGTCGGGGGAATACAGGCTATCGGGGCGATGACTTTCGGCACGGAGAGTGTGCCTAAGGTGTATAAAATCTTCGGTCCCGGTAATCAGTATGTTACAGCGGCAAAACAGCTGGCCTGTAATTATGGTACGGCAATCGATATGCCGGCAGGACCTTCCGAAGTCATTGTGATTGCCGACCGTTCGGCCGATCCTCGTTTTGTAGCGGCCGATTTATTGTCACAAGCTGAGCACGGTCCGGACAGCCAGGTGATATTATTGACAACGGACAGCTGCCTGGTCGATCGGGTTCAGAAAGAGATAGAAAGTCAATTGGCCGTATTGCCCCGTAAGACTATCGCTTCGAAGGCTTTGGAAAATTCGAAAGCGATAGTATTGGAAAATGTAGATGAATGTTTGGAATTGGCAAATGAATATGCACCGGAACACTTGATCCTGAGTGTGGAAAATTATCTCGATTCGATACCACAAATAAAAAATGCAGGCTCTGTGTTTCTGGGTAACTATTCTCCTGAAAGTGCAGGAGATTATGCTTCGGGTACCAATCATACCCTACCGACCCATGGATATGCCAAAGCATATAGCGGAGTGAATGTGGATGCTTTTGTGAAAAAAATTACTTTTCAGGAAATAACCCGGGAAGGCCTGCTCGATCTGGCTCCGACCATCGGGGTTATGGCGGAGCATGAACTTTTGTATGCACACCGGAGGGCGGTGGAGATACGGAAAGAAGGGGGGAAAGAAAAAAGTGAAAAAAGCAAAAGGCTGGAGGTTGGAAGTGAAAGGGAGGGACAATGAAATAAGAGGAAATTTATGGAAATAGAAAAATTGATACGTAAAAATATTTGGGAATTACAACCTTATTCGTGTGCTCGGGAGGAGTATGAAGGAGGACAGGCTATTTTACTCGATGCGAATGAAAATCCTTTCGATACGGGAGTGAATCGTTATCCGGATCCTTATCAGCGGGAATTGAAGAAAGAACTGGCCCGACTGAAGGAAGTGAAGGTGGATCATATGATTTTGGGAAATGGGAGCGATGAGCTGATCGATTTATTGATCCGGAGTTTCTGCGAACCTGCGGAAGATAATATAGTCGTCTTTTCTCTCAGTGAACCGATTTCCGCCGAGATACGTCCCAAACTGCGGAAGATAATATAGTCGTCTTTTCTCCCGGTTATGCTATGTATGAAGTGAGTGCTGCGATTAATCGGGTAGGAGTGAAAAAAATCGATCTGACAGCCGATTTGTTACCCGACTGGTCCGAGTTGAGACGACGAGTGGACGATCGCACCAAACTGATTTTCCTTTGTACGCCTAATAATCCTACCGGGAAGGTTATCCCTTACGGGCAGATTGAGCGGTTGTGTGGGGAGTTTCAGGGAATGGTGATCGTCGACGAGGCCTATATCGATTTTACAGACGCACCTTCTGCGGTGCATTTATTGGATAAATACCGGAATGTCGTTGTTTTGCAGACTTTGTCGAAAGCTTGGGGAATGGCAGGATTGCGTTTGGGGATAGGCTTAGCCGATCCGGAAGTAGTCGGAATATTGAATCGGGTGAAAGCTCCTTATAATATCGGGGGACTGACCCAACAGACCGCTTTGGCCCTTCTCCGGCAATATGATCTTTTCCAGAATCGGCGGACTGGGATTATCCTCGAACGGGAGCGTCTGATCCGGGAATTGAGAGGGTTGGGTATATTCCGGCGAGTATATGATTCGGAAGCCAATTTTATATTGGTCATCACTGAATTTTGTCAGAAGTTATATCGCTATCTGATTGCTTGTCGGGTGGTTGTACGGTTACGGGATATCCCGCCTTTGATCGGAGGAGGAATCCGGATCACTGTCGGTACCCGGGAGGAGAACGATCGGTTGCTGGAAGTTCTTCATAAATATGATAATGTAATGGAAGTGAATGCCTTATGAAAAAGATGTTATTTATAGACCGGGACGGTACGATCATCAAAGAACCGACAGACAATTTTCAGGTGGACCGGCCGGAAAAACTGAAGTTTATGCCGGGAGTGATCGGAGCACTGCGGGAGATTACCGGGAATACGGATTTTCGATTGGTGATGGTGAGTAACCAGGATGGCTTAGGGACTGCCGATTTTCCTATGGAAGATTTTATGCTTCCGCAAACATTGATGTTGAAGGTGTTGGAAAGTGAAGGGATCGTTTTCGACGAGATATGTATCGATCCGAGCCGGCCGGAAGAATATTCCCGTTTTAGGAAACCCGGAATAGGGATGGTAGAAAAATATTTGAATGAATATTTGGATACTGAAAATTCCTATGTGATCGGGGATCGGGAGACCGATATGCAGCTGGCTGCTCATATGGGGATAAAAGGGATTTGGCTGGGAGAATGGCGGGAGACCGATTTACCGGTGGTATTGCATACAGATTCCTGGCGGGAAATTACCCGATTTATAATATCAGGAAGCCGGAAAGTCCGGATTTGTAGGAAAACTGCGGAGACAGAGGTAACTGTTACTTTAAATTTGAATGGGGAAGGTTGTTGCAGTATAAAGACCGGTTTGTCGTTTTTCGACCATATGCTGGAACAAATCGCCCGGCACGCAGAGGTAGATCTGGAGATCGGAGTACGGGGAGATTTGAAGGTCGACGAGCATCATACCGTTGAGGATACGGCTATTGTATTGGGGGAGTGTTTCGCTAAAGCCCTGGGAAGTAAAAAAGGAATCGAAAGATATGGTTTTGCTTTGCCTATGGACGATGCAAAGGCTGAGGTATTACTCGATTTCGGCGGAAGGACTTGGTTGGAATGGGGGGTCACTTTGAAACGGGAATATGTCGGAGATTTTCCGACGGAGATGGCCCGGCATTTTTTTGCTTCTTTTTGTCAGAGCGGGCTGTGCAATCTGCATATCTCGGCCCAGGGAGAAAATACGCATCATATTCTGGAGGCTGTATTCAAAGCTTTTGCCCGTGCCGTACGGCAGGCTATCCGGCAAACCGGAGGAGGGATCCCTTCGTCGAAGGGCTGTCTCGCTTAGTTTAGGAATGACGAAATGATTGTACAGATAAATAGGAGATCATGAAAGTTGTTATTATCGATTATGGAGCCGGGAATGTCTTTTCAGTGACGACTGCTTTACAACGCTTAGGGGTTCAGGCGGTCTTGAGTAGTGATGTCAGGCTGATCGTCCGGGCCGACCGTGTGATATTTCCGGGTGTCGGACAAGCTGCTGCTGCCATGAAGCAATTGAAAGATAAAGGATTAGATCGGATAATCCCACAACTGGAAATGCCCGTATTGGGAATTTGTTTGGGGATGCAGTTGATGTGCCGGTTTTCGGAAGAAGAAAATACATGGGGATTGGGTATCTTTCCTATGGAAGTGAAGAAGTTTACAGACAGTTGTAAAGTGCCTCATATGGGGTGGAATACGGTCCGGAAGCTGAAAACTACTTTGTTTCAAGGGATAAATCCCGGGGAATGGATGTATTTTGTACATTCCTATTATGTTCCTGTTACAGCTTATTGTATCGCAACTTGCGACTATCAGCGTTCTTTCGCCGCTGCTATTTGTAAAAATAATTTTTATGGATGCCAATTCCATCCTGAAAAATCTGCCGGTGCCGGAGAAAAAATAATAAAGAACTTTTTAGATATAGTATAAAATTGAAAATGAAAATTATACCTGCAATCGATATTATCGGTGGGAAATGTGTCCGTTTAACTCAAGGAAATTATGGACAGTGTAAGATATATTCGGCTAACCCTTTAGAAATGGCACGCCTGTTTGAAGAGGCCGGACTGGATCGGCTGCATTTGGTCGATCTGGATGGGGCGAAAGCGTCGGGAGTTGTCAATTGGGCTGTGCTTGAAACGATTTGTAAACATACCCGTTTGTCCGTAGATTTTGGAGGAGGGGTGAAGACTGATGAGGATATGCGTCGTGTGTTTGAAGCGGGGGCTGATTATGCTTGTGTTGGCAGTATCGCTCAGACAAATCCCGAACAAACCGCTGAATGGCTGGAAAAGTATGGGTATGAAAGAGTAATTATCGGAGCCGATGTCTGGAATACCAAGGTGTGTATTCAGGGATGGAAAAAGGTGACCGATACGACGATTTTTCAATTGATTGAGTCCTATCGGGGACGGATCGGGCATTTGATGTGTACGGATATCACCCGGGATGGGATGATGGATGGAACGGCTATCGGCTTGTATCGGGAATTACTTCGCCTTTATCCGGAGATTCGGTTGATCGCTTCAGGGGGAGTGAGTGGAACGGCAGATTTACAACAGCTTGCAGAAGTTGGAGTAGAAGCCGTGGTCGTTGGGAAGGCTTTGTATGAAAAGAAAATAGATTTGAAATCACTTAAAAATTTTTGATTTTGTTAGCTAAAAGAATAATCACTTGTTTGGACGTTAAAGAGGGACGGACGGTGAAAGGAGTACATTTCAACGATTTGAAAGATGCCGGTGATATTGTAGAATTAGCAAAGAAGTATTCTGTTGCCGGTGCTGATGAACTGGTGTTTTTAGACATCACTGCCAGTAATGACAACCGGAGTACCCGCCTGAGCTGGGTGGAGCGTGTGGCTACTGCAGTCGATGTCCCTTTTACTGTCGGAGGCGGCATTGCCCGGGAGGCAGATGTTGAGGCTTTATTAAAAAAGGGGGCGGATAAGATATCGGTCAATTCGGCAGCTCTGTCCGAACCGGATTTAATCGATCGGTTAGCCTATCATTTTGGGAAACAATGTATTGTTGTGGCTATCGATGCCCGATATGAAAAGGAAGAATGGTGCGTATACAGTAAAGGAGGAAGACTAAGAACTGAAAGAGAATTATACACTTGGGCACTGGAAGTCGGAGAGCGGGGAGCCGGGGAAATATTATTCACTTCTATGGACCATGATGGGACGAACCGGGGATTCGCCTGCGAAGCGATAGCCCGGTTGAGCGGATTGGTGAATGTTCCGGTCATTGCTTCCGGTGGTGCAGGAAAACTAGCGGATTTTAATGAAGTATTTACAAAAGGTAAAGCAGATGCTGCTTTGGCTGCCGGGGTATTTCATTATGGCAGGCTGACTGTCGGACAGGTGAAAGCCTACTTGCGGCAAAACGGGATAACGGTAAGAGGGTAAATAATTGAAAAGATATAAGATGGAAATAGAAAATTTGAAATTTGACGAAAATGGTTTGATCCCTGCTATCATTCAAGATGCAGAGACCAGGACGGTTTTGATGCTCGGCTATATGAACCGGGAGGCCTTGACATTAACCCTGACGAATGGAAAAGTTTGTTTTTTTAGCAGGTCCCGGCAAAAGTTGTGGACAAAAGGTGAAGAAAGCGGACATTTTCTATACCTGAAAGACATACAAGCCGATTGTGATGGCGATACTTTATTGGTTAAAGCCAAACCGCTCGGACCGACTTGCCATACTGGAACAGATACCTGTTGGGGAGAGAAGAATGAGGAGGCGGATTTTTTGTTCTTCTTACAAAAGTTCCTGCAAAAAAGGAAAAATGATTCTCCGGAAGAGTCCTATACGGCCCGTTTGATTTCCAAAGGAATAAATAAGATCGCTCAAAAGGTTGGGGAAGAAGCTGTGGAATTAGTAATCGAAGCGAAAGACGACAATGAAGATTTGTTTTTAAATGAAGCGGCCGACTTGATGTATCATTATCTGGTTTTATTGATTGCCAAAGGATATGGGCTGGAGGATGTCATCCGGGTATTGAAAGAAAGACACAAATAGAATGGGGATAAATAGGTATTTATATACATGTTTACACTAAATGTAGGTTTTCTTGGGTGCAACGGAGAAAGGGGAAAAGAAAAAAGTAAAGTAAACTTTAATTTCCCCGTTCTCCAAATCTATGGTAGGTTCATTTTTTCTTTCTATTCCGATGCAGGGTTTTGTGCCATCAGACCGGTTCGCCTGGACCGGTCCGCTAAGGCTTTCCTTCACTGACCGGCGGAACTCCTCGCAGGCTCGTCAGACACCACCGGTCGGGCGTTCAGAAAAAGCAAGACGACACCCGACAGAGCTCCAATGGTCCCCGAACACGAACACCTCCGACTTACGTTATCACTGCATAGGAAACGAACTGTGACCTGAAAAGTATAAACTTCTATCAAACAGCTGTTTT
>ERZ779843.2487-NODE-2487-length-17627-cov-2.927783_pt1 | contig 17627 bp, 8 predicted proteins | sample MGYA00511560_ERZ779843 | MGnify/ENA primary metagenome ERZ779843 (study PRJEB29588, sample SAMEA2158062) | human gut metagenome | biome: human gut; feature: human-associated habitat; material: faeces | place: Denmark | collected 2008/2010 ... | reverse complement strand
CTCCTGTCACAGGGGTCCTCCCCGGGCCGCCGCTTTATGGGGCCGCGGCATGTTCTGCGTTCCACTGAATCCAGAAGCGCTCGTCCCAGAACTGGTCATAGTCATAGTGTACCACAAATTCCCGCCAGTTGGCGAGGGTCTCCTCCAGATTTTCCTCTGTCAGGCGGCCCTCCTCCCTTTGAAGCATGGTGAGAATCTCCCGGCAGACGCCGCCGGAGTGGTGGATATAGTCGCAGTAGTTGTCCAGATTCGTGACGATCTCCGGGTCCATGAGATAGCCGTAGAACTTCACATTGTCATACTGCAGCAGCGTCTGCCCTGCCTGGCGGATGGCCGCAAACACCGCCTCCGTCCTCCCCTCCCGGATGACCTTGTCCCAGAAGAGGATGCTGTACGGGGGCAGGAAGAAATCGAATTCCGTGTCCGGATGCTCTGTGACCCACCGTTCCGCCACCGCCAGATTGACGGCCACATCGTCCCGATAGGCATCTGCGGGCAGCTCCTCCGCCGCAATCTCCGACCGGTCATAGTTCTCCAGGGCGGAGATATGGTTCCACCACTCATTCCGGTCCCAGGTGAATCCCTCGTCGATGGTGTCGCCCTCTCCCCAGTGGTTGGAGAGCAGGGTGTAGGCGCTGTAATACAGCGTATCCTTGTTCAGCAGATATTGGATGTCATCCAGCGGATTGGCGTTGTAGAGATAGTCCGGCATGGCCGCAGTCACACCGCTCTCATCCCGGATCAGGGTGTTCACATCCAGGCCGAAGATCACCCGCTCCGGCTCCTGGGTCCGAAAGAGGACGTTCATCACCTGGTCGAACTCGCTGTAATACCCGTCCGGGATGGTGAGCCGCACCGCGGAGGTGCCGAAGGTCTCCTGAATCCAGCTGGAGCGGTAGTTGGCCGCCATGGAGGTGCCCACCAGCACGGTGTCCGCCGACGGCCGGAGCTGGATCAACCGCCTTGCCTTTGAGCTGGGCGGCTTCGCCGCCATCGCCTGCGGCGACTTCGACGGCGACGGCGTGGATTCCGTGGTCGTCTACGTGCCGCCCACGCAGGGAAACAGAGATGCCAAGCTGATGGAATACACCATCAGCGGCGAAGGGAGCAGACTGACGCTGACCAAGAGCGGCGAGATCGGAAACGTGTACGACTTGCTGGATGTCCGCACCCTGAAGGCAAATCATATTCAGAATGTGCCGGTGGTGCAGTTGACGGCGGCGGATACCGACAAGGACGGCTACGATGAGCTGGTCATCACCGCCGGGCTGAACGATACCTATGGCAACGACAGTGTCCAGAATCTGGGCACGCAGGTGTTCCTGTACGACAGGCTGGAGGGCGTGTGGACGCAGACCTTCAAATACGCGCCCTCGGCGGGCGATGGGCCTGTTGCGGTGGGAGATGTGTCCCCGGCGAGCAAGCTGCACCGCTATGTCTGGGGCAGCTCCTCCGTGGGCAATGTGCTGGCCAGTGACGACTCCTCCAACGGGACGGATTTCCCGGAGATCGTCACGGCGGGCATGATCGACTACTCCGGCAACCATAATATCTCGATCAACAATAAAACCTGCGGCTTCTCCATGGTTCGGTGCGTCGGCATGACCGAAGTGTGGACAGGCGTGCAGAAAAACTTTCAGGGCCAGTATGAGTTCCTGCACCGGCAGACACATACCACGAATACGCTGACCACTCACGGTCTGTACAGCGGCGACGAGGTCCTCAGTCCGCTGATCGTGAAGTGCTTCCGTTATCAGGGCGGGGCGCAGCCGGATGCGGTGTTCTTCTCGGGCAATGTGTACGCGTGGGAGGACAACAGCGGCAGCGGCTCCCTCGCCCACAAGTACACTCACGGTTCCTTCAATCACACCGACAAATACATTGGATCAACCAAGATCACCAACAAGCAGGTGCAGGCCGTGGCCGTGGGCAACTTTGACGGCAACGGCGAGGGGCGCGAGCAGGTCGTCTTCGCATCGCTGGTCAAGCAGAGCGGCACCGGAAACCATTACAGCACCCTGTATACCATCGACTGCCAGCCAAAGGGCGATAACAGCGGCTATGAGTTCAGGCACTCGGAAACGAACGGTTGGTTCATCAACAAGCAATCTGGCGCTTATGTGTGTCTGACCGACTTCAACTATGACAGCGACAGCACCCTGGTGCGCTATGTGGGCGTGGAGCGTCAGTGGACGGACTACGACGTGCTGGCCGTGCTGGAGGCCGTGCCCTACTTTGAGGAGCTGGGAGACGATCTGGGCGAGGGCCGCACGGCTTACGGCAAAAGCAGCAGCAGCGGGAGCGGCAGCGGCAAGAGCCACGGCCTGAACACTACCGTGATGGCGGGGTACGAGGTCGAGTTCAAAAACTCCGGCGCCGGTTTTGAGACCACCATCGAAAACAACTTCACCTGGGCCACCAATGTCAGCCGCTCCATTGAACACAGCGTCGACTATGAAAACAATTCCGGAGAGAACGCAGTGGTGGTGTACCGTGTTCCCGTACTGGTCTATACCTACCAAAATCTTTCCGACGGCAAAGATATGGCGGTCATGAAGACTCTGCCACCCCACACCAGTATCATCTCTGTGGAGGAATACAATGAAGAAGCCGTCGCCTACAGATTAGAACCCATTGCCGAGGATCGGCTGGCAGAGGCGGGCAACCCCTTCAGCTACCGCTCCAACGTCAGCCAAATCACCAACGCAGGCGGCTCTACCCCTCTCATGTCCAAAAGCGGCTGGTCCGAGTTGACGGGTAAGGGCAACATCGAAAAGACCATTACCGTTACCACGGAGACAGAGAAGAGTTTTGAGTACGAACTCTCTGTGAATGTGGTGGCATGGAAAAAGATCGGCGGAGCGAAGGTGGGCGGCGGAGCCGGTTATACCTTTACCAAGAGCCACTCCAAAATGAACGGCACAGGCACGGAGCACAGCGGCTCGGTGAACAGCCCCAAGGCGGACGGCTATGGCTTCTCGTGGAACTTCGTCATGTGGAACATGACGCTCAATGGGAAAAAGGTCCCCGCGCTGGGCTATCTGGTGAATAATGTCCACGCGCCGTCCTCTCCGCCCAGAGATCTGGCAGTAGAAACGCTTACCAGCACCGGCGCAACGCTCACCTGGCGTGCGGGCAGCCGTCCGGCGGAGGAGTATCGTATCTACCGCGTGATAGAGGGCGCCACAAGGCCGCATGCTTTTGTTGGTGCCGTTTCCGGAACGAAGAACAGCTTTGAGCTGAACGATCTGGCGGGAGATGTGTCCTACACCTTTGTGGCGCGCGGCTACACCAACGGCGTGGAGTCTGTGGACAGCAGCTCGATCAGCTTTACCACGCCGAAGGAAAACGGCACGAACTATGTTCAGGTCAGTACGGTCGCCGATCAAACGGTGCGCCCCGGAGAGGATGCAGTTTTTTCGGCCACAGTACTCAAGAGCGATCCGAAGACTACCCTTACCATGCAATGGCAGGAGCGCAACCCTGGCTCGCCTGCGTGGAAAGATGTACGCAACGCGACCAGCTCGAGGCTGACTGTGCGCGACGCAGCGGTCGCAATGAACGGCACCCAGTACCGGCTGATGGTGACAGCATACACACTGGCGGAGTCTTCTGCGGTGTATTATTACAGCAACGCGGCCACGCTGACGATCGGCGCACTGCCCACCAGCGTTAGCGATGTAACCGTGACACACGCGGCCGGCGGGAAAGGAACGCAGAGCGATCCATACTACGGCGGGGCGGACTGGACGAAGCGAACGACCGATACACAGGAACAGATCGTTCAGAAAACAGCCTCCTTCGAGACGGATGGCGTGCAGGGCACTGTGTACCGGGCGGGAGAAAACGGCCCGTACATCGGCGTGATCGAGAGCAAAACCACACAGGACGGCCAGGACGGCACCACGATCACGAAGACCCAATATTACCAGCTGACCGATCCGGACAGCGGCAAGCCATATACTGTGACAGGGGGCGTGCTTTCTCCCGTATATACTGAGTTCAACGAAACTGCCGAGGTGGAAGGCTTTACAGCAGCCCTCGCCGGAGGCCAGCTAAGCAAGGAAGTAACCGCCGGCGAGACCGGCGAGACGAGCACGGTCTACTTCGCTGTGGCCCACTGGGATGGCTTGACCGCAAAACCGACCTTCTACTGGGAGAGCGGCGGCAAATATTTCAGCGCCGACAGCGGTACTGTCGGCACGGAAGCTGAATTGGACGAATCCGACAAGCCGCAGTATTCCGTTTTCCATCGTAGTGAGAACGACGCAGAGATCGTGCTCTTCGGCAAGAAGGATGATGATAAGGAATGCTTCTTCCTCCTGAAAAAGTCGGCGGACACGGGCTCCTACACCGTGACCGAAGTCGATCCGGCGGAAAAGCTGCTGATCGACGGCGACGCATATCCCCTGAGCAGCCTGATGCCTGTTTCCTATAGCGAAACAGTTGAGGTTTCCGTTGTCACCTATACGCAGCAATCGGGCTCGGAGTTGAAGCTCACTGCCGAGGTGACGAGCGGCAACGATAAAAGGCTGGCAAAAAAGCCCGCGGCCTTCGTTATCACGGACACCGCCACCGGGGAGAGCTTTTCGATCGCAGCCACGACGGATGCGAACGGCACGATGACTATGGAATGGACAGCTCCCACCCAGGGCGTATACACCATCCACGCGGCTGTGACCGCGGATGGCGGCTATGCGGCCTCCAGCTCGAAAACACCGGTGTATTACGCTGCGCTGGGCAAGGACACTAAAGGGGAGAATACCACTCTGTACCGTCTGTTGCTGACCAAAAACGGCAAGGCGCTCGGCGCATCTGTGGAATACGGCGCAGATCTGACGCTTGAGACGCAGAAGTGGGACGGTGCGGCGTGGACGCAGGCAGACGAAACCGTCTCCTATCAGGCGGCAGCCCCCGGCGCGGCGGCGGCCGGCATCGACACCGACTACTTCCCACAGACCGCCGGACAGTATACCTTCTCGGCAAAGGGCAGCAACGGCAGGGAGCTTGCGTCCGCCGTGCTGACCGTTACACCGTGCAGGCTGACGATCCGCCCGGCCTGGGATAACGCGCCCACCGCACTGCGGGACATCAGGCTCGACTTTGAAGGCGCTCTGGAGCGCGACAGAGCTGCGCTGACAAACAGCCTGACCGTTTCCGACATCAACGAATATTTTTCTAACCCGGACAGGACCGGCGTATTCACCTTTGCGCCGCAGTGGGAGGAATCGGAGCATTCCAGACGCCTGCAAAGTGCGTACTCGGTCACGCTGCAGACGAACTCTCTCCGCCGCGAGGCTGATGCGGCGCCGGTTTACTATCAGGTGGCCGCCACCGGGCATGGCACGATCTTCGGATCTTATGGCAGCAACCTGACGAACTTCTCCTCCGGCGAGAACCGCAAGCAGGGAGAGCAGCTTGTGTTCCAGGCCAATCCGGAGGCCGGCTATCAGGTCAGCCGCTGGCTGGTGAACGGTACGGAGGTCAGAGAAGTCTCGCCATACCGCATCGGAGCGGCCACAGGCTCGGCCATGCAGACGCTGAGCATCGACGCGTTCAGCATCGCCCGCGATGCCAAAGATGGGCAGCTCAAGGTCGAGGTGGAATTCGCCAACCAGTTCTCCGTGATCCATTACAGCGCGGGCGAAAACGGCTCCGTCACCGCCAGGACCGGCGGCGGCAGCACGATCGCAAACAACGCAAAGGTCACCTACGGCTCCTCCGTCACCTTTACTGCGGTCCCGCAGAGCGGCTATATGGTGGAAAAGTGGACGGTGAACGGTACGGACTACACATGGCCGGGCGCCGGTAAGCTCTACCGCGAGGAAGAACTGACCCTTTCCGGACTGGATCAGACGGAATACACAGTCACGGTCTCCTTTGTGACGAAAAAACCCTTCACCGCCGCTGAACCCACGCTGACGGATGGGCAAGAGAACCCGGTTTCTGCAGGCACGGTCGCCATCACCTGGGCGCGGACCGGCGAGACTGTGGCTGCGGGCAGCGTTCTGCCCCAGGGCACGGCGCTGACCTATACGGTCACCTTCACGGACACGAGCTTCAACACGGTCAACCGCTGGGAGTACTCCACGGACGGTAAGACCTGGAAGGAAGGCGGCTCCGGCGGTAGCTTCACGCTGTACGACACCGCCTTTGGCAGCGATCCGGCAGCGCTGTATGTCCGCGCGGTGGTCGCCGTGGCCAACACCCACCGTCTCAGCTGGGAGATCCTCGGTCTTGCAGCCGAGGACGGGAACAAGGCGACCCTGACAGCCTCCAGCATTGGCACGGAACTGACGAGCGGAGACTCCTATGCGGCGAATACGCCGGTGGACTTCACGCTGACGCTGGACGGCAGCTATGATCTCGTTTCGTGGAGCGAAAATGTAACGCCTGCGGCAGGCGGCAGGTCAGCGAAGCTGAAGCTGGCCGCCGATACCGAGGTCACCGTCACCGTGGCAAAGAAGCCGGTCGTGGTGATCGAGAGCACGGCAAACGGCACGATCGAGGTGCGCGGCACAAGAAACAGCCAGCCTGTCACCATAACCTCTACCGATTATGTGGATCCCGGAACGAACCTGACCGTTACCATCAAGCCGGATACAGGCTATGTTGTGAACAATCCCGGCGAAGCCTGGACAGCGGTGGACAACAGCGATAATCATACCTATACAATCCACAATGTCAGGGCAGATCAGACGCTTTTGGCGGATTTTGCAGCCTTGAACAAGTATGCGATCTCCTACTCCGTGGCGGCGGTCGGCGGCAGCGACAACGGCACCCTGACCGCAAACACGGTCCGCAAAAATATGGCGGCGTATACATACGACCTCTCTTCGGACGCAGAGGTCTATGAGGGTTCCGATTTGACCTTTATCGCAGCTCCGGATAACGGCTACCGTGTGCAGGAATGGCGCGTGAACGACGAGGTGTACCAGGAGAGCGGCGCGGCCTTCATCGGGACGCAGTTGGTGCTCAGAGGTGTTGACGAGGAGAAGACCGTTATGGTACAGTTCATGCCGCTGGGCGACAAGATCACGGCATCCGCCGGAGAGCACGGCCGCATCACCGGCGCAATGGCGGGCGGTACGGAGCAGGTTGGTAATATTGCCTCCGGCTTCACACTGGCAGAAGGCGCTTCCGTCACCTTCACCGCCGAGCCGGATACCGGCTACGAGGTGGAGCAGTGGTCGGTGAACGGCACGCCGGTCAGCGGTGAAACGGACAGCACCTACACCTATACCGCCGGAAGCGCGGGCGCGGTCATCACCGTAGCGTTCCGCCCGGTGGAGTACACCGTCAGCTGGACGGCGGAGCACGGCACCGTGACCGCAGATGGGTACTCCGGCAGCGCGGCGAGCATCCGCGGCGGCACGCAGGTCACCTTCACTGCCGCGCCGCATAACGGCTATGTGTTCGACCACTGGACGATCGATGGCGAGCCCCTTACAAACGAGACTGCAACGCTGCGCTGGACGGTTCCCACCGGGCAGGAGGCAACAAAGGAATACGCCATTGAAGCCGTATTTACAGAGAATACCACTACCTATTCGGTGACCTACGATGCTTCCGGCGGCGGCACGATCACCGCCGAGGGTCATGAGGCAAGCCCCGCCACCGTGACCTACGGGCAGAGCATCATCTTTACCGCCGTGCCCGCGGAGTACGGCTATGTGAAGGAGTGGCGGGTGGATGGTGTTCCCGTGCCTAACTCTTCCAACAAGACAGCTACACATTGGAAAATGTGACGCAGGCGCACACGGTCACCGTGGTGTTCGCCACAGCCGTCCGCTATGATGTTTCCTACGCCGTGAACGGCATTGGCGGCACGCTGAGCGCTGCTGCCGACGGCACGGAGCTGGCTCTGCCCGCAGGGCGGCAGGCCAGCGTTGCCGGCGGCTCCAGACTGGTATTCACCGCAGTACCGAGCAGCGGAATGATGACCGGCCGCTGGACGGTGAACGGCATCGCGGTCACCCGGGAGAACATGTCTTCCCTTGGCGTGACTATGGATCACTGCCTGTCCAACACACTGACCATTGAAAGCCTGAGCAGGAATGTGGAGGTCAAGGCGGCCTTTGCCGAGTACAGCGGCTTCTCCATTCCGACGGACGGGCCCGGCTATGAGATCTCCGATGTGAAAAGGCTGCCTGCGGACACTCTGCCGGATATCGAGATCCGCGCAGGCGGTGATGTGACCTTCACGGTCAGGCCAGCCGCTGAGTACAGCGACTTCTCCAAGCTGACCGTCAACGGCTACGATTGTCTGACCGGCAGCGGCAAAGCAGCAGACTGCGAGACGGTTTCCGCGCGGAAGAACGCGGACGGGAGCTATACCGTCACACTCACCGGCGTGACTGGCAATATCAGCGCGGACATCGCCGCGCACAAGCTGGTCATCGGAGAGCTGACCGTGCCGCAGGTGCTGGAGAGTCATCCTGACCTTGATACGGCGGATAAGATCAAGCTCCGGCTTGAGACCATGATGATCGGAACGGCGGAAAACCGTGCGTTCTATGACATTGCGCTGCGATACAAGAACGCCGAGGGCAACTGGGTCGAGGTCGATGAAGCGAATTTCCCCGCAGGCGGTGTGGAGGTGGTGCTTCCTTATCCCAACGGCACAGACAGCAAGGATACCTTTACGATAGTCCACATGCTTACGACTGTTGCCCGTGCCGGTGAACTGGAGCTCGTTTCGCACACGAAGCAGGCGGATGGCCTGCACTTCCGTGTGACCAGTCTGTCGCCCTTCGGCGTGAGCTGGGTGAAGTATGCTGCACCTTCGGGCGGCGGCTCGGGTGGCAGCGGCGGCTCGGGTGGCAGCGGCGGCTCGGGCGGAGGCATCTTTAACCCGGCCTACAACATCATGGTCGAAAGGACTATGAACGGCAGCATTACCGTTTCGCCTTCGTCTGCTGCCAAGGGCTCCACAGTAACCATCATGGTCTATCCCGACAGGGGCTATGAGCTGGAAATGCTTATGGTTATGGACAAGAAGGGCAGCGAACTCGATCTCAGAAAGTGGGGCGGCGAGTACAGCTTCATCATGCCTGCAGGTGATGTGACTGTCAGAGCCCGCTTCGTTGAGGAAGCTCCAACACAGAGCTTTGCGGATGTTTCCACGGACGCCTACTACTATGAGGCCGTCAAATGGGCTGCGAAAAACGGCATCACCGGCGGCGTCGGCAACGGTCTGTTCGCCCCCGACGCTCCCTGCACCCGCGCGCAGATCGTCACCTTCCTATGGCGTGCAGCGGGCAGTCCGGAGCCGAAGAATGCCAGCAGTTTCTCTGATGTACCCGCAAGTGCCTACTATGCGAGGTCGGTGGCTTGGGCAGTCGAGAACGGGATCACGACTGGCACGGGCAATGGAAGATTCTCACCCGATGCTACCTGTACGAGGGCGCAAAGCGTGACCTTCCTCTACCGTGCGCTAAGTGTCAGGGCAGAGGGTACAGCGGAGTTCCGCGATGTTCCCAAAAACGCGTACTATGCGGATGCGGTGGCATGGGCTGCAGCAAACGGCATCACCACCGGCATCGGCGGCGGGCTGTTCGGTCCCGATAATGACTGCACCCGTGCTCAAATCGTGACCTTCCTGTTCCGCACCTACAACAAATAATCGTCTCGGTACAATACAGATGTGGGGCGGCGGTATTATTCCGCCGCCCCATATTCTGGTTTCGGGTCGATGAATGAAAGGTATTCTTATTTGTAAGAGGAAAACGCAAAAGCTCACTTATAGGGCAACCTTGTCTGTTTTCCCTAATTCCACATCAAATCTTAAATAGCCACTGGAGCTGCACCTCTTGACTTATTCGATGTTTGTGATTTCCCAACCATCATTTATCAGATGGGTAAAGCCTTTGTTTTCGTCCGTAGCCGGAATAGATGCTGTCCAAATAACTTCTCCGTTCACGCCCAGAGCAGTTATTGTCAGTCCACGCAGATCACTATATCCGTCCAGGTTCTCCAGCCAGATGCGTTCGCCTTTTTTGAACAGAGAACCATCTGCATTTTCGCAACCACCACTTGAACTTGGCATTGAAAGTTCGATGCTCTTAACACCTTCTGCACCAATGGTCAAATAGAACCTGCACAACTCCTCGTCATCATCCGGCGCAGCGACATCCGTGATTCCATACGCCAAATCAATGTACTCGCAAAGGATGTTGTTCACAAAAAGTCGTTCGGCCATGCCCAGTGTCCAGTATCGTCCACCAGATGGTGCCGGGTGGGAGTAGGTTGTCACTTTGGAAAGATCGTACTGAATCAAAGTGCCGTTTTTAGAGCTATAGTAGAGCAGTCTGCCGCCTAAGTTGATGGCGCAATCATTGTATTGATCCGGCATTTCTGTCGTTTCCACCCAAGTACCGCTTTCCACAAGGCTGAGAAGTTTTCCAGCATCCTCCTCACACAGTGCTACAGCTGTCTTCAGCGTTCCTCTGCCGATCTCTGCCACAGTATTCTCCGCTATGTCGAATGAATTAGGCTTCGGCTCTGCCCAATATCGGATACCAAACTTGTCAAGATCAGCGAAGGTTGCTCTGCCAGCGTTCAATGCGGTCACTATATCCTCCTGGGTGCCGTCTGTGTAGTGGACAATGATATACTGACTGTACAGGCCGCTGATGAAGTATTCGTTGCGCTCGTCCTCATAAATCTTTTCGACTGCTGTATCATAAGCGAAGTTCGGGTCATCAGTGGGATCGGTGATCTCACTGATATTGTCATTCGGCTTCTCTGGCCAAAGGACCTGAAGGCAATCGTCCTCAAACACCAGCCGTCCGGTAGATAGAAGTCCGCCCACATGAGCCGTCTTGTCAACATAGAGCTGACCGTCACTTTCATTCTGCCGGAGAGTATAGTCGGAAACTCCTCGCTCTTCCAGGCTGTAGCTAACCCCGTTGGCATAGTCGTAGATCATAACGCGGTTATCGATCATGCCAGAACCCCAACTGATTGTAGAACAAAACTCGGGCAGACCATCACCGGTCAGGTCGCAGAAGTAGGTGTTCCAGATGGGCATGCCCGTATATAGCGAAGTGGTTTTGTTGCCCTTAACAGCCACGATTTCTCCGTAAGTCCAACGGAAGGTCACATCCGGAAATTCTGGAAGATTGATATCGATACTACCGTCCCATTTCATTTCGTCGGGGGTCTCAAGGTAATCAAACCATTTGATTACAACCGCGGTCGTATCGTTGAGTTTGAAAGCTTCCCCGGTGCAATGGAATTTTTCGCCATCCTTAACTTTGACATAAACGAAGTTGTCAGAATCCTGCTCGATAAACACGAGGTCATCGCCGTCATGTCTGAAATGGTTAACCAGCCCATATCCGCCATGTCCGTCATCGGTCATGATAACGGTATCGCCATCAAGCATAAAGCTTCCTGTTCCGATATAGCTGCTGAGCATTCCTTCATAATAGGTGAATGTTCCGTCTTCATATAGGGTGATTGTAAAACTGCCCCCAAAGCTTTCTCCGTTATAGAGATAGGTTTTTCCGGCAATATCATCCCGGTTGTCTTCGTTGTTATAAAACAGGTGAATCACTTCATCACCGGTTCCGTTATAGCCACCACCTTCAACTTTATGCAGCGGCTGTACCTCCAGATGAATGTACCAACCATCATTGGCATTTACACCATTCTGGCTATACTTCAGAACACGCTCATAGTCACTGGGGGCTCCTTCGTGTCTCATCATTACAGAATAACCATCTGCATCCGGTGACAACTGGCGAATTTCCTCTTGGGGCATATATTTTAATGCGTCCAAATAATGGAAGAGCTTGAAAATCTGCTCCTGCTCAATCCACTTATCGCTGTCTGTAATAAAATACTTATTATCATCATGGAACATTCTCAGCTGTGCACTGTAAACCGTCTGATCTTTCGTATAGAAATATCGAATTGCGCCATCATTGGCCCAGTTGAAGTCTGGGGTAAACATCAAATCAAAGTTGTCCGCATTCACACAAAGCTGTGATCCATCCTCCAACTTTTCGGCTCTTGCAATCATTCCGATAACCTTCTCCGTATCAAGCTCAGATACATTGCTGCCGTTAATGGGAAACTCACGCTTTGCCGCAGGATTTGTCAAAAGGCTGACTGCCAGGATAATACAGGCAACAACAGCGATCAGAACTACCCACACCGCAGGCTTCTTCCACTTGGACAGATTGTTGATGCGTCCCTTGGTGTCACCCTCGCCAAAGGCCAGAGGAGTACCGGCGATGATACGCCGCCCGGTGGCCAGAGTCAGAAGCGAAGCAGAATAGTCCGCACGAACATCGCCGCCGACTTTGTGGATTACGGCTTCGTCGCAGCTCATTTCCATATCCTTGCTTGCCAGTATAAACGCTGCCCAGACAAGAGGGTTGAACCAATGAATTGCCAAAGCAAAAAACGCCAGTGCTTTCATAACATGGTCGAGTCGTTTGATGTGGTGCTGCTCATGGAGGATGATATACTCCTGCTCCTTGTCGCTCAAATTGCAGGGTAGATAGATTTTCGGACGGAACAGGCCGACCACAAAGGGAGACTTGATATCGTCTGCGATGAATATATTGTCTCGAAGAGGGACAACCACCGACAGTTTACGCCGCAGCCGGATGTAGGAGACAATACTGTAGATTACCATGACCAACACGCCAATCATCCAAACATAGGTAGCAATGGACATTGGAGCTTCGAGCGGGTCGGCAACCAACTGTTCCCGTCCTTGCGGTAATGCCTCGTTGATCGCATCACTGATGCCCGGAACAGGCCGCGCAACAGAGGGATACTCTGTGTGAACAATGTTGCTCGGCACATATTCGATGACGCTGGTAATTGTTCCAGACTCTTGGGCTGGGGCATCGAAAAGATTGTAAACGGAAAAGTTTGAACCAATCGACACCGGACACAGGAGACGAAACAGGACCACGCCCCACAGCGTATAGGAAATGACCTTGGGTGCTTTTTTCAGAAGAAGGCGCAGCAGGATTACAAATACAATAGCCACGCTTGCCGTCAGGCTCATGTTGAATAGCTCGGGCATGAATGTATAAAAGAACATAGGGTCACCTCCTCATTCCATCAATGACCTTCTGCAGCTCGTCGATCTCCTGGTCAGTGAGTTTTTTCCGTGTCCCGAATGCAGCGAGGAACGCAGGCAGAGAACCACCAAAGGTTTCCTCCACATACTGCTCACTATGTCGGGCGTAGTATTCCTCCCGTGAGATCAGCGAAGTAACCGTGCCATCTTCATTCTTGAACAAGCCCCGCTCGCACAGGCGTCGCAAAACAGTGTGAGAAGTGCTTTTCTTCCAGTTAAATTCTTCTGCGCCGATCTTGGCCATTTGACCGGATGTGATCGGCTCCCGTTCCCAGATAATATCGGCAAACCGGGCCTCGGCAGTTCCCATTTTCAAATCAGACATTAAAGAGCACCTCTGTGTTACAACTTGTAGTACCACTTATATACTACAGCTTGTAACACAAAAAGTCAATATGGCAGAGGTAATGTTCATAATACCTTCAAAAAAGAGCACAGCTCCCGGCCAGAAGCTGCGCTCAATGCGTATTGAATAGTTACTCTACGGTAAACTCGGCATAACAGTTATACTTATCATAATCACCACCGGCCCGGAAGTCCGTGATTTCCTTTCCAATTCGGTAGTGACCGGTAGGCAGCGAACCGTACAGGGTCTCCCAACTCACTCTCCATTCCACACGCTTGTTTCGGGGGATGGACCATGCCTCCATAGTCCAGAAAACATCCTCCATATCGTCTTTTACAGGGAACCAGTTGCCCTCGCTGTAGACCTCAAGCCAGAAGCGGCTGCCAGTCTGGAGTTCGCCGGTGGGTGCGCCTCCGGATTGGGTGCAGACCAGTGTGAGTCCATTGGGTGTCACGTCCTCCGCAGTCAGCGTCACGCCAAGCGGTGAAGTATAGAAGGAGTAATACGCAGCGCCGCCAAACTCCTCGAAACGAGTCCACTTGGCGAATACTTCGTAAATATGTCCGCCCTCCAATAGGGTGATCTTGTCACCGGACACGGGTACCGAAATCGCTTCATCTACCGCACTCAGATCGCCCCATTTGGAAACAGGCCATGCCTTTGCGGTAATCTCGTCCGGTGCGGTGTCAAACACCAGCCATGCCTCGCCCTCCACCGCAGGGAGAACAGGCATATACTCTTTGGCATCCAGCGGGTGCATACTGTCCGCTTCAATCCCGGTAGATGTGCCGTCGGGATTCATGTATTGCCAGGAAGATGTACCCGGCAGAGCCCGCACACTCTGCCCGTCATGCTGAATGGACAGCCCAGGAGCCGACTTATAGAACAACGGCTCAACAGGCGCATTGTGGTCAGCACCGTCTTCCGTCTGCATCGGGCCAGCAGATATCGTCATGTCTACCAACTGAGCCAGATAATCAACATCAACGCCGCCATTCACATCCTGATAGGGATATTCCGTTCCACCAACAACGAGCCATGGAGAAGGGCCATACGGAAGCTCAATCTTTACAATTTCGCTTCCGTTCTCATCTCGGAACCAGAACTCATATCCACGGATGGACGGCTCAGTATATTTCATCTCTTTCAGTTTCAGGGAATTAAACATCTCCACGATGGTCGCAACATCCTCGCCGTCCACGACGATTTTAGCAAACGGCTCTGTTGAATCGTTATTGTAGGCATGAAGCTCAACAGAAGCTGTCTCGGAGAGGTCATAGGGCATCTTAGAGCCGCAGGCCGTCAGGCAAAGGATAAGGCTCAAGGAGAGAACGAGTATCGCAATTAACTTCTTCATTATTGTACCTCCAATCCTTACTCACCGTAAACGATCAGCAGCGTCACGCCGTTTTCATCCATATACACGCTCTGGCAGTTGCCCAGAGTATTTGCAGTCGAATATGTGACTTTCCAGACCTTCGCCGTCTCGTCATAGTTGACAGTCACAGCATCGTATTCGATGGTGCATTCGTTCAGGGCCTGCGTCTTTACATCCCAGATCCTACTACTCATAGGGACAGACTCCGCATTCACGAAACCTTCACTTTTTACGCCAGGGTCACCAGTCTTAAATGTCGCCGTCACCTCTGCGTAGGAGAAGCTCCCCGGCTGCTCCAGATGCAGATCTACGGGCATACCTCTGGCTATGGCAATATCCTTGATGACCTGCATATCCTCTGCGGGGATCTCCGCGAATTGCTGACTGAAATAAATGACATTGTACTCGTAGGAGAAATAGTACAGCTTCTTATCACCGGCAAACTCAATATGTCCGTCAAAGTAGTAGGCCAGACGATCCACAAGGGCATCGTTTACCCATGTATCCACATCATCAATGATTTTCCGCAGTTCCGCTGCCTGTTTCTTAGAGATAGTGGAGCAATGGAAATCAACAGGGTCCGTGCCTTCTCGGGTGGGTTCCGCATAGAACGAAATCGTTCCACCGCCAGCGCCAGCATCCTCATCCTTCGGCCTACACAAGTACCATTCATTCTCATAGAGGACTGCGATGCCGCCCTCCACTCTGGCATAAGGCATATTCAGTTCTCGGTTGAAATTGGTCTCGCCATCCTTTTCCGGATAGGTGTCTGTATAGGAAGTGGTGTATCCGATGATGGCGCTCTCGTCGATCTCGGCCGGCATAGCGGAAACAGACTTCAGGTAAACTGTACCCTCTGCCATGATCGCAGCCGGATAGTCTTTTTCCGTATGGGGAGCGCACCCGGCCAGCGCCAGAACGCACACGATTGCCAGAAGCAGCGAAATATATCTTTTCATCATGTTTCCTCCTTCCAGAGTAGGTGTGAAGCCTCTATTATAATAGACGTAAAATATGCCGAAAAGTTCCAATGAGCTGGGATGCGTAAGAAAGCGCAACGGCGATCCGGCGCTGTAAAAAGTGCCAGATCGCCGTCATTTTGTTTTAATTACTTATAGTTGGCCATGTAATAGCCAATCTCATGCTTAACTGCGGGGAAACTCTTAACCGCAAGAGCCGCAGATCCAATCGTGCCCGCTGCGCTCAAAGCAGCATCGAAAACAGCTTTCGAAGAAGAGGGCGTGGCAGAGCCACACCCTCTTCTTCATCACGCAGGGATTCTCTGATTGCCCGGCGCTATCCCCAGTGGCGGCGTTTTACATTCAGAATGATAGCTGTCTAAACTCCGTTGTCATTGAAAATGGGCTAATTAGTTTTCTATTGGGGCCGCAATCCTCCCATTCATATTGTTTTACTTCGCAATCGCTGTGTGAATTCCAGGGGTCTCCATATCCTGCCATGCGGTTAATTGCGAGTCTTCGTTTTCACTATCAACAACCCACAACGTATATAGTCCAATATTATTCGAACTATTATCATCCTCAAGGCAGTCAATTATTAAGAAAGTAAACTCCTCATTTCCTGATGAAACAGAGTACCATGCAACAGCCTTTTTTATTGACTTGCCGTTCTCAGCATCATCCGAAACAGTTAACCCTGTTCGTTCCCATGTGCATTCTTTGCCCTCGAATACTTCGAACAAGATAGTTGCTTGCTCATCAAAGTTATCTATCTTGGACAACGCATTATCGGAAAAACAAGGATTCTAAAGCATCTCTGTCGGATTCATTCAGAATTTCAAAAATTGCTTCAACACAAGAATCTTCCGTTTTTCCACTATTATCTAATCGCACACCTCTTTCTCCTACTGAGCATGCACACAGCAAAAACGCAATACAAATTGTTGGAAAAATTGTTCGCATTTTCTGCATAGCTATGTCTCCCTCGTTAGTGTTAGTATTCCAATACTACTAATAACACCTCACATTACATAAAAAGTGCCATCTCTGATTTTCTCCTGATAGTCGCTTTCGTTTGCCCAATTCTCCTCATTAGGATGTACTTGCGTAAATCTTAAAATCAAATCTCTGTGATCTATTTCTGCATAGAGCCTAAAGTCTCTGCCCGGGAAAAACTCTTTGAGTCTCAATTTCAACCCGCCCATAACGATTTTGATAAATTCTGAACGCGCTGAAACGGAAACATTTGCACCGAAAAAATTGTCAAAATGCAGATGATTATGCAGTGCTTCTGTACTTGTCTTATCAATGTTAATAGAGACATTTTCTTTTTGCCCATTTATAGAAACGAGTGTAAGGTCATCATTTGCAAGATACACATCAAACCCAAGTAAAAATGTCAACTCGCAAATCTGTGCTGAATCTAAAGATTTCATATAATCCTCCTAAGGGAATCGCTGGATATCCAGCGATCCCTCGAATTCTTAGTGTACGCCTTGCAACCCCAAATACTGCTCCAACCCTACATTCAGTTTCTTCACGAATTCTGCGTCATTTAGCAAATTCTGAATATTCTTGGGCGCAATATCAAAGTTGCTTGCATCATAAAACCTCTTTGTGACATTATCAAAGATATACTTTTTGTTCCCAGTTTGGACATGAACTTGTCCAGGTCTTACAGTCGGATTTGGATTTTCCACATCAATGCGCACACCTTTTTTGTTGTATAGAGTTTTTGATGTGCATCGTGTGCTCTCTTTATTCCAATTCGCTTTTGCCTTTGGTGAGTATTCCGCGCGAGATTGCGCACCTCAACCGCTCAAATTGAGCATCCATTCC
>ERZ779843.2486-NODE-2486-length-17629-cov-8.498008_pt1 | contig 17629 bp, 14 predicted proteins | sample MGYA00511560_ERZ779843 | MGnify/ENA primary metagenome ERZ779843 (study PRJEB29588, sample SAMEA2158062) | human gut metagenome | biome: human gut; feature: human-associated habitat; material: faeces | place: Denmark | collected 2008/2010 ... | reverse complement strand
TCATAATGAGCCAGTTGGCGTCAGGGTTTTCCTCGGCTAACCTGCGGAGCTTCTTTTCCCCAATGCGAAAATATCTGGACGCCTCCTCAATGGAAAGCGTGTATTTTTGCCAGATAGGAATATCGTTCGTGTTCAAATACAACACCTCCTAAAAATTTGCGCGTCCCCTTTCAAGAGGACGGTGTTGCAAAGAATAAGAGGCAGAAAACGGATGGCCGCCGGCTGCGGCTCCACGGGAATTTCACCCCGGCCCATGCTGATGGGTGCGGCGCACGATGCTTTGCGGGCGTCCAATGCGCGAGTCTCATTATCCTGTCTGCGCGTCCTCGCCCACAGGCTGCCACACCTGCTTCACGGCCTGGTGTTCATCGCTCTCCTGTTTAGTAGGGGTCCCGTCCTGCGGACTTGCAACAGGGTCATGGCGCACCGGCCGAACGGCTCGGCACAAACAGATCGTATCCGTCTGCCTTATACTGCGCCGGAGGCCTCCCGCCGGGCTTTCTTTGTCAAGGAGCTATTTGGGGACGCCGCGTGGAAAGGGGGAAAACACGCAGCGCCCGGCCCTGGGTCAGTTCAGATCAAAGCCCAGGATGGAGATAATCAGCTTCGTTTCCAGCCGCCGGCGCAAATCTTCATCTACCTGGGGACGAGGAAAACCGTCAAGGTCATAGCTTGTCCTCGTAGACAGCGCGGCGATGTAGCCGGAATAGTGCCGGACTACAGTGATGTCAAACCATCATCTGCGTGATATGAATTTGTCCTTGAAGGCAAAGGGGCTGCTCTCCATGATGCTGTCCCTGCCGGAGGACTGGAACTACACCACCAGAGGCCTTGCGAAGATCTGCAAGGAGGGTACGGACAGCATCGGCTCCGCCCTGAAGGAATTGGAGCGGGCCGGATACATCGTCCGCAACCGCCTCCGGGACAGCAAGGGTAAGATCGTGGACGTGGAGTATGTCATCTACGAAACGCCCCATCCCCCGGAGCCGGACGGGCCGTGTGAGGATGAGCCGGGTACGGAACATCCTGATACGGAAAACCCGGATATGGATACTCCGGGTCTGGAAAACCGGCCGCAATTAAATAAAGATAAAAGCAATCCTGATAAATCAAAAAAAGATGAACCCAGTACAGAAGGATCAAATCCTGTCCTATCAATCCCCCAACCCCCCAGGGGCTCGGACCGGAAAGGACGGGACCGGATGCGGGAGCGGGAAAGCTATCGGGAACTCATTTTGGAGAACATCGAGTATGACTATCTCATCCAGAACCACCGCCTTGACCGGGACCGCCTGGACGAGCTGGTGGAGCTCATGGTGGACACGGTGTGCTCCAACCGGGAGATGATCCGCATCGCCGGGGACGACTACCCGGCGGAGGTGGTCAAGTCCCGGTTCTTGAAGCTGAACAGTTCCCACATCGAGTATGTGCTGGACCGTATGCGGGAGAACACTACCTATGTCCGCAATATCAAGAAATACCTGCTGGCCGCTTTGTATAACGCCCCGGCCACCATCGACAGCTACTACACTTCCCTGGTGAGCCACGATATGTACGGCGAACACGGAGGTGCCAATAGCCAGTCATAAAGGGATTTCCAAATTGGAAACTCCCCTAAACGCGGGGGCGGGATGGAACGAAACAGTCCATCCCATTACAACAAATACCCAGCGTCAACGATGGGAGCCCTGAAACGGGGCTCCCTGCGGATGTATGAATGTGGGATAGAGCGTGGGCGAAAGGCAGAGGATCACAGGGGCTGTGTCTATCCCTGCAAACAGAGCTTCCGGGCGGTGCTCATCGCCTGCCCCCATTACCAGTCCGCACGCTCGAAAAAGTGTGCAGATAAGGGTTGAAAATGGGCTAAAAAATCGTTTGTGACGGCTTTCCCGGGAGCCGCCCTTATGATTTCCCATGCGAACCTCTCCCGCTGATTTGAGGGGTGCAGAGAGGCTGTTTTGAATACTTTTCCATAACAGAGCGGGAGCGCCGCCTTCGGTTTGAGCCGAGGGTGACGCTCCCATTTCTTTTTTTGTTTTCTTTTTCTCTTTCTATCAGGATCGGATAGGAAGGATATTCGCAGCAGCAGGCGCTGTGGGAATGTGCGTAAACGGCTATGTCTGCGGAGTTGTGGGAAACGATGTTTGCGGGCTGTGGGAAAGCCGGCGGCTTTTCCATCGGGCCGTGAATATCTGTTTTCCATCGGCGGAGCGGCCGTTTTCCACATTTCCATAGTGCTTCGTGTCTCCATCTTTGATAAGGGTCTGGGACTATCCCAGCGAGCAATTTTTGTGTTTAGGGGCAGGGGTCCCCCTAAACCGAAAATCCGCCAGTGGGTACTCACTGGCTGTGCTTGCTACAACAACCCTTCCCTCGTTTTCCCCTCTACTAATACTACACTTCCTACTGGCAAAAATGGCAAACTATCCATTTTTATAGATTCAGTTCTGCACTGGCCTTTGAGATATCAAATAATTCTTCACCATTTGGTAGAAATTCATTTCATTTTTTATTGAGGCTGATGTTCCAAATTGGCCCAGAACTCCATAGCAATCGTATGGAACCGCTCTGTGACTGTCACTGCCCTCTTTCCTTGGGTAGAGGATGGAAAGAATAACAAACAGATGCTGTGTTTTCCCATTCCACCACCTGCTCTACCAGTGTTGAGAACATTGCATCCGCCTACCCGTCAACAGATTTATGCAGAATACTCTGAGGTATTGAAAAGAAGATTTTGGTGGGTGCTTCAAAGGATTATCTGGTGCTATGAAAAAATAGAAATCAAAGCGTAAAAAATATTGACAAAGAAGATCAGATCCGTTATTATATCAGTGATATATATCACTGATATAATAACGCGCTGAGACAAGATCGCAAGGCGGTGAGCACATGGAAGAGTATACAGAAACACAGCGAAAGATACTTGAGGTTGGAAAAAAGGAGTTCCTTGCCAAGGGTTTCAAAGACGCTTCTCTGCGCGGCATTGTCAAGGAGGCTGGGTTTACCCAGGGGGCATTTTACGGATATTATCCAGATAAAGCCGCACTCTTTGACGCGCTGGTATCGGAAGCGGCGGACGGACTGGTGGAACAGTTCAAGGCGGCTCAGGAGGCACACTTTGACCTGATCCCGGCGGAACGGACCATCGACAGCAGAAGACTGTCCACGGAGTATCTGCGGTATTTTCTCGGGTATATTTACGATCATTTTGACGCTTTCAAGCTGCTCCTCTGCTGTTCTGCCGGAACGAGATATGAAAACTACATCCACGATTTGGTGGAGCTTGAGGTCAGCCAGACGGAACATTATTATGCGGAGCTGGAGCAGAGAGGCAAGATCGAAGGGCATATCAGCCATGAGCTGCATCATCTCATCACCAGCGCCTATTTCACTGCGGTATTTGAGACTGTAGTTCACGACATGAATCGGGAACGGGCCATGAGCTATATTGAGGAACTGGCCACCTTTTTCAACTGCGGGTGGGATGGGCTGTTAAGGCTCAAATGAGCCTTTTCTTTTGGCCAATGGTTAGTTAATGCTAACTTATTTCAACAAAATGAAATGGAGGAATTTCCATGAAAACGAGTGAAAACAAATTGCAAAGCCGAGATTTCATTTCCATCGGCGTATTCACATTGATCTATGCTGCGGTGACTTTTGTTGTGGGCGGTGTGAGCCAGATGACGCCGGTGACCTTTCCCCTGATGCCTGCCGCCGTTGCCCTGTTCACGGGGCCGATCTTCATGCTCTATACGGCAAAAACGCCTAAGCGGGGAGCCCTGACCATCATGGGCGTCATCATCGGTATTCTGTCCTTTGCATCGGGAATGTTCTGGATGATGGCGGTGTTTTATGCGGTGTTTGGAGTCCTAGCCGACCTGATCTGCGCATCGGGGAAATTTAAGTCTTTTAAGCGCAACTTGTTGGGGTATTGTGTGTTTGCCCTTCCTCCCATGGGCGGGCATGTTCCTATGGCAATTTTGCCGGAGCAGTTTGACGCTTTCATGGCGGAGAAGGGAGACTTTTCCGCTTTCTCCGGGGTCATTGACGCCATCGGCGCCAACTGGTGGGCTTTGCCACTCATGGCGGCGATTACCGTGCTGTGTGCAGTCATCAGCGGCATGATCGGCAGGAAGCTGCTGCGCAAGCACTTTGAGAGGGCGGGGATCGTTTGACATGAAGCTGGACCCAAGGACAAAACTCATAATTTTAGTGGTCACCAGCCTCTGCGCATTTCTGAACAACAGTATCTTGGTGGAGTGCGTCTTCTTCGGCGTCCCGGCATTGCTGCTTTTGGCGTATGGCAGATGGCGTTCCTTTTGCAAATTTTTATTCCTGTTTGCACTGCTGCTGGCTGCCCAGCTTCTTTTGGTTCCGATTTTACCCACGGCGGCGGGAGGAGTCATATTCATGTTCGCCCTATACATCCGTAAGCTGATCCCATCCTTTATGCTGGGTAGCCTGCTTGTTTCTACCACTCGGGTCAGCGCATTTTTGGCGGCGGTGGGACGGCTTCGCCTGCCCAAGGGCTTTTCCATCTCTCTGGCAATCACCCTGCGGTATTTTCCCACTATGCAGGAGGAATGGCATTCTATCAAGGAGGCTATGGCCCTGCGGGGGCTTTCCGCCTCCGTAGGAAGTATCCTTACCCACCCGACAAGAACCATGGAATATGTCTATGTGCCCATGCTGGTTTCCGCCTCGAAAATTTCCGACGAAATAAGCCAGGCGGCAATCACCCGCGGCATCGACCACATGGAGCGGCGTACCACGCTGGAAAAGGTGGGATTTCGCACAGTAGACATTGCCCTGATGATCCTCTATGCCGGGATGGTTGCCTTGCTCATTTGGGCGGCAGCAAAGGGGGTGTGGTAGATGATCGAACTGCAAAATGTTTCTTTCTCCTATGACGGTCAGATGGATAATGGGCTGCATAATGTTTCCCTTGACATCCCCAAAGGGCAGTTTGTCCTCCTGTGCGGGGAGAGCGGCTGCGGTAAAACGACCGTGACCCGGCTCATCAACGGTCTGATTCCCCACTTTTTTCAGGGGGAATTCAGCGGCAGCGTAACCGTCTGCGGACTGGATGTAAAGGAAACGGCTATTGCCAAGCTTTCCGACCATGTGGGGTCTGTGTTTCAGAATCCCAGGACACAGTTTTTCAATACGGACGTCAATAGTGAGATTGTCTTCGGCCTGGAAAACCGCGGGATGCCGCCGGAGCGGATGGAGCGCCGCCTGCGGCAGGTGACAGCGGAACTGAGAATGGAGGATCTCGCTGACCGCAGTATCTTTGAACTGTCCGGCGGGGAAAAGCAAAAAGTGGCCTTCGCTTCGGTCTACGCCGCAGAGCCGGAGATTCTGGTGCTTGACGAGCCATCTTCCAACCTGGACCCTCAGGCGATAGAGGAATTAGCGGCGCTGCTGCAAAAGGCGAAGGAACAAGGGAAAACCGTGGTGGTGGCCGAACACCGGCTCTGGTACCTGATGGCTTTGGCCGACCGGGTGATCTACATGAAAGATGGCCGATTGGAACGAGACATGAGCATGAATGTCTTTGCCGCTCTTCCGACGGCAGAGTATGCCGCTATGGGTCTGCGATGCCGGAACCTTGGAGAGGTCAGTCCGGCGAAGACAGCCGCCCAGGTGCAAGCACCTACGCTAAAGGTGGAAAGCCTTGCTGTCCGTCTCGGAGAAAAGGAAATATTGAAGAATCTGAATTTTCAGATGCAAGCGGGAGAGATTGTCGCTATCGCCGGTCCCAACGGCGCCGGAAAAACCACCCTGGTTCGCACACTTTGCGGCCTGCAGAAACCGGCCTCCGGCAGTATCCTACTGGACGGTTCTCCACTTAAAGACAAAGCGAGGAAAAAACTTTCTTATCTGGTGATGCAGGATGTGGGACACCAGCTTTTTTCCGACAGCGTGGAATCAGAATGTGTTTTAGGCGTGAAAGAACCCGATCCGGCGTTGGTGGCACAGGCTCTGGAATGGTTGGATCTCGACCACCTTCGGCAGAGGCATCCCCTCTCCTTGTCCGGTGGGCAGAAACAGCGGTTGGCTGTGGCGGTGAGCCTGATCTGTGGGAAGGATTTGCTGGCTTTTGATGAGCCCACCAGTGGCCTGGACCGGAAAAGCCTGAAAGAAGTGGGGCTGCTGTTGCGGGAGCTTTCCCAGCGCAGGAAGCTGGTGCTGGTCATCACGCACGACTTTGAACTCATACAGTCGGCCTGTACCCGTGTGCTGGTGCTGCGGGAAGGCAAGCTGGTGGCCGACCTATCCGGGGAAGGCCGGACGAAAATTCGTGAGATTTGGAAGGAGTGATTTATTTGGAACGAAAGGAATATAACACCATCGGCTGGATCCTGCGTTTTGCCGCTCAATGCAGAGGGAAGATGGTTCTGTCAGTTCTGTTGGCGGTGGCGGGTGCATTTTGCGGTGTAGTCCCGTATTTTGCAGTGTCACGGATCATCGTTTTGGTCTGCGGCCGGCAATATGAGCTGGCGCCCATCGCCCTGTGGGCATTGGCTGCCCTTCTGGGTTATCTGGGAAGCACTTGGTTTGGAACAGCCTCCACCATGCTCAGCCACCGCAGCGCCTTTACCATCCTAAAAAACATCCGCACCGAACTGACGGAAAAACTTGCCAGGGTTCCCATGGGGTATATCCTCGACACGCCATCGGGCAAGTTCAAGACCATGCTGGTGGATACGGTGGAAAAGCTGGAGCTGCCTCTGGCTCACATGATCCCGGAACTCACCGCCAATATCCTGGTCCCCATTTTCATGCTGGCCTATCTCTTTGTACTGGACTGGCGCATGGCCCTGATTTCCCTGATTACGGTCCCCATCGGCCTTGTCTGCTATATGGGCATGATGAAGGACTACGAGGCACGCTACAACCGGGTGCTGGACGCCGGCAAGAACATGGACGCCGCTATCGTGGAGTACATCGGCGGCATTGAGGTCATCAAGGCGTTCAATCAGGGAACTGCCTCCTATGCCAAATATTCGGATGCCGTAAAGGAGAACGAGGCGGCCAAGGCCACATGGTTTCGGCAGACCAACGGTTTTTACATTGCTGGTATCGCCATCATGCCTTCCTGCCTGCTGGGGGTTCTGCCTCTGGGGGCATGGCTCTTTCAGCGGGGGAGCATTACTGCTCCTGCCCTGATCACTTGCATGATCCTGGCACTGGGGCTGGTGTCACCGCTGATCCAGGCTCTGCGGTATACGGACAGCCTGGCCATGGTGGATTCCACCGTCAAGGAGATCGCCGGGCTTTTGGAGGCGGAAGAACTGCACCGCCCTGCCCAGTCGGTGCGGCTGGATAACACCAATATCTCCTTGCGTGATGTCTCCTTTGGCTACGGGAATCAGGAGGTGCTGCACCGTGTGAGTTTTGATGTGGTGCCGGGCGGGATGACCGCCATCGTAGGCCCCTCCGGTTCAGGAAAATCCACAGTTGCCCGGCTCATCGCATCCTTCTGGGAGGCGGACAACGGCGCAGTGGAGCTGGGCGGCGTGGATGTTCGGAACATCCCCCTCTCCCAGGTCATGGACACAGTGGCCTATGTCTCACAGGACAATTTTCTGTTCCACCTGACGGTGAAAGAAAACATCCGGCTGGGGAGGCCGGACGCCACAGACGAGGAAGTCTTTGCCGCTGCAAAACTGGCCAGCTGCCATGACTTCATTACGGCTCTGCCAAAGGGCTATGATACCCTGGTGGGAGACGGCGGAGGCAGTCTCTCCGGGGGCGAGCGGCAGCGCATTGCCATCGCCCGTGCTATTTTGAAGGACAGCCCTGTGGTGGTGCTGGACGAGGCCACCGCCTTCACTGACCCAGAGAACGAGGCAGTGATCCAGGCTTCTATCAACCGGCTGGTACAGGGGAAAACGCTGATCGTCATTGCCCACCGGCTCTCCACCATTGTCCATGCGGACCGGATCGTGGTATTGGACCATGGACAGGTGGAGGCTTTAGGGACCCATGAAGAACTTCTGGTCAGCTGTCCGCTGTACCGTGAACTTTGGAATGCGCATATCAGCGCCAAAGATACGGGAGAGGAGGATGCACTATGATCAAACTGATAAAACGGCTGCTGGATTTTTCCGGCAAAGAGCGGGGTTCCCTGCTGCTGTCCTTTGTGTTTACCTTATTGGACTCTGTATTCCAGATGCTGCCCATCCTGGCCATCCTTACGGTACTCGCTGGCCTGCTGGCTGCTGCCGATGGCGGCGTCATGCCGGCGCAAACCATCTGGATATCGCTGGCTGTTATGGTAGTCAGTATCCTGGGGCGGATCGTGTTCAACAATTTGTCCGCCGGCAGGCGCACTCTGGGCAGCTTTTCCATGTGCGCTGAAAAGCGGCTTGAAATCGGAGAGCACATGAAGCGGGTCCCTATGGGCTATTTCAACGAAAATCGCCTGGGAGATATCACCGCCGCTGTGACCACCACGCTCTCGGATGTGGAGAACAATGCGGTCACAATCCTGGAGCAGGTGGCGGGCGGCTTCATCCATGCCCTGGTCATCGGCGTGTGGCTGCTCTTTTATGAGTGGCGTGTCGGAATTGCTATGTTTATAGGACTGATCCTCGCCATGTTGGTCTACGCCGTCATGCAGAAGGCGGCCAAACGCCTTGCACCGAGGCGGCAGGCCGCTCAGGCCAATCTGGTGACGGCGTTCCTGGAATACATCCAGGGCATGGGTGTGGTGAAAGCCTTCGGTCTGGGGGAACGCTCGGGCAAAGCGGTAAATCAGGCCATTGATGAAAGCGCCGACGCCAATATTGCCCTGGAAAGCACTTTCTCCGCACTGACCGGGGTCTATCAGACGGCATTCAAGCTGGCACGGGCCGCCATTCTGGTGATCGCCCCCTATCTGCTGCTGGGCGGCGGGATCACGCCGGTAAAGTGCCTGCTCCTGCTGGTATCCAGCTTTATGATCTATTCTGCCGTGGAGATGGTGGGCAGCATGGCCTCTGTGGCCCGGGGGATCGAGGCGTCCCTGGACCGGCTGGACGCCGTGATGGATACCCCGGTCATGGATGAGCAAGGGACGGATCTGAATCCGGAGCGTTTTGATATCGAGATCAGCCATGTCTCCTTCGCCTATGGCAAGGAGGATGTCCTGCATGATGTGAGCGTGACCATCCTGGAGAAGACCACCTGCGCCATCGTAGGCCCCTCCGGCTCCGGCAAATCCACTCTGGTGAGCCTCGCAGCCCGATTCTGGGATGTGGGAAAAGGGAGTATCCGCATCGGCGGGCATGATGTGCGGGAGTACACCTGCGACAGCCTGCTGCGCAACTTTTCTATTGTATTCCAGAATGTCTATCTTTTTGAGGATACCATTGAAAACAACATCAAGTTTGGCCGTCCGGACGCCACGCAGGATGAGGTGATAGAAGCGGCAAAGAAAGCCTGCTGCCACAATTTTATCGAGGCTTTGCCGGAGGGATATCAGACCCGTGTAGGAGAGGGCGGCGCCACCCTTTCCGGCGGGGAGCGCCAGCGGATCTCCATCGCCCGAGCTATTTTGAAAGATGCTCCCATCATCGTTCTGGATGAGGCCACTGCAAGCGTAGACCCGGAGAATGAGCAGGAGCTGTTAAAAGCCGTCAGGGAGCTGACCAGGGATAAGACCATCCTGATGATCGCCCACCGACTCTCCACGGTCCGGGACGCCGATCAGATCATCGTGCTGGACAAAGGCCGTATCGTCCAGCATGGTACCCACACCGAACTGATAAAACAGGAGGGCCTGTACCGCCGCTTTGTGGAAGTGCGGGAACAGGCCCTGGGATGGAGGTTAGAGAAAGTATGAATCTGGAAAAGAAACTCCAAAAGAGCCGTCTGGGAGAAGCCTATGCGGGAATCCATAGCGATGCGGACAGGCAGGCGGTGCTCCGGGCTTACGATGCCCTTCTTAAAGAGAACGATCTGTCCAATAAGATGCTGGCGCAGCACATGGCCGGCAGCATCCTGCCCTCGGTAGCAATGTACCGGGGGCTGCAGGAACAGGGTTGGAAGCCCGTTGAGGCCAGGCGGCTCATCCGTACTTCTGTCCTTAACGCTTCCAAACCCATGGCAAAGTTCTTTCAGGGATTGGGAAAGCTTCCGTTTTTCTTCCCACTGTTCCGGATCATGTGCCCGGCGTCTACAAAAGCGGGGTATGGGCCGGAGGGCTGGCAATTTGAATGGAAGCGCAACGACGCCTATGCCATCGAGTGGGACTGCCACGCCTGCCTGTACGCCAATGTGTTCCGACGCTATGGGGTTCCGGAGCTGACGCCCATCTTCTGTGAGAGCGACGATGTGATGTACGGAAGTATCCCCGGCACCCGCTGGGGCCGGACCAAGACCATCGGAAGGGGCAACGAGCTCTGCAACTTCCGTTTTATCAACACACGAAGGGAGAATCAAGATGAAAAACAACAATAAATGGACGGTCAGGGATGTGATAACCACCGTATTGCTTACCGTAGCACTGATCCTGATCCAGCTGGTGATCAATATGGTGTGCATGGTGAATGATTTTGTCAGCATGGTTCTGTCGGTGGGGATCACGATGCTATTGTGTGCACCGGTCTATTTCCTAATGGTAAGTCGCGTACATAAACGGTTTGTCTCTCTGATCTACATGACGCTCCTGGGTCTGGTGTTCCTCATCATGGGCAACTGGTATCTGCTGCCCTATTATATGCTTGTCGGTGTGATCTGCGAGGCCATTCTGTGGAGAAATGGCTGGGAATCCAAAAAGAAGATGACCCTGTCCTGGACGGTGGCCAGCCTGCTCTATAACGGCGTCAATCTGTTGCCTCTTTGGTTTTTCTGGGATACCTACGAGACCTTTGCCCTGCAAAGCGGCATGGAACAGAGCTATATCGACTCCTTTGTGCGGTATTACTCCTCCCCGGGTTGGCTGGTGTTTATCCTCCTATTCACCACGGTATGCGGCTTTGTGGGGAGCCTCATCGGCGGTAAGCTCATTGGAAAACACTTCAAGAAGGCGGGCGTCCTCTGATGCAGAGGCGGAATTTGGCGGTGCCTGTAAAGCTGTGGGCGCTGCTCTGGACCATCATGGGGATCTCCCTGACCGGCAATGCGATGCTGACCTGCGTACTCACAGCGGCATGTTTTCTCTATCTGGCCGTACAGAAAAACTGGCGGCTGATGGGGGGCTTTGCTCTGTTTTACGGGATACTGGCGCTGCTGCTGTACCTGATCCGGTATCATGGCCTGCACATGGTGGTGTTCTCCGAGTTCTATGTGCTGATGTTCTGGAACCTGTCCCCCGTATTCCTGGTGGGCTGGGACCTTATCACCACGCCGCCGGGGGAGCTAGCCGCTTTTCTTTCCCGTATTCATATGCCCACTGCTGTGATATTGGGACTGCTGGTGCTGTTCCGTTTCTTTCCCACCATGAAGGCGGAACTGAAAGGCGTAGGGCGTTCCATGCGCAACCGGGGACTGACGGCCCCGGCACGGCTGCTCACCCATCCGGCGGCCTCCTGCGAATATGTATTGGTGCCCATGCTGCTACGCTGCCTGCAGCTTGCCGACCAGCTTTCCGTATCCGCGGTGGCCCGGGGAGCGGAAGCCCCGGGGAAGCGGGGCAGTTATCATGAGAGAAAGATGGATACTTTGGACTGGTGCCAGCTTGTGCTGTGGCCGGTTGTTACGGTACTGTTTCTGTGGATGGGAGGGATGCGGTTGTGATACGGATGGAAAACGTCTCCTTTCACTATGCGGATTGTGAACAAGGGGTCAAGGACATCAACCTGACCATCCATGACGGGGAATGCGTGGTACTCACCGGCCCGTCAGGAGGAGGCAAGACCACGCTGACGCGGCTCTTGAACGGACTTGCGCCGGCTTATTATACCGGCAGCATGGAGGGACATATTTTCTTCGACGATACACCTCTGGAAACGCTGCCACAATATGCCGTTGGCCGCCGGGTGGGCAGCGTATTCCAGGATCCCAAAAGCCAGTTCTTTTCTTCAGAGCTTGCCGGCGAGGTGGCCTTTGCCTGTGAGAATTACGGGATGGCCCGGGAGGAGGTCCGCAGCCGGACCGATGCCGCCATCCAAACTTTTTCCCTGGAGCATCTGCGGGGTCGCAGTTTGGATGTACTCTCCAGCGGAGAAAAACAGCGGGTGGCGATTGCCTCCGTTTATGCGCTGCGCCCCGGCGTCTATGTCTGCGACGAGCCAACCGCCAACCTGGACGGAGAGGGGTCAGAGCAGCTGGCTGAAACCCTGAAAAAACTCAAGGCCGAGGGCTGCACCCTGGTGATCGCCGAGCACCGGCTGGCATGGCTCTCTGGCATCGCTGACCGTTTCCTGTATCTTGACGGCGGACGTATCCTGTGGGAAAAAAGCCCGGTGGAGATGGCGCACATGAGCGAAGGGGAACGGGAAACCTACGGCCTGCGGGAAGTGACGCAGTCGCCTTTCCCGGATTTGCCGCAGCCGGAAAGCGGCGATGTTTTTATCCGGACAGAGGACCTATCCTGCAAAAGAAAAGGCAATTTGATTTTTCACCATCTCTCACTTTCAGTCTGCGCCGGGCAGGTTACCGCTGTGACTGGCCGTAATGGGGCGGGGAAAACCAGTTTGGCGATGGCGCTGTCCGGCCTGTGGAAAGAGCGCGGCGGCAGTGTGCTAATCGGCGGGGAAAAATTGCGCGCCGCAGGGCGCCGCAGGCGGGCTTGGTACAGCGCCAACGATACCGGCACACAGTTTTTTACGAACAGCGTCACAGAGGAACTGCTGCTGGGTGACCACCACTCGCAGACCCGGCTGGAACAGGCCGGAGGCCTTTTGAAGCGGCTGGGGCTATATGCGTATAAAGATGCCCATCCGGCCACCCTTTCCGGCGGACAAAAGCAGCGCCTCTCCCTGGCCTGCGGAATCCTCTCCGGGCGTGATGTGCTCATTTTTGATGAGCCAACGAGTGGACTGGACGGCGGGAACATGCGGATTATTGCCGATATGCTGCGAAACGAGGCAGACAAAGGGAAAACCATCCTGGTGATCACCCACGACGTGGAGCTGATCCGCCGCTGCTGTGATCGTATGGTCAAGATGGGATAATTTAGTAAAATATAGTTTCAAATTATATTCTTTTTTGATGGAGTTTGTTTTTCCCATAGAGCAAGGAAGCTCAACAAAAATGGCATTATGTGTTTGGCATTTTGGAATGTGAACATTGGGCCCCGCAAGTGAGCAAAAGGCCCCCAATAAACATTCAGTAATTATATAACCAGTCTATTTCTCCTCTTGTCAGGAGTTTGGCAGACAAGGTGGAATGATGTAAACAACAAGGGCTTCGCCTGCACTGATGTGCATTGTTGACATCATCCCACTTGTCCACCGTAGTAGTTGACAAGAGAATCAATGCTCGACTATCGCATAAAAATGCGCAGTTCATAATTTGATCACAGGGGGCCTTTTGCAAGAGTTTTATTTTGCCAAACACATTTCATCTTAGATGTTTTCCTTGTAGCGGTTTCGCTGGCTTTAAATATTCTGCTATTTAGGACAAAGTATCAAACACCGCTGTTAGGGAAAATAGCTCTCTTATTAGCCACATTATGTTTTGGGGCGTTTACCTATTTTGCATTTTTAATGCCTGAGAACGGGTTACCCCCAGTATTATTTTACTAAAAGGCATAGAAAGATTTTCCCGACCCTTGTATATCGTACTTCTGTAAAACGATCCGAGAAATTTGGCATGTGTAACGGGTCTGCGTTCTCACCTGCTTCCAATGACCTCATCCAGAGGGGAGCATGGCACGGCGCTTCTCCACACAAACTCCATATTCCCTCCATCTTCCCTCCATATTGCCCTGGTATCCTTTCCTCATCCCAAGCAGAAAGGAATCCGACAATATGGAACTCAAGATTCAAAATGTCAGTATGACCTACCCCAGTGGGAAGCAGGCCTTGAAGGGGCTCAACCTGGACCTCAAATCCCCCAGTCTCATCGGCCTACTGGGCCCCAACGGAGCAGGCAAATCCACCCTGATGAAGCTGCTGGTGGCGGCCCTGCAGCCCACCGGGGGGACTATCCTGGTGGACGGGACGCCTCTGGCTAAGGCCGAGGGGAAGTTGAAAGCCAGTCTCGGCTATCTGCCCCAGGACTTCGGCTTGTTCGACGAGTTGACGGTCACCCAGTTTTTAGACTACATGGCCGCCCTCAAGGGCCTGAAAAATCCCAAAGCGGCCATCCGGGAGGTGGTGGCGGCGGTGAACCTGGAGGAGAAGGCCAGGGCAAAGATCCGCACCCTCTCCGGCGGCCAGCGCCAGCGGGTGGGCATCGCCCAGGCCCTGCTGGGGGACCCGCCCTTCCTGATCTTCGACGAGCCCACCGTGGGCCTGGACCCGGAGGAGCGCATCCACTTTCGGAACCTGTTTTCCCGCACCGCCCAGGACCGGCTGGTGCTGCTCTCCACCCACATCATCGAGGACGTGCAGTCAGTGTGTGACCGCCTAGTGGTCATAGACCACGGGAAGATTTTATTCACTGGCACGCCGGAGCAGCTGATAGAGTCGGCTGCCGGCCATGTGGGTGTCTTTTGGGAGAAGGACGAGAAACAAGAGCAGGGGCTGCACATTACCGCCCGGGTAAATACCAGCCAGGGCGTCCGCTGCCGGGCCGTGGCGGATAAGCTGCCGCCCTATGCCCAGGCGGAGGAGCCCACGCTGGAGGACGCCTACCTCTATCTCATCTCCCGGGAGGCGGCACAATGAAGACGATGCGGCTTTTCCCTTTGGAACTGCGGCGGCTACTTCAGAGCCGCCTGACCTGGCTGATCCTTTTGCTGACGGTCCTCTCCCCGGTGTTGGGGCTGGTGCTCTACAAGCCCGCCACATCCACCACCATGCTCTCCATGTATTTGGCCAATCCCGCTATTGCAGGGGGTGTGGCCGGGGCCATCCTCTTCGGCCTGCTGACCATCTTTGAGCTGGACCGGGCCCGCCGCAGCCGGGTGGACATCCTCACCGACGCGGTAGTGTCTCCCCTGACCACGGCCCTGACGCGCCTGCTGGCCCTGCTGACCGCGGCGGTGCTGACCGCAGGCCTCACCATGCTGGTCTGGCTCCCTATCAGCGCAGGGCTGATCGGCGCCGTGTTCACCGGCGCAAACTATGTGCTGGCCTATCTGCTGTTCATGGGGCTGGCGCTGCCCCTGGGCATCCTGGCGGCGGCCGCAGCCTACCAGTTCACCCGCCGGGCGGATCTCGCCATCGTCCTGTTCATCGCCTTCTGCGCCCTGAGCCTGACAGTGTGGGCGGCAGACTGGCAGCTGTGCTGGCTCAATCCCTGCGTGTGGGCTCTGTCCGATGACTTCTCCAACCTCCGTGTGTTCCGGTCGGTGGCCTGGATGCGCCTCACCTGGCTCCTTGCACTGGCCGGGGTTTGGACAGTCTCCTATCTCTGCATCCGGCAGTATGGAAAGGGTATTTTCGGCTCCCTGGCCCGGAGCGTGCGGCGGATCTACCGCCCGGCCATCGCCCTGGCGCTGCTGGCCTGTTCCGGCGCCGCCTATGCCGCCCAGCCCTTCATCGACCACAGCAACCCGGATCTGACGGTGATGTCCTTCTATGAGATCCCCTATGCCGAGGGCGTCACTTTTGTCCGCCGCACCGCTCAGGTGTTTCCGGACACCGATGCCGGCACCGTGACGGGCCGGGCCTCCTACCAGTTCCAGAACGCCTCCGGCCAGGAGCAGAGCGTTTCCTTCGGCATCAACCCGGGCTACGCCATTTCCAATGTCCAGGCCAACGGCGCGGACGTTCCCTTTACGGTAAGCGCCTACCAGGAGTATAACGAGGCCCTGCTGGAAGTCACCATTCCCGCAGAGGAGGACGTGGAGCTGACCATGGAGTACAGCGGCTTCCCCCAGGAGAGTATGCCCACCATGCAGGGCGGCAAGGAGTTGAGCGACGAATACCTCTGCCTGGAGAATTCGGCCCTCTCGCCCCGTGTGATGAATGTCATGCCCGGGGATGCCGGCTATCCCGCTGAAATTGAGATCACCCTGCCGGAGAATATGCTGGCGATCCCCTTCGGCTCCAGCGAGGCGGAGGTCGTCGCGGAGCACGGGGACGGCACCAGAACATGGCGGTATGAACACAACGGCGCCGGCGGCATTCTCTACGCCGGGGACTATATCCGGGAGGACATCGAGGCCGGCGGCATGACCATTGAGTTCTACTATGGCCGCAAGCATCAGGCCGTCATGGAGGCCGCCAAAGCTGTAGACGCGGTGAAGGAAGTAGTGGACTACTGCACCGGGCACTATGGATCCCTCTCCTTCGGAACCGGGGAGACCCTGAAGCTCATCCAGAGCCGGGTGGCCGGCGGCGGCTACGCCACCACCGGGGCCAGCCTGCTGGATGAGGCGGACTTTACCGCCGCCAACCTGGGGAACACCGAAAAAGGCGGCGGCGCCGGTGAGGTCATGATCCACGAGCTGGTCCATCAGTGGTGGGGCCTGGGAAACATGTTTGATACCTCTGATCCCACCAGCCCCTGGTCTGCCGAGGGCCTGACCGTCTACACCACCTATCGTATCGTCAAGGAACTGTACGGCGAGGACTATGCCCGGGAGCACTACACCGACCAGTGGCAGCAGACGGTGGATGACTACTACCTGAACTTCTATGTGCGCAATCCCAAATATCTGGAGATGCTGCCGGAGCAGGTGCAGCTTGCCATCTCCAACAGTCTGTCTCAGGTGCGCCAGTACAATGAGATGCCGCTGAAGATCTATAAGGCAGAGCAGCTGGTGGGCGGCGAGGAGGCCATGGACCAGATCCTCCACGGCCTATTCAACCGGGAGCTGGACCCCATGTATCCCTATCTGACCTACCAGGAATTTTTGAGCGCCTGCGCTCTGACGGAGGAGGATTTGAACCTTGGGTAAGATTTTTCGATATGAATGCCGCAGGCTGCTGTGGAACAAGTTTTTTATCGGGCTGGCGGTGGTGATGCTCCTCTATGGGGCGCTGGTGCTCCACGCCGTAACCATCCTGGGGGTATCCCACACCGCCCCCTTCTCCCCCTGGAGCTTTGGGGACTATCTCTCCCGCATGCTGCCTCTGCTGTGGATCGGGATGCTGTTCTTTCTGACCTTCTATACCTCGCCCAAGGCCCGGCGGGCGGCAGTCCTCATGGACGCTACGCCGATGCCGCCCAAGCAGTACGCTTTGGTCCGGTGCGCCGCGGCCCTGACGGGCGGCGCACTGCTGAGTCTGCTGTGCATGGGAGAGGCGGCGGTATTCTACGGACGCATGTTTCGCTGGTACAACTGGGGGAGCCTGCTGCTCCCGGCTCTGGTGACCCTTCTTCCGGCCCTGGTGTTCGCTCTGGGGAGCGGCTGGCTCCTGGGGCAGCTCCGGCCCTGGCTGGTGTATGTGTGGATGGCTGTCCCCTTCCTGTGTATGGCCTTGCCGCTGCCCGACGCCCTGGGAATCTGGAACGGACATTTTTTCAGCAAGTACCCTCTAGCACTTGGTACTTTAGACCCCGCCTTCTCTATGCCGGCCGCAGTTCTGATCGTTCAGTGCATACTGTTGGCTGTGGGCATCATTTTGTTGATGGTTCGCCC
>ERZ779843.2483-NODE-2483-length-17651-cov-11.379859_pt1 | contig 17651 bp, 10 predicted proteins | sample MGYA00511560_ERZ779843 | MGnify/ENA primary metagenome ERZ779843 (study PRJEB29588, sample SAMEA2158062) | human gut metagenome | biome: human gut; feature: human-associated habitat; material: faeces | place: Denmark | collected 2008/2010 ... | reverse complement strand
GGCTGCGGCGGCCTCGGCTCCACCATCGCGGTGGCGCTGACCCGCATCGGCGTCGGCCACCTGCACTTGATCGACTTCGACCGCGTGGATATGACGAACCTGAATCGCCAGCAGTATTTCCTGAAGGACCTCGGCCAGTACAAGACGGAGGCGCTGCGCAGCAATCTGCGCCAAATCAACCCGTTCACGGACATCACCATCGACACCGTCAAGGTGACCGACGAGAACGTGCCGACGCTGTTCGAAAACGAGGACATCATCTGCGAGGCGTTCGACGTGCCGGAAAACAAGACGATGCTCGTCAACGCGGTGCTGGAGAATCTGCCGGGCAAGAAGCTCGTCAGCGCGTCCGGCATGGCCGGTTTCCGCAGCTCCAACCTGGTGAGCACGCGTCGCGTTTCGAAGAACTTCTACTTCTGTGGCGATGGCGAGACGGCTCCGGTACCGGGTGCCGGCCTGATGGCGCCGCGCGTGGGCGTGGTCGCCTGCCACGAAGCGAACATGATCACGCGACTGATCCTCGGCGAGGAAGACGCCTGACGCACTGCTACGTTACTCCACTGCCGTAATCGAAATTTTTATTGCGATTACAAACGCACGTTGCACACAACACAACAGCGACGCAACGGCAACACAACAGCAGCACAGCAATCGCAACAACAGCAACACCAAACACCCCAACGAAAGGAACCGACGATGAGCACCGAAAACACCATCACCACCGCAGCCGCCGATGTTGCGGCCGCACCGAACGCCACGCTTGACGAGCTGGTCGGCACCACCACGAACACGGCAATTCTGCCAGAGCCGGACGCGCACGCGTACGACGAGATCGCCACAGGAGACGCCGATCCGTTGATTCTCGGCGGGCACAAGTTCACCAGCCGCTTCATCCTCGGTTCCGGTCGTTACGACCTGAACCTCATCAAGGCGACCATCGAGAACGCGGGCACGCAGATCGTCACCATGGCGCTGCGCCGCTGCCGCACCACCGAAAACAACCTGCTCGACTACATTCCGAAGGGCATCACCATGCTGCCGAACACGTCGGGCGCGCGCAACGCGGAGGAGGCGGTGCGCATCGCACGTCTCGCGCGCGAGGTGTGCCAGACGGACTTCGTGAAGGTGGAGATCGAGCACGAGTCGAAGTACCTGCTGCCTGACAACGAGGAGACCATCAAGGCCACGGAAAAGCTGGCGAAGGAAGGTTTCGTGGTCATGCCGTACATGTTCCCGGACCCGATCGCGGCGAAGCGTCTTGAGGACGCGGGCGCGGCATGCGTGATGCCGCTCGGCGCGATGATCGGCTCGAACAAGGGCCTGCGCGCACGCGATTTCATTGAGGTGATCATCAAGAATTCCAACGTTCCGGTGATCATCGACGCGGGCATCGGCCGTCCGAGCCAGGCCGCGGAGGCCATGGAGATGGGCGCGGACGCGGTGATGGCTTACACGGCAATCGCTTCCGCCGGCAACATTCCGCTGATGGCGCGCGCCTTCAAGAACGCGATCGAGGCGGGCCGTGAAGCGTACCTGTCCGGCCTGGGCAAGGTGACGGAGGACCACGCCGTCCCGTCCAGCCCGACGAACGAGGCCGACTACATCGGCTGATTCGCGCCGATTTCGTACGATTCGTGCACTAACGTTTCGCACGGTTTTATTGCGATTACACGACGAGGGTCGGTGGAAACGCACATTTTCGCAAGGTTTCCACCGGCCCTCTTTCGTCGAATGCGCGACACGTAGCGCAACACGCGCATGCCACGCATACCGCAGCGACAGGCAATACGTCTACTTCCCTAGAGCCGCTTTCAAATCGCGGTTCTGGAATCGCTCGTGCAGCAGGCAGTAGCCGCCGAACACGACGAGCCACAGCAGGCCGGCGATGGCGGAACCGCGCGTATCTGCGGACAGGAACAGCGTGACGTACACGAACACGTAGAACGCAATCGCAATCCAGTCGCACACCTGCCATGCCGGCATGACGAAGCCGTCCGGCAGGAAGTCGGCGCTTTGACGGTAGCGGCGGTGCGCAAGCATCGTCAGCACGTAGATGAAGACCACGACGGCGCTGGCTGCGGAGGCGAACAGCACGAACGCGCTGGAGATGCCCGGGATCGCGTTGATCAGCGGGGAGAACAGAATCATACAGCCGGACACGATAATCGCCTTCGCCGGCACCTTGTGATCCGACACCTCACCGAGGCGCTGCATAGCGGGCGATTCGGAGTCCTGCGCAAGCTGGTATAGGTGGCGGCCCGCCGAGTAGATCAGCGAATTGAGTGCCGACGCGGCTGCGGTGATCACCACGAAGAACACGAGCGCGGCAGCCCAGTCGAGGCCAGCGTATTTGAACACCATGATGAACGGGGAGCCGAACGAGCCGTCCGCGTTCTGATGGAAGTTGCGCCACGGCACGATGGCCATGATGGCCACGAGCGCGCCCACGTAGAAGATGAGGATGCGCATGATCAGCTCGTTGACGGCTTTCGGCAGCACTTTGCGCGGGTTCTGGGTTTCGGACACGGTGACACCCACGAATTCGATGAGCTGGTATGCGAAGAACACCATTTGGAAACTCAGCAGGAAGTTCATCCAGCCGTTCGGCGCGAGTTGGAATCCGTCGGTGATGTTTTTCAGGCTTACGGTGGCGCCGGAGACCGTGCCATCCACGCCTTCGATATGCGTGGTCGGGTAGTGGAAGCCGAGGAACAGCATCACCACGGCGGTGACAATCAGACCCACAATCAGCGTGATTTTGATCATGGAGAACCAGAATTCCGCCTCGCCGAACACTCTCACGGCTATGAGGTTCACACAGGTGAGCGCCACGAGGAAGCACAGTTCGATAAGCCATTTCCATGATTTGAGGTCTATGCCGAACGTACCGAAGAACGTGACGAAATACGTGCTGACGGCTGTGATTTCGGTCATGCCGGTCAGAATGAGCACGATCCAGTACGTCCAGCCGGCGAACTTGCCCCACCCGCGGCCGAGATAGCGCGTGATGAAGTTGATGAAGGTGTGCTGGCTTGGGTCGCTGTACATCATTTCGCCGATGGCTCGCATCAGCAGGAACATGATAAGGCCCACGCCGATGTATACGAAAATGATGCTCGGTCCGGTCAGCGCGATCGACTTGCCGGAGCCTAAGAACAGGCCGGTGCCGATGGTGCCGCCGATGGCGATGAACTGGACGTGGCGGTTTTTCAGGCCGCGTTCCATGTCGTTGTCTTTGTCGAGGCTTTCGATGGATTTGATATGCGCGGTTTCCGTCGCTTCGGACGTGCTTGTACCAGTTTTTCCGGTTTTCGTATTCCCAAAAGTCATAATGTTCACACCCTACCGCGCCAACCGCACAATCTCCGCCGTTGTTCGCACCGCGAAATGCGCTATATGTGGCAGATTCGCATCTTTTCCAAAAAACGCTTTGCGACGGGTGGAGTCAGCTTGCCAAGGTTTTCAGCTTGCCACGGAGCGATTCGTTTTCGCGTTCCAGCTCGTCGATGCGCCGAGCCTGTTGTTTGATGATGACAAGCGCCGTCTCGCTGTCAAGGCCGCTGCTCGCGCTGAGAGGTGCAGGCGGCACGGCGATGGCAGCCGCATCGGATGGGACGGGCACGTCAGCGGATATACACCCCCCCCCGACACGTTCGCCCTGTCCAGCGGATGCGGAGCATTTCCAATGTTCGCCTTATCGGAATTGGCGATTCCTGCGATGCCGTCGAGTTTCTCCTTGCGCGTCACCGCATGAACATACAGGTTGACGAGCTCCGTAATGATTTCGCCGTTACTCATGTCACTGCTACCACTCACGGATTTGAGGACGGCAGCCTTCCAACGCGCCACACTTCGTTCTATACGTTTATACCCAATCAGTTCCGGCGGCAATCCCGCCTCGCGGAAGATTTTGGTCGGCGATTCCCCCGCAAGATACCGTATGACACACACCTGTTTGAAGGCGTTGGAGTACGTGATGCGGTCTTTCGACACGTTAGCCACCGCCGGCAGATCCCGCAACATTTGGAGCTCGTCCATGCTGAATGATCCTCCACCGCGCATCGTTTTACCCCCTTTGCTATACCCCGTGATGAAGCAAGTGTATATCCGACTTCTCACAAGCAGCTTTTCAAATATTGCTGACCGTATATTGCTTCAACCGATCGGCCACACGTCAATGCGGGCGATTATGGAATACCCACAACCGCCCGCATTGACTTTTATTGTGAGTGAGTCAATTCACAACTCACTCACACCGAACGCATGCGCTCAGTACGTGCGGCGACGACTCTTGACCGCCACAGCCACGCCAGCGCCACCCACCAGCAGCGCCACGACGGTGAACAACACGGTTCCCGCGGCACCGGTCAGCGGCAGCTGAGTGACAGACTTGACGTTCAGCACGGTAGCGGTGGCATTCGCAGTGGTGTTATCGACCGGTTGGACCTGACGAAGGGCATCCGGCTCGAAGGTGACGAGACCTTCATCTGTGATCTCCACATTGAAAGTGACCCTGAAGTTCTGGGCGTAGCCGGTCGGAGCCTGAGTCTCCACAACCGTGTAGGTTCCTGCCGCAAGACCCGCGACCTTCACCAAACCATCATTCTCAGTAGTGAACGTCTTGGCATCATTCTGATCGGAAACAAACGACCACGCACCGTCCTCAGCCTGCTTAAGGAACTTGCCCTCCGCATTCTTGACAACGAACTTGGCGCCGGCTAGAGGCTTGGCCTCATTCCCTTCCTTGCCAATCTTCGTGAACTGGAAACCGTAGGTCTTAAGGACAGTCTTGCCTTCACCGCTGGTACCATCCTTGGTGGTGATTGTGGCCTTGTTGTCCACACTGCCGCTCAAGCCATCCAACGCATCCTTGGTGACGGTGCCCTGGTACGACACGACGATCGTCCTACCGGCCAGCGTTGTGGCATCGGCAAAATAGATGGTCGTGGTGGTGCCGGATTGAGCATTGCCTTCCTGCGTTATCGTGTACAGATCGGGATCCACAGTAGTATGATCTCCGAACTGGACCGTGAAGGCACTCTTTGCCGCAATCTGCAAACCTTTGGACGCGGTATCGGTAATGGTAAAGGGGTACGCATCCCAGCCAGCCGCAGCATGAGGAACGTCCGCGGCCACAGTGAAGTCCACGGTGTCGCCCACCTTTACGCTCTTACCGTTCACATCCACGTCATTCATCCGGGCGAACTTGAGCGGCTCGTCGGTCGGATTCGCGTTCTTCGCGTTGAACTGGCCTTCAGTCGTGATGTTGCCCTGACCGGTCGTCGTATCGGCCGCAATCCTCAGATTGGACAGTCCATTGACGGTGGTGGCCACCACAGCCGGAGTCCCCGACGTCACAGTCGTTTCGCCAGCCTTGGTGAACGTATCCTTCACCAGATACCAGCCTTCTCCGTTCACATTGACCGCCTGGCTCGTATTTGCCTGCTCCGTAGTTACGGTCAGGCCAGTACCATCAGGTCCTGCCGGCGGAGTAATTCCAGCCAAGGTCTTGGCGAAGACACGGAGCTGATCCGCAGTGAACGTCGCCACATAGGCGGCTGGATTATCCTTGTACTCTGTCGGGATGCCGTTGTGGCTTCCATCAGCCACGTCAGCAGCGGTGGTCACAGCTCCCTTCCATGCGTCAACCGTTTTCACTTCGACCGAGCCATCGCCAGGATTCTCGAACGTAGCAAACTTGTATGGCGTGTACGTATGGCCTTCCTGTGCGTGGTTAACTTGCAGCAATGGAGCATCATCAGCCTGTGCGGCGGCGACGCCGATGGCCATGCCGCTCAGCAACGTTGCCGCGGCGGCCAGCCCTGCGAAAAGCTTCCTCATCTTCATGAGAATCTCCTCTTCCTAATTGTTGGTTACTGTGTTCTGCAATCGCGGGAGGCGGGAACCCAACATGCCCCCGCGATCCGCAAATCCTGTGTTGTTCAGCCGAGCCGCTTCTTGCGTCTCCACTGGTCGGCCGCAGCGACGGCGAGCAATGCCAGCACGCCAACTCCGCCGGCCGCAATCTGCCACCATCGTTCCGCACCCATGCGGCCCGTCAATGGCAGTGACGATGCCGAAATGTATTGGTTGGTGAACAGCATTGGCTGGGTCTCGTCCCAATTCGAACCAGCGGCACCATAATCGGTTTTCAGCTGGGTCACGGATTCGACAACGGCCTTCCATTCACCGGACGTTCCGTCTTTCATCACGGACACGACCACCCGGTATTCCGCCTGCGAGTAATACATTGCGGAAGCATTACCAGCGTTCTCCGTCACAAGATATGTGTACTCGGCTTCACCTGCGTCATACGTGATGTCGCCGAAGTAAGCAACGTGATCGTCAGACGAATCGCGTTTCACCGTCACCGTGCACGCCGACTGGTTCTTGCAGGAAGCTGGCATCGGCGCGTCTGGATTGGAATCGTCTGCCTTCAGCTTGAAAGTGAACTCGTCGGAATCCTTCCAATCGCGGCCCTTCAGCTCCTTCTGCACGCCAATCGCATGCGTCAGCATGGTCTGCTTCAACGTGTTGGTGATGATCACCGTGGCTTCCTGCGATGCCGTGGATTCCGGCACCGTCACCACATTGCCGTCAGCGAGAGCACCATTGCCGACTTTGTGCTGGTAGGAGGCCTTCCACTGATGGTTCTCCGGTTCGGTTTCCGTCACCGTGTACGTTTTCGCGGCACCGGCCGGAATGATCACATCCGTGGACCAGTTTCCATTCGCATCCGACTTCAACGTGACTGTCTTGTAGCTATTGCCACCTTGCTTGATATCCACCGTGATGCTTTCCGGCTTGTCACCGTCTCCACTCCACTGCTTTTCGATATGCAGCGTCGAGGAAACCACCTGGATCACCGGATGCGGATACGGATTGCCGCCGCATGCATGATCCACGCCATCGGCCGAGTACGCCAGGCACGCGGAATCGTTCGCATGGAAACCCGGCTGGTTCGAGGACGTGGCGTTTCCCGGCAGATCGGTGTTCGCGTCACCCTTTACGCCGTCATATCCATCCTTACCGGCGTTCAGGTTGGCGGCATACTCGTCATACGCTTTCTGCGTGGGTTTCACGTTGTATTCCAGCGTGTATGTCACGTTGTGGGCCAGAGGCTTCAGGAATGCGACCGTGAATTTCTTCGTGCTCGCGTCATACGTCAAGGTGTAATCGACATTCTTAGTCAAGGAGACCACCTTGCCGGAAGCATCCTTGGCAACGACCTTGTAGTTGCTATCCGCAAGATCGACATAGTCGGAGAGCGTATCCTCCATGGTCACCTTGGTGTATGCGGATGTGGTGGTCTCGCTCTTCTCAATCTCGTCGAAGATGGCATTCAGCTCCGAAGCGTTCGTCGCGCTTTTATAATAGCCGGCTTTGATATTCCCTTCACCGCGCTGGTTGTATTTCGTTGCCTTTGGGAAATTGCTGGACACCGCGTGCATGAACTGGTTCTCGTTACCTTGGATCGAGGAGGGATCAGCACCGGAAAAAACACCGATGGAATACACCGTGGCGCCACCATCTTTCAATTCCTTGGCAGCTTCGACGGCCTTATTTGCCACTTTACCCTCGAAGCCACTAGACGATGTAGGCGAACCATCCGTGAAAAAGATAACGACCTTCTTCGCATCGGTTCGAGCACTGCCCATCATCTTGGCCGCAAGATTGAATCCATTGTCGGCTCGGGTGGCGCCAGCGGCTTTGAGTTTGCTGACTTTGTTCTTCAGACCGTTCATATCCGCAGTCAGATCGCTAACGATTTGGGAGTAGTTGTAGGTGTACCCACCACTTCGGTACGTGTCATCCCCGATTTTGTCCTTTTCGTTGCCGGCGAACTTCACCAGTCCAACGTGAACCAGTTCGGAACCGGCCTCCGTATTAGTATTCGCAGCTTCATCAAGAAATGCTTTAACCGCTTCTTTCAGTGCGTCTAACCGCTTGGTCCGATCCGTCTTACTCATCGGATCGTCCATCGAACCGGACACGTCCAACACCAGCGTGAAGTCGATCGGCTGGGTGGTGGTGACCGTGGTGCTGCTGGCAGCGCCCTTCACATCCACGTTCACGGTGTAACTGCCATCATTGTTCTTTTTGATGCGCTTATGCTTCTCCGGAGCGCCCAACTGAGAACCAGTCTCGTTCTGCGCAACCGACTGCGCCCGATTTGCTCGCGCAATCGGTTGAGCGGACAACGTAACTGGCTGCTCATCAGGTTGTTCAGATTGTTGTTCAGATTGTTGTTCAACCTCCTGCTCAACCCACTGCTCAGTCTCTTCTTCCGTTTCTTGTTCCGTTTCTTGTTCGACTTGCTGGTAAGCCTCTTGATCTGACGGCTGCTCTTGCTCTGACGGCTGCTCTTGCTCTGACGGCTGCTCTTCTCCCACCATCAAATTTTGTTCCACCGGCTGTGAATCCTCTTGCCCAGATTCTTGCAATACCGGCTGCTCGATTTGTTGTTCCAAGGCTCCCGTGGCATCTTCCGCCGCCGCTGACGAAGCAGTGACGCACCCCACGCCGGCGAGCATTGCGACCGTCGCGACGGCCGCAATGACACGACGCGTGAACAGACCTGTGCCCCTCGCCCTGTTTCGCTCAAAGACGTGTCTCATACGCCTACCCCCTTGTACCGTTAAGCGATCGGGGAAATACCTTCCTCCTTCGACCGGTATATTTGATGCGTCTTCGCTTCACATACCGTCCGACAATCGCTTCGTTGCCTAAACCTTAAGGAGAAAAACAGAGGGATACATACCCTCCCAACGAGGTAATCAAGGGGATATACTTTCCTTGAAATCGCACATATCATCGCGATTCTAGAGTATTCTTGCCCCCGTAAATCGCGATGCAAAAACTATAAGCAAACGTTGTCATGTCTCTTTCAGAATTTTCCCCGACAAAAAAGCATCTGTCAAGTGCAACATTAACGCCATCAACCCCTAGTTGCGCTTTGGCCACCAAGCGGCATGCCTACGGACATGCCACGGACAGCGGAGCAGCCCAACCAACAACAAACCGACCAGCAACGTGGCAGCTGACACCACGCCCGCGATCACACGCACATCTTTTGCCGCATCATCCTCCGCGGGAATCTCTTCGGGAATGGCGGAACGTAATGCCGAAACCAACAGACGATGCGTATTCACACCGTACGGAGTGCATGTCATCAACGTGACCCGATCCTCGCCAGAGGTAATCTTCAATTGCGATGTGTCGTTAGGTTCGATTTCGGTAATACGATCCACCATATAGCCAAGCGTATGGCCCATCACATCGATATAGAAGTAATCACCAACCCGCATCTCATCCAAACGCGTAAACATTGAGGCTTCAACCAAACCCCGATGTCCGGTAATCACCGCATGCGTATCCTTGCCACCCACCGGCAGACTACTGCCATACAAATGCCCCGCACCGGACGCAAGCGTCTGCTCCGACGTGCCATGGTAGATCGGCAAATTCACAGAAATCTTTGGAATGCGGATGGAACCCATCACGCCATCGCCAGTATCCAGCAAACGCTGGTATTCCGCGTCTTTGGAGCTAGCGGAATCCTTGTTACCATCGCCAGTGGCGTCTGCGCCCGTCGAGCTGGAACCGGAACCGTCGCTGGAGTCGGACTGATTGTTGTTGTACAACTCGGCGAGCGGATCCTCAGCCTCGCCAATCACCGGCTGCCCCGATTCGGCGAGACGCTTGTTGTACGCCCCAGCTGCGGCGAATGCCTCGTCGGCCTGCGGATACGGCCAGCCCGCGACGCTCTGCTCGGAACGGGCGGACGTGCTCGCCAGCTTTTGCGCGGACTGGTATTGCAGCACTTTCGGGAAAAGACCAATGCCGATTGCGGAGAAAATCAGCACCGCCGCAAGCACACGCAGGGCAATGGATCTACCCACGTCGGCGCGACGCTCGCGAATTTCTTCGGACACATCGGTCGCCTCGGCGAACGTCGGCGGAACGTAGGTGCGCGTATCTTGCGACTCGCTGCTTCTCGACCCGCCACACGTGCCTCCTCGCAAAATGCCTGCCATCAGTTTAAGCCCCCTTGAACCACCTAGTACAGGGACATTATATGGCGTTCCGGACGGACTTTGCACCCTACCTAGTGCGCTTAAGCATGAGCAATTTTCTAAAACTATACTTCTATGACACTGGCTTGGCGGCCAATCTGCTGGGCATCGGAAGGGGTGACAGGCCACTGTACACAATCGAGGTCAAATCGTCCGCCACGTACCGGCCGAGCGCTTTCGAGAACCTGGAGGATCTCGCGCCGATCATGGGAGTGGACACAGACCATCAGTTCGTCGTCTATGGCGGCATCGAATCCTTCCCCACACGGCACGGCAAAGTGCTGGACTTCGACAGTCTCGAGGCTTTGATCTCCTGATCGGACCGATCCCCGGGCCCGTCTGGCTTATAGATGGCGGGTGTTGGACGGGAATAGACAGTTCGGGGGCATGTTTTGTACCCCTGAACTGGCAAATAAGGCGAACCACCCGCCATCTATAAGCTAGATAGCATAAGTCAGGCTTCAGCGGAGGCAGGATTGGGCCCGACTTCCTTGTCCAGCTTGTTGCGCAACCTCACCACATCGCGCTCGAGCTCGTCGATACGACGAGCCTGCTGCCTGATAATAATGCCGGCCGTATCACCGTCGAACAGTCCGAGAGACAACGGATGAACGTCATTCGACGCAGCCATTGCGGCAGGCTTCGGCTCAGTGGCCGTATTGGCGATGTCTTCAAGACTCCGCCTCGTCGCCAACGCACGCTTATACCGCGCCGCAAGCTGCGCTATGATCTCACCATCGGTCATGGTGTCGCTGCCGCTCACCGACTTGATGGCCGCATCCTTCCACCGCGCCACGCTGCGCTCGATACGCTTGTAACCAACCAATTCCGGCGGCAGACCCGCTTCGCGGAAGATCTTGGTGGGCGACTCCCCCGCAAGATATCGGATAGTGCACACCTGTCTGAATGTGTCGGAATAGGTGATACGATCACGAGTCACATTGGAAACAGCCGGCAATCCACGCAACAGCTGAATCTCCTCGTCACTGAATGCTCCCCCACTGCGCATCGCAATACCTCCCATTGATGCTTCGTTGCTTTCTTTTGCGGATGTGCCTGCGATTCTATGGCCCTCCTTCCGTGCAATACCCCCACTTCACTCCCCTGACTAACAGCCCCCATAACGGTTCACGTTTCCAGATTCCGTTTGTTGCAACACATCCCACCGAAACGCCTTATACCCTCGAAAAATGCAATGCCCACCCACATCGGGTGGCACGTCCAAAGCAACGTAATATGGCGCAATCCAAGCAATCCCACATGAAATACAGAGCAATACAAAAAGGCCGACCCATAATGGGTCGACCTTAAATCACTCCGAATTGGTGTTCTTATCGAACACCGTCAGAGATGGGCGATCAGGCCTCGGCGTTCTGACGAGACTTGATGGCGATGGTCACGCCAGCGCCAGCCACGAGCAGAGCCACAACGGTGAACAGCATGGTTCCCGCAGCGCCGGTGAGCGGCAGCTGGGTGATGGACTTGATGTTCTTCACGGTCTTTTCAGACGTGTTGACCAGGCCCCACGGATCGGAAGTGGCGGTCAGAACAGCTGAACCGTCCTCCTTGCTGAAAGACACAGTAAAGCTCGGCATGATGTTGAGGTAGGCATCGCTGGCGCGCACAGTTTCCGTGACGGTGTAGATCTTGTTCTTATCAAGACCGGTGAAAGACAGCTTGCCATCAGCACCAGTCTTGACATCAGCAGTTGCGCCCGAAGTGGTAGCAGAAGCAGCCTTCTTGTAGGAACCGTCCTTCTGCTTCACGAAGTACAGCGTGGTGTCACCGTCCTTCACCTGGAAGGTGACGTCCTTGATACCCTTGCCGTCCGGATCAACCTTGGTGAAGTCGAATTTGCCAAACGTAGTCGGGGCCTGAACCGGGGTGCCGTAGTTGTCAAGCTCGTTGACGACACCATTCTCGACGTCAGCTTCGTCATTAATCACTGCTTCGAAGGTGACCACAATCTTCTTGCCTGCATAAGTGGACGGGTCATTCACCTTGACATCGAAAGTTGCGTTACCATTGCCCTTGAAATCATCAGTCAGAGCAACATGGAAGTTGTCCGCGGACTCAGGATGGCGAGTCTTATTAGCATCCTCCGTAAAGAACTGGAAGCTGTTAGCCTTGATGGTCAGACCCTTGCCCGGCTTATCGGCGAACTTGAACTCGGTCGGAGCCGGGTTCGCGATGGAACCAGTCAGGGTGTAGGTCAGGGTGTCGCCGATGGCAGCAGAAGTCTTATTGACCTCCTTGGTCTTTCCGGGGTTGTTGGTGTTCTTCATGTTCACGGTGGCAGCGGCAGTCGGATTGGTTAGAACCTTCTTCTCAGCGTTAACGGTGCCGGAAGCGACAATCATCGGGATTGCCTTGGTCACAGAACCAGTGGCAACCGCAGAGTCAATGAACACATAGATACCTGCAGGCAGGGTCGCGGTAGCAGTGTATTTAGCATCCGCACTACCATTCGTAGCAGGAACTGGCTTGCCCAGAGTGAACGACGTCACAGCAGTTAGTTTGCCTTCACTCTCCAGAGCATTAGCAAACTTACGGGTCTTCTCAAGAGAAGCCCACGGACGAGCAGCAGAAACATCCAGAGTGCCGGCATTCAGGGCTGCGGCCAGATGGTCCACCTCAGAATCCGTAGTATCCACACCGGCAGCCTTCAACGCGGAGTCAACGGCAGTCTTATTGTTAGAATTCGTCACCACACCGTAAGCAACGTTCTCGCCGGAACCATACTGAACATAATCGCCAATCTTGTATGCTTTCAGTTTGGCGTTGGTCAACTGTTCAGCGGTTTCAGCAGTGAACGTGAACGTCGCGTCCCTCGTCACCGTTGTAGGAGTGTCATCAGCCTGTGCGCTGGCTGCGCCCAATGCCATGCCACCGAGCAGCGTCGCAGCGGCGGCGATACCGGCGAAAAGTTTCCTCATCTTCATGAGAATCCTCTCTTCCTTATTGTTTGATTACTTGTTTTTGCAATCGCGGGAGGCGGGAACCCAACTTGCTCCCGCGATCCGCAAATTTTGATTTGCCGGCCGGAATGCCCTCAAGTTGGTAGGCATTCCGGCCTCACACAGCAACTCAGACGAGTCGCTTCTTGTTATTCCAAATTTCGGCAGCGCCGATAAGCAGCACCGCGAGTCCGCCGATCACGCCACCGACCAGTAGCCACTGGCGTCCCGTCGCACCACCCGTCAACGGCAGCGCCGACACCGCGACATATCGGTTGGTGAAGGTGACAGGTTCAGTAGCAGCACTTTGCGATTCGGGAACTGCTGCACCGTTGTCATCCAGCACCTTGGTCACGGACTTCACGGAAGCCTTCCACTCTCCGTTGGAGTCCTTCGCGACAGTCACGACAACCTCATACTTCGCCTGCGAATAATGCAATGAAGCGATAGAGCCCTTGACCTCCGTCACGTAATACGTGTAAGAGGCATCGCCAGCGTTGTAAGTGATGTTGCCGAAGGACGCGGTATGGCTGCCCGAATCGGAGTTCACCTTCACCGTACAAGGTTGATCGGCTTCGCACTTATCCGGCAACGGCGCATTGCCCTTCGCCGCCAGAGTGAAATCGAACGTGTCGGAGGTCTTCCACTCGCGTCCGGCCAGGTCCTTCTTCACCGAAATCGCGTTCTCCAGGGCAACCGTCTTCAACGTGTTAGTGATGGTCGCGTTCAACGTGCCCGCATCGGCATTGGAAGACCACACCATCTGCTTGGTCAAGTCGACATTGTTTCCCATATAGGAGACGTCATATCGGTCATCACCAGAGATTTCCGCCACGGAATACGTGTATCCAGGAACCAGGTTGTCGACAGTCGTCTGCCAATCATTGCCCTTATTCAGCGTGATTACGCCACCGACGTTCTCCAGCTGAGCATTGGAATCGCCGCTCTTCTTACGCTGCAACTGCACCGTAACGGAACCGTCATCATGCTTGCTCGCACCATCCGACCATTGCTTGACGATCTTGATCTTGCCGAGCTTCACCTGCACCACAGGATGCGGATACTCGACTTCAGTCGGTGCGCATGACGTAGTTCCATTAACCTCGGTAAGCACGCAATAGTTCAATCGCGCGTCCACATTGGAATAGAATCCCGGCTGGCCCGCAGATGCGGTGCCAGTATTCGGCTCTCCCACATTCGGGTATTGCTGGTTGCCGGCATAAGTGGCATAGGCGGCATCGCTTGGCTTGACCTTGAAGGATACGTCGATGCTGTCGGCTTTCTCTGCGACGATGCCGTCATTGCCGTTAAACGTCACCGTCACCGTGCGATTGCCAAATTGATCGACACCGTACGTGGCCGTATATCCGCCCGTCAGCATCTTATTGCCGTTTTTCACCGTCACATACCGCGTAATGTTGGTACCGGCAGCCATGCCAGCGAAATCGACCGGGTCGACCCACTTGGACAAGGTGTCGGTGATGGAGAAGACCTTGATCTTCGCGGAGGAGGTGATGCTGGAATAGATCTGGTTGAATGCTTTTGTCAGATTCTCAGCATTCGTGCCATCGAATTCCTTACCGTTCACCGCACTGGCTTCACGGGCGAAATCGGACATTCTATTGGCGTCAGTCGAAGCCTTCACCACATAAAGCGAAACATTACTCTCCCGCCTGTTGGCCTCGGCCAGAGCGGCAGCATAGTTGTAACCGTAGTAATTATCACTACCCTCGGTACCTGCACCATGCACACCCTGAGGTGTAGTACGCCAATCATCATCAGGATTGCACCCTTTTTTGCTGCACCCAATCGGATAATTGGATATACGGAACGTCGGATTGCCGTCAGACAAGAAAATGATGTGCTTCTTCACACCCGTGCGTCCTTGCAGATCATTCGCCTGCTTAAGCGCAGCCTCCCAGTTGGTTCCACCATCAGGTCTGCTGGACACAGCTGTTTTAATCTTGCTGACAGATGTGGTGAAGTCTTGCTTAGTCGAGGCCGTGTCGCTGAATGTCACAACCGCCATTTGGACTTGTTGAGATTCCGGTAATTTGGAATTCGCCTCGGTCAGTAATTTCTCAGCAAGCTTATTTGCCGCGTTCTTCGCGTTAGTATCACGATTGTCGTTTTTATCCTGCATACTGCCGGACTTATCCATAACCAGCACAATGTCGGCCGGAGTGGCGATAGTGGTTTCGGAAGAAGCGCTATCACCCGAAGCATTCAAATGCAACTCGTACTGGTCGCCATCACCACCATCGACCTTTTCGATGGTCTTATTGTTTTGTGGCTTCACATTGGAATTGATAACAGTCACATGGCTGGTATCGCTCACCTTGAAAGAATGGGTTTCCGCATAGGAACCACCATTTCCATCGTTGTGCTGCGACAACGCCTCACCATTCGCGGAAACAGTGTATTTGCCGGAATTCAGCTCACGCACCGAATAGGTTGTGTCATCAGAGAAATCATTGGATTGCACACGAGCAAATTGGCCTTTGGCCAAAGTGATCACACCGTTCGAACCGGTGTTCAAACCAGAGCTGACAACCTGATTGGTGGACGCATTGTAAACGCTGTATTTGCCTTCATATGGCGTTTGCGAGCCATTGGCGAACAGCTGGAATTGGAACTGTTGACCGGCTGGAATAGTGCCCAATGTCTGCTTTTCAATGTCAATGGCCTTGGACGGCTTCACCGGCAAATTGAAGCTGATCTTGCAGTTGGAGCCACCGTCGCCACGTTCCAGATAGAAGAAGCTCAAATGATGGGTTTTATATGCAGCGGAATCCCAGTTCTTGCCCGCATTACTGAATGCCTGGCTAATTGTCGTCGCGCGATCCGAACCATAACTTTGATTTCGATCATACGTGATATTCCCAGTAGCAAAATCAATCGTTCCGTGTATCGCCTGATGGATACCACCCAAATCAAGCACCAGCACATCATCGATGAACACCCACACATCGTCGTCACCGGTGAAATCAAACACCATGTTCTGATTGTTGACTTTGCCATCTTTAGGCATATAGAAATCGGCCCCAAGGTTCATGCCGAACGAATACCTATTGTCGTCGCTGTCATTGCCAAACGGCGTGAACAGCGGGTCACGATTCCCGCTCTGGGTCTGATTGGTCAATTCGAATCGATTGCTATTGTGGTCATATTTCGCATATTTCGACGCCGCATCGAAACTGTAATTCCCTTGACCATCCGGAGTCAGCAAACCACCGTCCGGCGTGTAATTAGTCACAGCATTATCAGACGCACCGCCGAAGAGATAATCCAGCGATTCGTTGCCATCCGCCATGGTCGGATAATCGTTAGTCAGCAGAAGCTTCACAATGCCCGCGTACGCACCTCTGCCATCTTGAACATAGCGGTTATAGCCGGCTTCGTTTCCTCCGCTCATAAAATGCAACGCATGATTATTGTTGATGGAGTTGCGATCGTAATCATGCAGACCAATGCTGATACCATTCTGCTGCTCAACAGTGGCATTGACGTCATTGGCTAGTGCAGTAGAAGTGGTGGCGTAGCCCATGCCACCAAGCATGGCGACCGCGGCTACCGCGGCTACGATTCGCTTGGCAAAGTTCCCTTTTGGCTTTGCCTCAGATTCATGTACATGCCTCATGTGCATTGTCCCCTTAATACCGCGCTTCAACGCGGTTTCCGTCTCTAACACCGTCCGCGCATCACGCACCGGCACATGCTATGTCCAGTACGGATACACTTCCGGCGCTCCAATCTTGAATGTAGGAGAAAAGACGTCGGGAGATGCACACCCTAAGTGCGGGAAAGTCGAGGTATTATACCATCGTCAACCGTTGCAATCGCAACGTTTCACAATATGGGTGATACCCGAATAAAAAAGCCGGCAGGGGGCATCGGCAAACAGCGGTCGTTAGCCGCGCTTCGGCCACCAAGCCGCATGCCTACGGATATGCCACGGTCGCCCGCGCAACCATGCCAGCAGCAGACCGAGCAGCAACGTGACCACCGCGGCCGTGGTCGCAATCGTTCGCGCATCCTTCGCCGCATCATGCTCCGCCGGTACCACGTCGGGAATCGGCGAGCGCACCGCAGAAACCAACAGTCGATGCGTATTAACGCCGTACGGGGTGCACGTCATCAACGTCACCCGGTCTTCGCCGGGAACGATCTTCAGCTTCGACGTATCGTTCGGCTCGATCACGGAAATACGGTCCACCCGGTAGCCGAGCGTGCGGCCCATCACTTCGATGTAGAAGTAGTCGCCGACGCGCATCTCATCCAATCGGGTGAACATCATCGCGTCCACAAGTCCGCGATGCCCGGTGATCACGGCATGAGTGTCCTTGCCGCCCACCGGCAGACTACTGCCATACAAATGCCCCGCACCGGACGCAAGTGCCGACTGCGACGTGCCATGGTAAATCGGCAGTTTCACAGAAATTTTCGGAATGCGGATAGTGCCCATCACACCGCTGCCGGAATCCAGCAGGCTTTGATATTCCGTATCTTTGGCGCTGGCGCTGTCTGATTCGTTGGAACCGGATTCACTGGACCGCGAGCTGCCCTGCGCCTGGGAGAACGGATCCTTCGCCTCGCCGAGGATCGGCTGGCCCGATGC
>ERZ779843.2470-NODE-2470-length-17720-cov-13.165468_pt1 | contig 17720 bp, 14 predicted proteins | sample MGYA00511560_ERZ779843 | MGnify/ENA primary metagenome ERZ779843 (study PRJEB29588, sample SAMEA2158062) | human gut metagenome | biome: human gut; feature: human-associated habitat; material: faeces | place: Denmark | collected 2008/2010 ... | reverse complement strand
TGTGGTCAGGGGACAAACCCGCGCCGCTTTCCAAAACAAAGTTTCGGTCACTCTCTTTAACCGCTTTAATCACGTGATTGACGAAGTGGAAGTCGAAAATTTCGATTTCGGGCAGCCGGAAGTCGGCATCAGTTATCAAACATCCGACAGTCGAAAAGAACAGGATTATGTAACCGTGGTCGATTCCGTGCTGGTTTACAGCCTGAAGTACGAAAACGGTTTTGTTCTGGAATATGAGTTGATGTACGAAGTTCCGACCTATGACGACGGCGTTACCGAAAAAGAAATGCCTTATATCCGCTATGGCGCCATTGTCGACAACGGCATGACGGTAACCGGCATGGACAACCTGACGGAAAACGGCCAAACCTGGCTGCGGAAACTCGTCCGACACTCCATTTCCGTGGTTTTTAACGACAAAAGCTATACGATTGAAGCTTCCATCGTGGCCAAATCGCTTGAAAAAGCCGGAGATGTTTTGCTGGCAAGCAAAAAAGTAAACGAAGGCGTGGAGCCGGTATCGGTTGATGCCGCTAAGGCTTCGGGAACTTACAAAAGCTGGATAGAAGTGGAACAGACCTGGTCGGAAAGCGGAACCAAAACCTTCAAAAAAGAAGCGTTGTTGAAGCACTATGTGCTTTTCCCGCAGGAAATCTTCCGGTTTGACGCCGGGGAAAAATACGCCGTTCTGGACGACATTTCCCTGGAAATTTCGACCGATCCCCAAATCCGGGAAGAAGGAACGGCGGTTGACGGCGTCGCCATAGACGTTTACAAGGAAGATCAGCGGGTGGAAATGCGGAAAAACGATGACGAAAATCTCGCTTTTACCACGTTAACAACCGCCGTATTTGAACGGGCGCGTTATGTCGACGACAAGCTGAGCTGTGATTTTCCGGTACCGGCCGTCTATTCGGACTTTGCGGCTTCGTACCATTTGGTACACGGTTGGCAGGAAACGGTCAACGATGAGGGCTTCCCCAGCTGGCAGGCAGAATACGAATTCCGCTTTGCCATCAAGTACGGCGACAACGTTTATTCTTCCGAACTTCCATGGTTTCTGGAATACAGAGAACGGGAATAAACGGAAGTTTCAACAAAAAGACACCATCCCTCAAGGATGGTGTTTTTTTGTATCCCGCCTCCGACCGGGCGCAGTTTGCTTTTCCGCTCCGGAGTTCAGGTTCTTTTTCTTGTTTTCCGGCTCCGCAGTTTCGGCCGCTATAAAGAAAACCATCGGACTTTTCGACCGATAAACGCGCGGCCTTTTACTTTCCGTCCTCATCATCGTCGGGACGGGAAGCCAGTTCCTCCAAGGCTTCGATGTCCTGATCGTCAATTTCTTCCGCCTCCACCCGGTATGATTCGTTAAACCAGTTGCCGAGGTCTATGTCGGCACAACGTTTGGAACAAAACGGACGGTATTTTCCCACCGGCGCCACCTTGCCGCAGATCGGGCAGCGGCAGGTTTTCAGAACTTCCCCCATTTTCAGGCTCCTTTTTCCACCCGTCCGGTACCGTTGCAGGTCGGGCATTCTTCCGTCATCAGTTCCGAAAGCGAAGGCCGCCGGCGGACACGGATAATTTCCACCAATCCGGCCCGGCTCAAACCCGCCACATGGCTTTTTATGCTGTCTTTGGCCAGTTCCCGTTCCAGAATTTCCAGCAACGGCTTGATATACTTGTATTCCGAATGACCGGCAAAGTCGATGACGATTTTTCCGGCCAGATTACGCAACCGGATCTGCCGGGCAATTTCATAAGCGGCTTCTTCGTTAATTCTGTTCAAGGCACCGCCGCCGACATCCCGGCCGCTGTCAACATCAACAGCCGTGCAGGCGCGTGTTTCTTCAATGCTGATCCGGCCGCCGCCTTTTAAGCCGACTTCTTTTTCCAAAGCCTGAGCGATTGTTTCGTCAATTCCGTATTCTTCAAACGGATTCTGGCAGATTTCGACGGCAAACGCGTCGCCGTAAACGGCTTTTACCTCGCTTTCGATGTTGCGGCTGTTGGTCACCAGTTTGTTCAGGGTTCCCGCATGCCGGGCCAGATATTCAAACAGGGAATCCGGCTTGGCATAAAGCAGACAGGGAGCCTGTTCGCTGCGCGCCTTCATTCGGATATGCTCAAAAGTATCGCGCAGTTCGTTCATTTCCTTTTCCACTTCGGCAAAATCCGCCTCAACCGAAGCGGTCCGCAAAATCCAGCCTTCCTGACCGGTCATGTTTTCTTTGACCTTTTCCATATACTCGGCCATTTTGTGTTTGTCTTCGATTTTGGCGGAAGCTTCCACCCGCAGCCGGTACGGACAATAAACCAGATAACTGCCTACCAGCTGTACCGAACGCACCAGCCGGGCGTGTTTTTCGGCTCTTTTTTCCTGCGAAACCTGCACGACGATGCTTTGCCCTTCGGTCAGCTTAACCTCGGACAAACCGTTTTCCTCAGCGTTCAAGAATCCTTCAAGGCCGTTTCCGAGATTGACGAAAAAGCCTTCCTTGTCACCCGCCAGCATTACTTTTTTGCTGATTTTTCCCAAATAAACATTACCGCTGATCGCCTGACTGCCGGTAATGATTTCCAATTCTTCGGGGTTGCCGTTCTCAAGCAGCGCAATTCCGGTCACAGTCGAATTTTTATCATAAACGATGGTATCTGTTGTCATCTGATTCCCGCTCCATTCAGTAAATTCTGCGTTTCAAACAGCGGCAGTCCGACAATGCCGGAATAAGAACCGACGATTTTGCGGACAAAACCGGCGAAACGTCCTTCGATTTTATACCCGCTGCATCCCTTCCATTCTCCGGTTGCGACATAATTGCGGATGTCTTCTTCCGAAAGCCGCTTGGTCAGCACCCTGGAATCCGAAAAGCGCAAAGCTTCCCTGCCGTTTTTGTTGATCAGACAGACGGCGGAAAGCACATGGCTGGCGCGCCCCGAAACCAGACGCATAACCCGCGTCTGTTCCTCGTCGCTGCCGGCTTTGTGCAAAATCCGGCGGCCGACGACCACTACCGTATCGCAGGCAAGCACGTTTTCTCCCGGATGCAGAGCCGCCACCCGTCTGGCCTTTTCCAGCGCCATCCGCTTCACGTAGCGCGACGGCGTTTCAAAACGCAGGCAGCTCTCGTCAATGTCTGCCGGACAGACCAGCTTCGGACAAAGCGCCACCTGTTCCAGGAGTGCCAGACGGTAAGGAGATGCCGAAGCAAGTATAAAGTCCTTTTTTTCCATAATGCCGCTTAGTCTTCGCTGTAGGTTTTTTCCATTCTCTCATGGCGCTCCTGCGCTTCGATCGAAAGCGTGGCCACCGGCCGGGCTTCCAGCCGCTCAACCCCGATCGGCTCGCCGGTTTCCTCGCAATAGCCGTAGGTGCCGTCTTCAATCCGCTTCAGGGCGTCGTTGATCTTGCTGATCAGCTTGCGGGCACGGTCTTTGGTCCGCAGGTCCAGCGCCTTGTCCGTTTCCATTGAGGCGCGGTCCAGCTCGTCGGGCTGGTTCAAACCGCCCTGACGCAGTTCCTCCAGCGTGTCCTGAGACTGTGCAAGAAGAGATTTTTTCCAATCAAGCAGTTTTTGGCGGAAATATTCGACCTGCATTTCGTTCATATATTCCTCGTCTGCCGAGGGTTTGTAATCGGGAGGCAGAATAACAGACGTTTCAACCATTTTATCTCTCCTATCAAGTTTATATTTTCATAATCGGTTTCATATAGCCAACTATATATAAATTTCAACAATTTTCTTCAAGCAAAAAATCACTTTGCACCCAGTTTTTAACCGCATGCCGAAGCCCTACTGAAACTGCCAGGTTATGACATTGTTGCGGTTGTCCTGACAGGCGGTGATGGCATTGTCGTATTCCATCGGCAGCTTGGTCGCGTTTTTCCCCTGCCAGGTAAAATATTTACTGTTGACCTTGATGTGCACCAGATGTGAATTGTAGCCGGTCATCCAGTCGATCATCGCCAGTTCGGTGCAGGCATTGTAGGGCAAGTCTTTGAAGGTGACTTCATAAACGCTGTCCTGCTGCGCGCTTTTTATCGTCACTTCCCCCTTGTAAGCATGATAAATCTTGTTTCCTCCGACCATGTCGCCGGGAACGATGCTTTCGCCGGTCAAAAGTTTTGATTCCAGATCACCGAAATTTTCCGCCGCGGAAAAACGAAAATCGATGTTTTTCTGCAAATCCACGATCTGCTGGGTAACCCGGCTTATCCGATATTTGTCCAGCATGCTGTTGATCAGGTTGATCACTGCTATCGCCAGCATTGCAATGACGCCGATAAACATGATCGCCTCGATCAGGGTGTAGCCCGACTGCGACTTCTGCTCTTCCATAGCTTACTCCTTTGCGGAATACTTCCACTTTTCACTTTACTTTCTCAAATCCTAGCTTAGATTATATTAAAAAGTCTTAAAGAAAGGAACAAAAATGCAAAAAATAACCACAGCCCTGCTGCTTGCCGCCGGCGTTTGCCTGAACGCCGCTTCCGCCCGCGCGATAGAAAACGACTACAAACCGTACCTCGGCGTCAATTACGCCTACGGCGAAGTTCGCGCGGAAGGTGCTCACGCATACCACAATTCCGGTTCGTTCAACCTCGGATCGGTCTACAACAAATATTTCGGCACCGAACTTTTTTATCAATATTCCGACAAACACAAGTTCGACGCCGGATCGGACCTCAAAAACACCGCCTTTCAGGCTTACGGACTTGATCTGATGGCCTATCTGCCGCTCGGCTGCGAAGGCCGGCTGGCGCCGACGGCGACAATGGGCTTCGGCGAATATTCGTTTAAACACGATTTCCGCTTCTCCAAAGACCGGCGGGATCGCGGCTGGGGCTACCGTTTCGGCGGCGGCCTGACCTATCATATTGACGAAAACTGGTCGGCCCGTCTTCTGGCGCGGTATGTCAAAATCGACCGCGTTGACGGAATTGACCACATGAACGAATATTCGTTCGGTGTCCGTTACACCTTCCGATAAGCCGTCAGGACATGTTCCAAGCCCCGGATCCCGGGGCTTTTTTTGTTTTTTTCTTTAAAAAAAATCCCTCAAAGGACGAGGGGTTGGGGGAAAGATCCTTTGAGGGAAGTCTCGGTGGAAAGTGTGCTTAATAATTGATTATTCTTCAACATAGCCTTCTTCGGTGACGGTTTCTTCAACCACTGTGTTGCCGTTGCCGTCATTATTACTTCCGGTAACCGGCGTTGCGGCATTTTTTCCATCGGCGCCGCCGGCTGCCGGTGTTGTCGCGTCAGTTCCGGCAGCGGAACCGGCGGCGGAATCGGCCGTCGGCGAGGCTGCCTGAACCGGAACGGCAACGCCGTAGGTTTCTTCGACCACCAGCACGCCGTCCGGAGCCTGTTGGTCTGCCGACGTCTTGTTTTGGGCAACGGCATTGCCGATGTAATATCCTGCCGTCGCCAGTAAAGTAAACATAATCAGTGCAGACAGTTTCTTCATGATTTTCATCCTTTTACCCGTTGTTGCTACACACCATTTGATATTGTTACGAACAACTGCCGGTTCAATAGATATTGCGGTTATATCCGCCGCAGCGGCCGGCATTTTGCCTTCTTGCACCGGATAAGAAAATTTCCCTTCTTCCGGGCGGAGGTCCTTGGTTAAGGGGCGGTTCTAAAATGCCGGCGCTTCTCACATACGCCAGGCCGGGTCTTGCCGATCCCGCCTGAACGACGCATTCGATTCCCTCCGTGTACGAACGGCTCGGCTCATTGCAAACGGAGCCCCGTCCACCGTCAACGGACTTTGTTCCGCATCTTTTTTTTTCAGGTGGCAGACCTATTGTTCCGTTTACGATAAACTGCACCGGACGGGAACCTGTAGATATCACCCGGCAAACAGGAACTTTCAAAACGACTGCAAACCTTGCGGCCTGCCCATGATCAAAAGCGCGGGGCGGCCGTTCCGGCGCTTAAACATTCAATCCCGGACAACCACGTTTTTTGTTAGGCATACAATAAAAAATGCCGCGCAAAGGCGGCATTTTGTAAAATTTGCGAAAACCGGTTTTACATCTGCTGCAGCGTAATCGTTACCCGGCGGTTTTGCGCGCGGCCGGCTTCGGTTGCGTTGGAAGCGATCGGATACTGCGAACCGTAGCCGTAAACGCTGATCCTGGCCGGAGAAACGTCACGCAAAATCAGATAATCGGCCACTGCCCGCGCGCGTTTGAGCGACAGTTCGTTGTTATAGGCGGCTTTACCGATATTGTCCGTGTAGCCGGAAACAATAACCTTCGTCTTGTCATATTCCGTCAGCACTTTGGCCACCGAATCAAGCGTACGGTTAAACCCGGTCTTGAAAACGGCGGAATCAAAGTCAAAAGTAATGTTGCTCGGCATTAAAAGCTGGATCTGTCCGTTTTCCAGCTCGGCAACCTGAACGCCGGTGCCGACCAGTTCCTGCCGCAGCTTGCGCGCCTGCAAATCCATGTATCCGCCGGTGGCCGCACCGCCCACGGCACCGATCCCGGCTCCGATCAGCGCGCCCTTTTCACCGCCGACCAAAGCGCCCACGCCGGCGCCGACCGCAGTACCGATGCCGGCGCCCCAGGCCGTTTTTGACACTTTACTCTCCCCCGTGTACGGATCGGTTGCGCAGCCGCTGAGCAAACTTGCCGCAAGCAACAGACACAAAACAGATTTTTGCATAATTTTTCTCCTGTATTATTTGCTGAAATGTATTATTACGATAAATATCTTTCTTGCGAAAAGCAAGAGCGAGTTCTTTTAAAACACAAAAAAAGGAGCTCAAAGCCCCTTTTTTACATGTTTTCCGAACGTCTTTCAGGAACACGTTCTGCTTTCCGGCCGGTATCCGGCAATCATGTTGTCCATTGCCGCAAAACAGACCTCGGGATCGTCGCTCTCAAAGAGCTTCATCTGTCGTTCATACCATTGTACCTCTTCGGACGAAGGCTTTTGGGAACACAGGGCGGCAATAATCCGTCTTTCACGAATTTCAAGCGCCGCCTTCTTTTCTTCAAGAAGTTTGGATCTTTCCATAAACAGAAAGTTTTTGCGTGAATAACTCGGCCACATCTTCACAGGCCATTAATTCGCCGGCGGTGGATTCGCTTGCTTCGCAGTCATGCACAATCGTCTTGCGCATGGTCGTCTGTTCGCGCATTTTACGTTTGTTCTCCTCGGAAAGAAGGTCGGCCATCTGGCTGATCGTGTCCAACAGGGCTTCTCCGTACGCGCAGCGTGTCATCACCGTCCGCCGGTACTTTTTCTCCAACCGGGCAGCCTTTTTTTCAAAATTCCGGCTGCATCGCTTGCAAACAAGCAGCAATACGCAAATTGCGGCCGCCGCGGACAATAAAAAAATCCATTCCATATAATAATCAATTAAAAATCCTATATTGGCGGCTATTATAGTCATTTTTTGTCCAAAGTCAAGTTTATTCCTTTTTTACTGTCCGTCGTCTTTAAAAAATTAAGGCCTCCCGCTTTGCAGCAAGAGGCGTTAACGTCATTTTAAGATGCCGGTCAGGCTTTGACGGGACGCAATTCCGGCCCTCCGTAACGATAGGAACGGGAAGGAATATGTTTTTGTCCGAGGATGATAAATTCCTGACAAAACATAACCTCCGGCAGCAGACCTTCATACCATGCCGCACGGTTGCCGGGCAAAATGCGAAAGGCCGAAACCTTTTCGGCAAAAGCTTCCGGAATCTGCAGCAAAACGTCGGCATAGGTTTCGCCCTCGTATTCGCTTTCGCCCAACAAGGACAGCATGTCGGCTTCCAAAACTTTTTCCTGCTCCGCAATCGGTGCAGTCAAATCGCTTTCTTTTACAAAAAACAAACGTTCGTTTGCTTTAACGACGGGTTTTACCCGATAAGCCAGGTCGCGAAGTTCGCTCAAATTCAAACCCGGCACTGTTGTTTTCTTGTTCATATGAATTTAATTTGGTTAATAATACAAATTGAAAATTTATTATACAACGTTTGTTCCGAAAGTCAATGCCGGTGCGGGAATGTATGCTGCCGGCGTTTTATTTCGCCGTTTCCGCCAACACGATTTTCTTTAAGGTTACGTTGTCTGCCTTGCCGGTGGCAAAAACCGGCAGCTTTTCCATATACAAGATGATCCGCGGCAAAAACAGCTCGGACATGGCGTTGGCTCTGATATAAGCATGCAGCCCGTCCTGGGACACGTTCCGGTTGTTGGTTGCCAAAACAATTTGTTCACCCTTGCTTTCGTGCGGAATCGCCACCACGCCGTACTGAAATTCCCCGTCCGTCTCGTAGGCTTTGCAGACCATTTCATGTACCGCGTTTAAGGAAACCATTTCGCCGCCGATCTTGGCAAAGCGTTTGATCCGGTCGCGGATATAAACAAATCCGATTTCGTCAATCTCCACTACGTCGCCGGTATGATACCAGCCGCCCTCAAGCGGCACCAGCATGCCCGGATTGTCGGGCAGGATATATCCCATCATGATGTTGGGACCGCGCACCACCAGTTCGCCGCCTTTTTCAATCCCCGGCACCGGCTCAATCTTGTACTCTATCGCCGGCAAAAGCTTGCCGATGGAACCGAAACGGTTGAAAATGCGGTTATTGGCACTCACTACCGGCGAACATTCGGTTGCGCCGTAAGCCTCCAGCACGCGGATACCCAGCCGCTCCATCCAGATATTGCGGGTATCGGGCTTGACCGCTTCCGCTCCGCCGAACATAAAACGGATATTGTGAAAATCGAACGGATGTGCGATTCGGCCGTAGCCGCGGAAAAAGGTATCGGTGCCGAACATAATCGACGCGCCGATTTCATAAACGATCTCGGCCACCACGCGGTAATGCAGGGGCGACGGATACAAAAACAGCTTGGATCCTTCAAACAACGGAAACAACGTGCCCACCACCAGACCGAAACTGTGGAACATAGGCAAAGCGTTAAACACCGTGTCGGTCACGTTGATGGTTTCGATCGCCGACATCTGCTTGATATTGGAAATAATGTTGGCATGGCTCAAAACCACCGCCTTCGGCGTTCCTTCCGACCCCGACGTAAACAGAATCACAGCCTTGCGGTTGCCGCCCTTTTTGATCGGCACCCGCTTGATCTTGTAACGCAGATAGGCGTTGATCTTGTCCCACAGGCCGATTTCTTTGGCCGCCTTTTCCAGATAAATGATTTTGACGCCGGCCTCTTCCATCATCTTTACGGCGTCTTCCATTTTGGCGGTTTTGACAAAGGCAAGCGACGTCACCACGATTCGCACCTGTGCGGTTTTGCACATCGACACCATATTCTGCGCGCCGACCGAGAAATTGAGCATGACGGGGATCCGGTCATAAGCCGTCAGCCCGAAAAAGCTGCACAATGCCGCAACCGAGTTGGGCAGAAACAATCCCACATGCTCTTCCGGTTCAGTCCGCCGCTTCAAATATTTGCCGAGCACGAAGGACTTGATGACAATATCGCGGTAAGACTGCGGCTTGCGCTGAATGTCCTCAACGAACTTCGGCCGTCTGAACAAGCCTTTTTTGGCATGGATTTTTGCCGTTTTCATCAACTGGGCAAAAAGGGAAATGTCCGGATTGTAACGAACTTCAAAACTCATCTCGCGCAAAATCATATAAACTTCGTTGCTGATATGGTCGCGCTGGCGCCGCAGTTCGTCCTTCAATTTAAACGAACGCGGCCGGCCGACGATTACCCGCACTTTCGGCAGCGGCCGGTGCGGCAGTTTGCCTTTGGTCTTGGAAAAATAGCCGTACTGAGGCCCCTCGATCCATACCGGAATGAGCGGGGCGCCCGATTTGTCCGCCACCAGCCCCGGCGCTTCATAAATTTTCATCAGCCCGCCGCTTTCGGTCACCCGTCCTTCGGCAAAAATCACGCACAGGCGCCCGCCGTCCACTTTGGCGATCAGCTCCTTGATGTCGCCCGGCTCAATCGGATTGAAAGGCATAACATCGGCTGTCCTCATCAGAAAGCGGATCAACCGGTTGCGGTACAAATGTCCGTTTAAGGCAAACACCGGATCGCCGGGCAGAAAGGCAAACAGCAAAACAGGGTCAAGAAAGGAAACGTGATTGGCAACATAAACGCCCTTCCGGGGCATGTTTCTTTCGTCAAATTCAATCGAGCATCTGACTTTAAACACGGTAAAAACGGTTTTTAAACAAAACCTTATAAATTTTCGCAAAACGATAGTCTCCGTAATTCTCTCAAATATGACTATACTGTACTATTTTCGGCTAAATTTTGTAAAGTACAAAAACGCGGCCTGCCGGCAATAACCGGATTTTTCGGACAACACATTGAAAATGCCGTCTTTTTGTCAAGATATACAGGGGATAAAATTAACCGCTTGATTTTTGGCAACAATCTGTTTAACTTTTCAATCGTAACATTTTTATTTCGTTTTTTTGCAAACGGAAATTCCGACAGCCGAACATAATAAATAATATATCAATCCTGCTGCGGTTCCGACATTGCGGGATGTTGCAAGGCTAAACTTAGAACAAGATATTTTAAAATGAAAAGACTTATGACTCTGACCGCCTTTGCCGCGGTTCTTGCCTGTTCGGAAGCCGACGCGTCCGGATTTTTCCTCAAAGAACAGTCCGCTTCCGCTCAGGGCAACGCTTTTGCCGGCGCCACCGCCGGCGCGGAAGACATTTCCTACTCTTTCTACAACCCCGCCGTCCTCGCCAGGCATCCGGGTACGCATGTCTACGCGGGCGGCACCTGGATTTCGCCGCGGTCGACGGCTAAAAACGCTTTTAACGAATACGGCGACGAAAGCGGCTATGTCGACAACATCGTCCACGCTGCCATGTCGCCGCACTTTTACCTGTCGCGGCAGATCAGCGACAAAGTGACGGCGGGCATTTCGCTTAACGTGCCTTACGGCATGATTACCAAATACGACAGCCGCTGGGCCGGCAGGTTTCACGGCACCGTTTCCAAGGTGACGACGGCCACGGTTACACCGATGGTCGCCTATAAGGCAAGTGACAAACTGGCTCTCGGCGCCGGCATGCAGATCCAGTACATCAAGGCCATTCTCCGCAACGGCGTCCGTCAGGCAACGCCGCTCGGCACGGTGGAAGACAACGCCAGCCTGAAAGGCGACACGCTTGACGTCGGCTATCAGCTGGGTGCGCTGTACGAATTTACGCCCGAAACCCGGGTAGGCCTCGGTTACCGCAGCCAGATCCGCCACAAATTGCAAGGCGACGTTTCCTTTGACGGCGCAATGGGACCCGGCGGTCTGCTTTCGCAGCTCGGCGCGCTCGGACCGAACGGTCTCAATCAGGACATTTCCGCCCGTCTGACCACTCCGGCCAGCTTTACCGCCGGCGTTTATCATCAGCTGAACGACCGCTGGGCGGTAATGGCCGAATACAGCCGGGTTTTCTGGTCCAAATTCAAAAACCTCAACATCGTCGGCGAAAACACGCCCAACCTGAGTTTCACCGAAGAAAACTGGAAAGACACCGACTTTTATGCCGTCGGCGCCAGTTATCAGCTTGACGACCAATGGAAACTGCGCCTCGGCCTGGCGCTTGACAAAAGCGCCGTCGGCGACGAATACCGCACACCGCGGATTCCCGACGCCGACCGTATCTGGTATTCTGCCGGTCTGGAATACCAGTATAACGAAAAACTGACTTTTAACCTCGGTTATACCTATATTCATGCCGACAAGAGCAAAGTCAGCCTGCGCGGCGACCATATCGGCGACGCTTCCCGCGGCGCTCTTAACGTGGACTACTCCAACCGGATCAATATTTTTGCCTTTTCGCTCAATTACAATTTCTGACCGAAAAGCGCATATACAAAGCTCTCTAAGAAGGAGAGCCGCCGCTTTTGGATAAATCCCAAAACCAAACTGCCGTTTCCTTTGAAGGAAACGGCAGTTTTTAATCATCCGGCATTTTCGTCTATCTGACAAAGACGAACCAGCCGTTGTAAATGCCTTCCACGCTCAAACCGCCGATTTTAACTTCAACCGTCAGCGTCAGGAAATAATGTTCCCTGTTGCCGTCGCTTTCGATAAAATCCCAGTCGGCGCTTGTGACACGCACTTCGCTGCCTTCAAACGACACTCCTGCCATTTCTTCTTGCAGCACGATGTTGTCAAACGACGCGCCGTAATGAACAAGCGGGATCTTCAAATCAAAGCCGTTGTAGTGCAGCACACAGTTTTCGCTGATCCGTTCAAGCGTCACGCACTCGCCTCCATCTTCATACGAACGGCCGGTTTCCACAACCTCCGTACCAACCAGTTTAAGATCCGAGATACTGCCGTTGAACGTCACTTCCTTTCCGGTATACCTTTCGCTGATCGCCGGGAGTTCCGCTACGTATTCTTCCTCGCGTTCTTCTCCCGTTGACATTTGCGACTTCACCCTGATCGCTGACAGGAAGCCGTCGCCTTCGGCCTTTGCCTCCACCGACTTGTCAATCACTTCGCTGTTGACTATGTAAGCCTCGCCGGCAGGACCGAGTTCGCGTCTTAACGTTACTTCCGCTTTCACTTCATACGTTTGTCCCCCGAAATCTACCGAGATCGAATGGCGATAGATCCGGCGCGCATACGCCTTATCCCCGTCGACATACGAGTCCGCCTTTTCTAGCCGGCCGCCGTTATCTTTCAGGTTGCTGTAGTAATAATACGGCATCACCTGACGGGTAACATGGTCGTCATAAACCGGAACTTCGTAATTCAGACGATATTCGAACGAAAATTCGTCAAATGTCAGCTTGTAAACGAGAACGGAATCCGTTACCGTAACAAAGCCTTCCGTCCGCTGATCGAAGACTTCGCGGAAAAGAGTTGCCTGATAGTCGCCGATTTCCCAGTGATTGACCGGACAAACGGCAGCAACGTCTTTCAGCTTGCCGTTAAGAGTAACCGAAACTTTGTTGTCGAAGCTGGCGCGGGTAATGCCCCGGACCATGATCCAGCTCTCGTAGCTCAGTTGAGTGCCTTCCGTTCCGACTTTCGCCTTGACCTCTTCGGCGCGGCCTTCGTCGTAAACTTCGCTTTCAATTACTTCCGGAAGCTCGTAATCGTCCTTGCTGCAGGAAGTCATCATTGTCATACCGGTAAGAACGACAGCTGCTGCCGTTGCAAACCATAAGCTTGTTGTTTTCATATAAAAAAGGGTTTTAAGAGTTAAACAATCATATTTTGAGTTCTCTGTTTTGTTTCTTTTAACTGTTTTTTATCAATTGAAAACCGCACTTTGCTGAGCCGACAAACCGGCCCTGACAAACATTGCCGATTCTCTCTTTGGATAATAAGAAAAAGTCAAATAGTTGCAGATAATAATTTTGTTTGAAACTTCGCCGTTTTTCGTCCGGCAGACGTTCCGGGTCTTGACGCCCCGGCTTTTGTCATCCTGAACCTGTCTCTGGCTCTCGCCGTTTCTCTTTGCGTTCTTTCTCCGTCCTTTTTCTCTTTCTTACCCTCTTTACTCTTTCTTCTCTACTTCTCTTCTTCCTCCTTATCTTCTCCCTTCTTCTCCTTCTCTCCTCTCCGTCCTCTTTCTTCCTTCCCTTTTCTTATCCTCTTCACTCTTTCTTCTCTACTTCCTTATTCTTTTGCTCTTCTCTCCGTTCTCTTCCTTTCTTTTTTCTCTGTCCTCGTTTCTCTTTCTCCCTTCTTCCTTGTTCTCTTTTCTCCTCATTCTCCTTCTCCGTCCTCTTTCTTCCTTCCCTTTTCTTACCCTCTTCACTCCCTCTCCTTTCCTCTTCTTACTCCTTACTCTTTTTACTCCTCTTCTTTTCCCTTCTTTATTCTCCTTACTTCCTCCTTTCCTTCTTTTTTCCCCTGAGCTCGCTCTCTCCACTCGCTCGCGGGATGACAGATTGGGAGTGCGGCGCTTACCGGCGGGATGACGGCTGGAGAGAAAGAGAATAACGGCAGACGTCTTGGCAAAAGATCCGGGATCCGCGGGGAGAAAAGCTTTAGCCTTCAAGCTTTTCTCCCCGCCCCGTATTTAGAGGGCCCCGCCCTAAAGGGGATTGTGCCGCCGGATCATATTGCATCTCCGGTGCGGGCGGGGATTAGTTACAGGTCAGAAGCGGCCCCGGTTTGTCACCGGCATCATTCCTGTTGGTGTCGTGATAAGTATACTCAATTGAACATCCCGACTGGAACAACGTTTCCCGGCAACCGCACTTCTTCGTTTTCCGGCAGGACATTGAACCGGTCGAACTTACCGAGCTCAAACTGTTGGAAGCATTGATCGTACAGGCGGCATAATAACCGCTGTCGGCATCCCAGTTCTTGGTCGCACAACTCATTCCGCTTTTTCTGTTAACGATATAATAAATCGTATCGCGCATTTGGCAGGAACGCTTGTAAACACCGTTGCCGAACACCAGCTTGGCATAGTTGCCGCTGCCGTAGTCGGTTGAAGTAATCTTGCTGGCCGACGTTAACCCGATAGACTTTTTGCTGCTTCCTTCATACATGTTCCAGTTAAGATTACCGCTTAACTTAATGCTCATGCCGCGGGCACGTTTGCTGCCGTAATAACCAACATATACGGAAGTATAGACGTTGGCCGCGCTGGCGGTGTAAGGACCGTAGAAGTTGACGTACGTACCCCAGTTGGTCGCACCCGGGAAGCTGTTATCAACGTATTTATAAGTATCCGAAGTCGGATAAATATAAAGCGAACTTCCTCTGAACTCCTGTCCTTCCCTCAGCGTAAACGACGCAATCTGGCTGTTTTTATAAGACGTGGGAACTTCCAGATACAAAGACCCCATATCAAAATTATAATTGCTTGAAGTCAGCTTATTCTTGAAAGTCGAACTCGTCATCTTAAACGTCACTTTCTCACCGTTCGGCTTGTCATTATAGCCGTACAGATATACATATTTGTTAAATACCGCACCGGACCCGCTCAGGTTGGTGTTGTACAAATACATGGACCTGTTGACGTTCGTCGTTCCCGAGAACTTCAGCTCCGCACCGTAAAGGTAAATGGTCGAAGTGCGCGAGTTGGTATTCGGGAAACTGCTGCCGGAGAAGCTGATAACCGGAACCACCGTCTTTTCCGGTTCATAAGCCCCGCACGATTCCTGCAGCATCTTATGGTCGGGCGACGAACTCAACGTTCCGAAATAAGCACCCGAATAAATACTTGCCGCTTTCGTACAGCCGATTTCAAGACCGCCGACCGTCACATATTTGCCGTCAACGTATTTGGACGAAGTCGAACAGTATTTCGAACTGGTGCTGACGTTTTTCGCCAACACGCCGGTCGACGCCGAGTTGGCCTCAATTTCCTCGCCTACCGCATAGGTCTGCTGGGCTTCCGGAAGCTTCGCCTTCTCCGCTTCCGTCAAAGCCTTGTAGTGCACCAGCTTGCTGCCCGTAAACACCCCGTACGAAGCATAGGTTTTCTTGTTGGTTTCCTTGCTGAAGAACAATTTCACCGCGTTTTCGCAGGAAATGCGCTCACACGCCGAGCCGTCTTTGTTCGGCTGCCAGCCTGCTTCACACTGCGTAATCCGGAAACGCCCTTTCCGCGGACAGTCGCAGGTCGTCCACTTGGTCGCATGAGTGTCATTCGGCTTACCGCCGCGTTCGCCTTCCGCCGGAAACGCCGCGCATGAACAGCACTCTTTGAAGAAGTAGACACCGCCCTGTACGCAGGCCTTGCCTTTGCCACCGAACTCGCAGTCAACCGATTCCCATTTGTACGGCGGATTGTTGCATTTGCACGAATCCCAGTATTGGTTCCCCATGCTGTCCTGACACGGATCGCCGTTGACGTCCGCATTTGCCGTCGTCTGGCAGTCGTCTTTCGAATACGGGTACAATCCGCGCTCACACAGACACGCCGAGTAATACAACGTCTTGATTGTCGAACTCGTACCCGCGTCTATCTGCGTACAGGCCGTACCGCCCGGGTTGCTGAACTTAAACTGCGTATGGCACGCCTCTTCCGTATACGGATATTTCTCAGGGTCGCACTGGCATTTGAACTTGCTGCCGCATTTGTCTACCGTTACATGCGGATAAACGCAGGAGTCGTAAACATATTCGTTGCCGCAGCACATGACATACTCGCTGTTATACGGACAATAACCGGTAACGTGGCGCGACGGATCCGCGTCGCACGCACTTTTCAGAATATACCCTTCGTCCGTACACACTTTGCCGTCTTCGGCCGGATCCTTATATTCATCAAAACTGCCGCCGCCGGTACAGTTTTCCTCGCCGACAAAACAGACTTTGGCCGCAGCCGGCGCCGCACAAAACAGGCACAGGCACGCGGACAAAAGCCCCAATCCCATGGTTTTATACAATATTTTCATGACCTTTCCCCTTTATCCATATATTTCGTTCAGGTGATGTAAAATATTGTACGATAGATAGTTATAGAAATTTTCTCCGCTAACCTTTGTTTTTTCGTCTTGATTTCTGCCGCTTTTTATCGTACCTTTTTCTGCAACGGGAAGAAAAAGCGAAAAATATAGTTTTTTCAAAGCGTTAATAATCAGTTGTCCGGCAACGGAATAAAGCAAACTTTTCATATAAAACCATAGGCCGAAGCCCCCGCATCCGATGCGTTTTCCCCTTTGCAACAACAAAAAAAACACCGCATTGCAAGCGGTGTTTTTTTGTTGTCAGGACGAGGCCTTTACGGCATGTTCGGTTCATAAAAGAATGACATGCCGTCGTTTGTTTCATACGTTGCATCGCCGAACATCAGCGAAAAACGCGTTTCAACGTCAAGCACATACATTCCGTCCGCTTCCCGCCATTCGCCGACCTCAAGCGAGGTTTGCGGATCATGAAAGCGGTTCGCCGGCATTTCGTAAGTGACAAATTCATCCTTGTAAACGGCGGTTTCATACGTCAGCTCATAAGGGCTGAAGGAAAGAGAAGCGCCGGTTGTTTTGTCCTTCAGGCGAACCGTCGCCTCGTAGCCGTATTTGACGACGGCAAATCCGTCTTCTTCGCGGCGGCCGAGTTCTTTCGCTTCGTCAACGACTTCAGCCTCATAGGCAAAATCGTCTTTGCCGAGCATTTTGCCCAGTACGCCGGTTACGGCTCCGGTGCTTTCCAACTGTTCGTTGTAAAGAACAACCTCCTTTCTGGCCTGTTTGGTTCCGCTTTCCGACCAAGTCTGTTCAATCAGAATCCAGGAAACCGTTTTTCCCGACCAGTCGCCCGTTTTGACAAACTCAATCCCTTCGTCGACCACTTTGGCGGCAAGCAGCTTGTCTTCTCCCTTCTGCGCTTTTTTCAGGATCAGTTCGGAAGACACCTTGTACTCTTTGCCGTTAAACGTAACCGTAAGCGAGTGGACGCACTTTTGCCGTTTGTAGGTTACGCCGTTCTCGGAAGCGTCTTCAAGTTCGCTCAGTTCACAACCGTTGTCGACAATGTTCTCGTATTTGTGATACGGCATCACCTGACGGGTAACATGGTCGTCATAAACGGCAACCTGATAGAGAAGCTCGTAATCAAACGAGAAGCCGGGATAACTGACCGTACAGACCATAATCGAATCCGTGACCGTAACGTAGTCGCCGTTCTTGCGACTGTCCCCGGCCTTGTAACCGTACGAGATTTCCGCTTCGCCGGTTTCCCAGCTTTCCACTTCAATCTCGCGGCTGACGTTATTGAGCCTGTTGTTGAGAGTGACCGAAACTTTGTTTTGGAAAGCGGCGCGGGTTTGTCCCCTGACCACA
>ERZ779843.2469-NODE-2469-length-17739-cov-9.189946_pt1 | contig 17739 bp, 14 predicted proteins | sample MGYA00511560_ERZ779843 | MGnify/ENA primary metagenome ERZ779843 (study PRJEB29588, sample SAMEA2158062) | human gut metagenome | biome: human gut; feature: human-associated habitat; material: faeces | place: Denmark | collected 2008/2010 ... | reverse complement strand
TGCCGCAACGCCCCCCGGTGCCCAGCCATTACGGCGACGATCCCCTGCACGGGGAGGCTGCATACGGCGCGCTCTTCCGCGGCGGGAGCCATGCCGTTTGCCGCGAGCAGCGTTCCTGCGTCCCCGGTGCCGAGCACCTCCTCCGGGACGAGCATCGTCCGTGCCGTCAGCAGCTCCGCCTCCACGGGCTCCTCCCCCGGGAATTCCCCGTCGAGGCCGTGCGCCGTCTCGTTGGCCCGGACATGATCATCGGCCTGTCCACCCATACCCCTGATCAGGCCCGCGCGGCCGTGGCCTCCGGTGCGGACTATATCGGGGTCGGCCCCATTTACCCGACGCAGACCAAAAAGGACGTTTGCGCCGCTGTAACCCTCGATTATCTTGATTGGGTGGTTGCCAACATCACCCTGCCTTTCGTCGCCATCGGAGGCATCAAGCGCCACAACATTGCGGACGTCATCGCGCACGGCGCCCGCTGTTGCGCCATCGTTTCCGAATTCGTCAGCGCTCCCGACATTCCCGCCCGCGTTGCCGAAGTCAGAAGCGCAATGAAAAAATAGTGTTTTTACAGGCGGGAGGAGAAATTATTCCCTCTCGCCGCCATGTTGCGCGATGGGGGGCGGGCGCATTCCTGTAGTGCGTTGCAGGAAGCGCTTGACCTCCGGCTGATACGGTCATATGTGTTCGACATGAACGGAATCTTCCATACTCCCAAGCGGTTCGCTCTGCTTCTCCTCGCCGCGTTCGCGCTGGCGAACGGTCCCGTGTGGGCCGCTCCGACGCCTGTCGCCGACAAGGGCGGAGATAAGAAGGAAGAGGCCGTATGGGGCGAAATGCCCGCTGGAGCCAAGACAACCTACATCGGCATCCACGGCGGCACTGTGCCAGTCAGCCTGCTGACGGCGGGGGACGGTTCCCCGATGATCGCACTCGTGGGCCTGACCGGAAGCGATTTCCTGAACTTTTTGCGTACCAACGACAGATTGCAGGAAGAGCCCCTGTTTGCCGACAATACAGGGATCTACGCCCCGGGCGCGCACCCTTCGGACATAAGCGACAGCCCCGTACAGCCGACAGCCGCTGACGTACCTACGCCACACCTCACCGGGAATGCGACGCAACCCATAACCGGGAACGCTACACAACCGATGGCTCCAAGCGAGCAGGCAGTGCAGCAAACCGCCGACAACCAACCGACCGAACTTCCGGCAAACGATACCGCCATTCCATCTGAAAGCAATGCAACACTGCTTCTGGCGGGCTCTTCTTCCGGGGATATCCCGGTAATCTATGCAACAGGGCGAAATTTTGAACGACTGAGCCTTGTCCCGGCCAACTGGGCTCCCTTTGGCCTGACTGAAAAGGCCCTTTCCCTTGAAGGCGAAGTGAAAGTTCTCGCCCCGCCCAAGATGATGCCCAAGCGGCACACCATAAAAAAGAAACGGCATTAGCCGTTGGACGTCCCCCCCAAGAGGAGGAAGGAGCTTTTCCTTCCCCCTCTTTTTTATACGGCTCAGGCTTTACGTAGCAGGGGAGGAGTTACCGAGAGCGTCCCTACCCTTTTCCCGTCCTTTCTTCATGGAAACGGCATGAGAGCCATGCATCTCTATGAGGACATCTCTCCGCCTTCCCCAGAGGTTTTCCGGGCCTCTGCTTAAGTGAATGCAAATTATGGAGCGAACCGGGCGGGTACCGTAGGAAAAAGGAGCTGGGGGGGAGGAGGAAACCCGAAGGGAGGGGGGAGAGGGAGAAAGAGCAGGAGGGGCTTGCGCCTAGCCTGGGGCTTGGGGAGGGGTGGCCCGTGATGAGGATGAGTTCGGGCAAAACAAAGGGCCGTCCTGGATAGGACGGCCCTTTGGAAATAAAGTCTTGGCGTTGTTCTACTTTCCCACGTAAGAGTGCGCAGTATCATCGACGATGGAGAGCTTAACTGCCGAGTTCGGAATGGGATCGGGTGTACCCTCTCCTCCATGAACACCAAGACAAATCTCTATGTGATATTAATTGATAGGGGGTTGGGAAGGGGAAAGTTTTTAAAAAATAAGCCGCTCGGGCTATTAGTACTGGTCAGCTGAGCACGTCGCCGTGCTTACACCTCCAGCCTATCGACCGGGTAGTCTACCCGGGCCCTTCAGCTCTTTCGAGGGGAGAACTTATCTTGAGGCAGGCTTCCCGCTTAGATGCTTTCAGCGGTTATCCCTTCCGCACATAGCTACCCTGCTATGCCGCTGGCGCGACAACAGGATCACCAGGGGTGCGTCCATCCCGGTCCTCTCGTACTAGGGACAGGCCCTCTCAATTCTCCTTCGCCCACAGAAGATAGGGACCAAACTGTCTCACGACGTTTTAAACCCAGCTCGCGTACCACTTTAAACGGCGAACAGCCGTACCCTTGGGACCTGCTTCAGCCCCAGGATGTGATGAGCCGACATCGAGGTGCCAAACCGCATCGTCGATGTGAACTCTTGGATGCGATCAGCCTGTTATCCCCGGCGTACCTTTTATCCAATGAGCGATGGCCCTTCCATTCGGGACCACCGGATCACTAACGCCAACTTTCGTTCCTGTTCGAGATGTCTCTCTTACAGTCAAGCTCCCTTATGCGTTTGCACTCAGCGCCTGGTTTCCGATCAGGCTGAGGGAACCTTTGCATGCCTCCGTTACACTTTAGGAGGCGACCGCCCCAGTCAAACTACCCGCCAGACACTGTCTTTCTCCGGGATAACCGGAAGAAGTTAGGATCTTAAACATGCAAGGGTGGTATTTCAAGGATGGCTCCCCCCATACTGGCGTACAGGGTTCACAGCCTCCCACCTATCCTACACATGCAGGCCCAAAATCCAATGTCAAGCTATAGTAAAGGTGCACAGGGTCTTTCCGTCTTTCTGCGGGTACACGGAATTTTCACCGCGACTGCAATTTCACCGAGTCTCTGGCCGAGACAGTGTGGAGATCGTTACGCCATTCGTGCAGGTCGGAACTTACCCGACAAGGAATTTCGCTACCTTAGGACCGTTATAGTTACGGCCGCCGTTTACTGGGGCTTCAATTCGGAGCTTTGCTTGCGCTGACCCCTCCTTTTAACCTTCCAGCACCGGGCAGGCGTCAGTCCGTATACGTCGTCTTTAGGACTTCGCACAGACCTATGTTTTTAGTAAACAGTCGCCACCACCAATTCACTGCGGCTCCCCGGGGCTTCATATGTTAAACATGTCACCCTAGAGAGCACCCCTTCTTCCGAAGTTACGGGGTTATTTTGCCGAGTTCCTTGGCCAGAGTTCTCTCGAGCGCCTTGGATTGTTCATCCCACCCACCTGAGTTGGTTTGCGGTACGGATTGCTGTGGATAAACTTAGGAGCTTTTCTAGGCAGCATAGACTCAACGGCTTCAGGGCTTGCGCCCACGGACTCGCGTCTCAGATTCGTCCGGCGGATTTGCCTACCGGATATTCCTACACGCTTGCACCGGGATATCCAACACCCGGCCCGCCTATCTTCCTGCGTCCCTCCATCGCGCTACACAACAAGTACAGGAATATTAACCTGTTTTCCATCGGTTACGGCTTTCACCCTCACCTTAGGATCCGACTAACCCTGGGAAGATTACCTTTACCCAGGAAACCTCGGGTTTTCGGCGAATATGTTTTTCACATATTTTATCGTTACTCATGTCAGCATAATCACTTCACTGCAGTCCAGCATGCCTTCCGGCACACCTTCAGCCCGCAGCGAACGCTCCCCTACCCAATCCCCAAAGGGGATTGCCAAAGCTTCGGTACCATGCTTAGCCCCGTTACATTTTCGGCGCAGAGCCATTAGACCAGTGAGCTATTACGCTTTCTTTAAACGATGGCTGCTTCTAAGCCAACGTCCTGGCTGTCTAAACGGTTCCACTACCTTCACCACTGAGCATGGATTTGGAGACCTTAGCTGTTGGTCTGGGCTGTTTCCCTTTTGACGACGAACCTTCGCACCCGCCGTCTGACTCCCGGGATACGATTAAGCGGCATTCTGAGTTTGATAGAGTTTGGTAATCTGGTAGGACCCCTAGCTCTGTCAGTGCTTTACCTCCGCTAATCAATTCCCGAGGCTATACCTCAATATATTTCGGGGAGAACCAGCTATCACCGGGTTTGATTGACCTTTCACCCCTATCCACAAGTCATCCGGAACGTTTTCAGCCGTTGACGGTTCGGTCCTCCACAAGGCTTTACCCTTGCTTCAACCTGCTCATGGATAGATCACCCGGTTTCGGGTCTACTCCAACGTACTAGTCGGCCTATTAAGCCTCGCTTTCACTACGGCTACGCTTTCGCTTAACCTCGCACGGTAGAGTAACTCGCTGACTCATTATACAAAAGGCACGCGATCACTGCAAAAAGCAGCTCTCGCAGCTTGTAGGCAACAGGTTTCAGATTCTATTTCACTCCCCTAACAGGGGTTCTTTTCACCTTTCCCTCACGGTACTAGTTCACTATCGGTCGCTGAGGAGTACTTAGCCTTAGAGGATGGTCCCCCTAGATTCCCACGAGGTTCCACGTGCCTCGCAGTACTCAGGTACCGGCTGCGTCCTTTTCGGTTTCGAGTACGGGGCTATCACCCGCTGTGGCGGAGCTTTCCAGCTCACTTCCTCTGCCTACTCCAGAATCGCGTATGCCGGCCCTACAACCCCGAATGGTCGAAACCACCCGGTTTGGGCTCTTCCCATTTCGCTCGCCGCTACTTTGGGAGTCTCGTTTGATTTCTCTTCCTCCGGGTACTGAGATGTTTCACTTCCCCGGGTTGGCTTCTCTGGGCCTATATATTCAGCTCAGGATGACGGGACATGACTCCCATCGGGTTTCCCCATTCAGAAATCATCGGATCGTAGGATGTTTAGCTCCTCCCCGATGCTTATCGCAGCTTACCGCGTCTTTCATCGCCTCTCAGCGCCAAGGCATTCACCTGTTGCCCTTGATATCTTATTTCTCAAGAACTTTACTATTCCCTTCCCATTCCCCTATTCAATTGTAAATGAGCAGCACCCGCCGGTGTTTCCGGCCGGTGCGACCAGGCCATGCCTGGATGACTGCCGCGAAATCTTCGCGCCAATGACCAATCATGGACCGTACGTCAGCAAGCTTGTGGTGGAGGTAGGCGGAATCGAACCGTCGACCCTCTGCGTGCAAAGCAGATGCTCTCCCAGCTGAGCTATACCCCCCTGATAAGTGGTGGGCCTGGAAAGACTTGAACTTTCGACCTCACGCTTATCAGGCGTGCGCTCTAGCCACCTGAGCTACAGGCCCCTGACGTTTTCTTCTCAAAGAGCATGGCGTTAAGCCCTTGTTCCTTGCAAGTGAAGAGCGAGTTGGGAATTTTTCCTATAAAGGAGGTGATCCAGCCGCAGGTTCCCCTACGGCTACCTTGTTACGACTTCACCCCAATCATCGGCCCTACCGTAGACGGCTGCTCCTCTTGCGAGTTAGCTCACCGGCTTCGGGTAAAACCGACTTTCGTGGTGTGACGGGCGGTGTGTACAAGGCCCGGGAACGCATTCACCCGAGCATGCTGATCTCGAATTACTAGCGATTCCGACTTCATGGAGTCGAGTTGCAGACTCCAATCCGGACTGGGACGCGTTTTTTGGGATTGGCTCCACCTCGCGGTCTCGCTACCCTTTGTGCGCGCCATTGTAGTACGTGTGTAGCCCCAGGCGTAAGGGCCATGATGACTTGACGTCGTCCCCACCTTCCTCCCCGTTGACCGGGGCGGTCTCTCCAGAGTGCCCAGCCTTACCTGCTGGCAACTGAAGATAGGGGTTGCGCTCGTTGCGGGACTTAACCCAACACCTCACGGCACGAGCTGACGACAGCCATGCAGCACCTGTCTTAGGGCTCCCCGAAGGGCACCCCTTCATTTCCGAAGGGTTCCCTAGATGTCAAGCCTGGGTAAGGTTCTTCGCGTTGCATCGAATTAAACCACATACTCCACCGCTTGTGCGGGCCCCCGTCAATTTCTTTGAGTTTCAGCCTTGCGACCGTACTCCCCAGGCGGGGTGCTTATCGCGTTAGCTACGGCACCGAGACATACATCCCAGCACCCAGCACCCATCGTTTACAGCGTGGACTACCAGGGTATCTAATCCTGTTTGCTACCCACGCTTTCGCACCTCAGCGTCAGTTACCGTCCAGGTGGCCGCCTTCGCCACCGGTGTTCCTCCAGATATCTACGGATTTCACTCCTACACCTGGAATTCCGCCACCCTCTCCGGTACTCAAGCCTGGCAGTATCAAAGGCAGTTCCACAGTTGGGCTGTGGGATTTCACCCCTGACTTACCAAGCCGCCTACGTGCGCTTTACGCCCAGTGATTCCGATTAACGCTTGCACCCTCCGTATTACCGCGGCTGCTGGCACGGAGTTAGCCGGTGCTTCCTTTGGGGGTACCGTCAAGCCCTCGCATTATTCACACGAGGGGGTTTCTTCCCCCCTGACAGAGGTTTACGATCCGAGAACCTTCATCCCTCACGCGGCGTCGCTGCGTCAGGCTTTCGCCCATTGCGCAATATTCCCCACTGCTGCCTCCCGTAGGAGTCTGGACCGTGTTCCAGTTCCAGTGTGGCCGGTCATCCTCTCAGACCGGCTACCCATCGTTGCCTTGGTGGGCCGTTACCCCGCCAACTAGCTAATGGGACGCGGACTCATCCTTAAGCGATAGCTTGCAAGCAGAGGCCATCTTTCCCCCCAACGATAAAATCGGGAGCGTATTCGGTATTAGCGACCGTTTCCAGCCGTTATCCCCATCTTAAGGGTAGATTATCCACGCGTTACTCACCCGTGCGCCACTTTACTCGCCCCGAAGGACTTTCACGTTCGACTTGCATGTGTTAAGCACGCCGCCAGCGTTCAATCTGAGCCAGAATCAAACTCTCCAGTTGATTGAAAACAACTAGCTTGCCCATATCTCTATGGGCTAAAACTCAAAGTTTCTTATTCCCAACTCGCTCTTCACTTGTCAAAGAACCAGAGGCCGTTGCCTCAGCCGCTGCGTTTCCGTCAGCGGCGAAGCGGGAACTTACCCCGCCCGGTCCAGCTTGTCAACAACTTTTTTTCGAACCCCGAAGTTTTTTTTCGGAGCGCGCCGCGAGGATTTCTCCCCGGCGCAGAAGCGGGAACTTATCCCGACCCCTTCTCGCTGTCAACCGCTTTCTTCTGCTTTTTTCAAAAAACTTGTTCGCCCCGCCGTCCCGGCCTCTCGGCCCTGCCCGGCTCAGCGAGACATTCCGTCCCGCAGCGGCGAGAACGGGTTATGCACCTCCACGCCGCCTCTGTCAACGACTTTTTATTTTTTTTCTGATTTTTTTGCCCCATACTCCCCGTTTCTACCGTGTTTTCGCTCCGGTTAGAATCCAATTTTTTTTAAAACGCTTCTAAGAAGCTTGAAGATGGCCCGAGGGGTTCACTCCCTGAAAGGCAATTCCCCCATAGAAAGCTTCTACAGGGCATACTGTACGGCTCTCTCGCGTGGTTTTCTGTCAGTGCGGAGACCGCGCTACTTCATATCCAGAAATGAGGCCGTGGATTCTTCAACACTGGCCACATGGCAGCTTCTATAGGGGAGTATTACTGAGCCAATGCGTCACGCTTCGCAACGGCCTGCGCCAGATCCTCTTTGGCTTCGCCCAACTTGCGCTGCAGCTTGGCGATTTTCTTTTCTCCCTTGCCTTCCGTGACAGCCTTGTCGAGATCCGCTTGCCGCTCCTTTACTTTATCTTGCTTTTCCAAGATATTGAGTTCTGCCTTGGAGCGCAGCGTGCCGTCCGAACACCACTGGCGGACCTGGCTGAGAGCTTCTTCCAGTCCACGGAGCTGCTCCTGATTCCCGTGTTTTCTGGCGTATTCCATCTTTGTCTCAATGGCCTGCTCCTTCGTTTGCACCCTCCGGCAAAGCCGTCGGAAGCGAGGCTCATACCGGAAAAAGCGATCAGAGCAATACCAAGTGTCGCGGATAAGACTGCTGTTTTCAAAAGGCGTTCTCCCATCTGTTAACCGTATTCAGAATGTTTCTTTATAAGCTTGAAAAGTGTTTTCCGTCAATTGGAATGCTTCCGAGAATACTACGGATTGAAACTTCATGTTTCTTCTACGCCGGTGCTTTGGGGCTTGTCCGTTGAAAGCTAGGTTATAGGATAATATGTATCCTCACCCCAAGAAGGGAAAAAAGGTATAGGCAGAAAAACAAGGGCTGGCGGGTGCAACGTATCAAGTCATTGCTCGCTGAGTGAGGATTATGGAACAGCCTCCTTGGAGGAAAGGTGCGGTTGAACTCAAGAGGCCCACCCTCGCCGGTTTTTGCTCCTTATACCGCCCCTCTTTTATCCCTTTCAAATGTCTTGCACTCCGTCACGCGATCGGCGGATTGCCCTCACTTTTATGGACAGCGACAAACCCCATTGAGCCACACTCGTTCGTGGTCTCCCAAAAGAGTTTATTTTTACCCATAGATAGACTATAATGTCTTTCTAAAAACGGGGACGGTACATTCTACTGTAAAAGACGGTTGCATGGGCATCCTCCCCCTGATATGTTGAAGGACGTGTTTGTATGAGGACTTGGCTTCCGAACGAAACGGAAGCGGCTCCTTTAGCGCTTTCATATCGACACTCTATCCCTGAAAGAGATTTTCATGGCAACGCTTCACGATAATGACAACACGCTCCTGGCTCTCGTAAGAACCACCTTCGACGCGCACAGTGCCGTCCTTTTCCTGCCGGATCAATCCGGCAACTATACGGTCGCGCTTTCCTCCACGGACAATGAGCCCAGCGTGCAGGAAGTCACCATTGCGCCGGGGAAGGGGCTTGTCGGATGGATTTTACGGCATAAGCAGCCCGTCATCGTGAACAACCTCGATATGCGGCACACCTTCCTCGGTTATTATGATGAAAACGACGAAGGCGCCATTTCCGCATTCATGGGCTGCCATATTCCCGAGGGAGGAGCCCTGTGCGTGGACAGCGTGCGCCCACGGGCCTACACCGAAGAAGACCAGCTTCTCCTCCACCGTTTCGCCCGGCACCTCGCCCGGCAAGTCCATTCCGCCGGGCTGGCTTGCGACGCCGAAGACCTGCGCCGCTATTTCACCCGGCTGGAGCAGCTTTCCGAGCTCAGTGCGCAGAACCCGCATTGGCGTGATTACCTCGGGGCCTTCCTCCGCCTGATGGCCGAGAGCACGGAGTTTGAATACGTCGCGTTTGCTACCGCGCAGGAAGGCGGCTCCACGTATACGGTGGAAGGCGAAAACACGCCTCTGCTCATTACGGAAGACGGTATGCCCGAACTGCCTCTCACGAGCGGCGGCCTCGTCAGCTGGGTTTTCCGCAACGAAGTGCCCGTACATGCGGAAGGGGCCGATGGTTCTCCCAGTACGCCGCTCTTCGGCAAGCTGCCGGGAGTGCCCAACTTCCAATCCGTCATGTGCCTCCCCGTGCATCTCAATAAAGTCACCTGCGGCGTTCTGTGTTTCGCCGGGCTGAATCCCCGTTCCCTTTCCCAGAATTTGCGGACGTTTACTAAGATCGCCGTAACCTATCTGGCGCAGTACCTTGAGATGCTGTATCTTCGCCACCGCCTCAAAAGCCTGTTGCCGCGCGCAAAAGTACACCGCGACGGCGCGATGGCCTATGATCCGGACACGGCGCCATCGGCACCCATGAGCGAGGAAGACTGATCCCATGCTCCGCAAGCACATAGCGGTCGATCTGGGAACTGCGAACACGCTGGTCTTTGTCCAGTCCCAAGGCATCGTCATCAATGAGCCTTCCGTTGTCGCAGTGGACACCATCAACGAGCGCGTCATTGCCGTGGGCAAGGAAGCCAAAGACTATATCGGGAAGACCCCGCAGCGCATTTCCACCATTCGTCCTCTCCGAGACGGCGTCATCGCTGATTTTGACGCGGCGCAGGCGCTCATCGCCACATTTCTGAAAAAAGTCATCGGCAGCTGGCCGATAAAACCGGATGTGGTCATCTGTGTGCCGACAAACATCACGGATGTGGAGCGCCGTGCCGTGGCCGAAGCGGCTACAAAGGCCGGAGCCCGCAACGTGAAGCTCATTGAAGAGCCCGTCGCCGCGGCAGTAGGAGCGGGTTTGCCCGTGCTCGACCCCGTGGGCAGCATGGTTGTGGACATCGGCGGCGGGACGACCGACATCGCGGTCATCACGCTCGGCAGTATGGCCTGCTCCACTTCGCTCAAGCTTGCGGGTGACGCCCTGACCGCGGCAGTTCAGCGTTTTGTCCAGGAAAAATACCAGATTGTCGTGGGCGAAAACATGGCTGAGCGTATCAAAATCGCCCTCGGCTCCGTCGCGCCCCTTCCCGTACCGCTGTCATTCGAAGTCTCGGGCAAGGATCTCGCAACCGCGAGCCCCCGGACTATTGCCCTTTCCGATACGGATACTCGTGAGGCATTTCAACCCATCACCGAAAAGCTTGTCAGCGCGGTCATGGGGATACTGGAAGTCACTCCGCCCGAATTGGGGGCCGACATCATGCGCCAAGGCATGTTGCTGACAGGGGGAGGAGCCTTGCTGAGAGGCTTTGCCGACCGCATCACCAGGGCTACACGCATTCCCGTGTATGTGGATTCCGATCCGCTGACCACGGTACTGCGCGGCGCGGGCATCACACTGGACGATCCCGAAAAGTACAGGGATTTATTGATCGAGTGCTGACGCGGGGTCCCCGGTGCTTCCAAAGGCAGCCTGTCTGGATTGCCCAGAGCAATGCCGGGCTGAACAAATCGGGAAACGTTTCCGTCATTCCCTCAAGCTCTTCACGGTCCAGAAAATGCCCCTCCGGCAATGAGACCGGAGGCAAGCCTCCCGGAAGTTCGGCAATGAACAGTGTGAGTGAGACAGTTTCCCCGGCAGGCTTGAAGGCCGCGGAAACCGCCACCCCCGAGGGTACATTGGACAGCCCCAACGTCTCCCGTACGGCGCGCTCTACGGCTTCTTCCCTCGCTTCGCCGGAACGGACGAATGTTTCAGCGGAAATGTCCCACGTTTCCATGCCCTCTTCGGACATCCGCCTCCGTACGAACGCCCTGCCCCGCCTGTCGCACAGGACGGCACAGACCGCCTTTTTACGCAAAGGGAAGGCGTCTGAGGAAGGGGCAATCAGCAGGGGGCGATCATGTTCGTCCACATATTCGATCAACGGTTCATCATTTTCACATGGTTCGGGAACGATCGTATGATGCATGATTCTCCTAAACGGGCCGTCCGTTGCGTCCGGCTGGCGACTGAAGATGCCCCCGCCCTCTCCTCTTTGGAGAGCCGCTGTTTCGCTCTTCCGTGGACGGAACAGGCCTTTGCCGAGGCTTTCGCGGGAAAAACCTTTCATGCATTCGGCATCCGGGAAACAGCCTCGCCGCTCTCTCCAAGGGAGCTTGCAGGGTACATCGCGGTATACCACACGCCGGACGAAGTTGAAATCCTCAATATTGCGGTACGGGAAGACAGGCGCCGCCACGGATACGGCCGCCTGCTCATGGCTACAGCCTTGCAGGATGCCAAAGAAACAGGCATACTACAAGGAGTGCTTGAAGTGCGGATCAGCAACGCGCCCGCCATCCATCTGTATGAATCTTTCGGGTTCCGGCAGGCGGGCAAGCGGCGCGGGTATTATCAAGATACCGGAGAAGACGCGCTCATTTATACTTTGGATATGGGACAGACTCGGACGAATCCATAAATTACGCTCGTGGGAGAATTCTATGCGCACCATTATCGCCGCCAACTGGAAGATGAACAAAACCCGCACGGAAGCCAAAGCCACCGCGCACGAACTCGCCTCTATCCTTGGCGGCGCGCCGGACGATAGGGATGTCGTCGTGTTTGCGCCGTTCACCGCTCTGGAGGCCACGAGGGAAGGTCTCGACGGGGCCCCCGGCATCTTCGTCGGCGCGCAAAATATGTACCCCGCCGAATCCGGGGCTTTCACCGGCGAGATTTCCCCGGCCATGCTCCGCGAAGCCGGTTGCACATGGGTGCTCACGGGCCATTCCGAACGCCGCCATGTGCTTGGGGAGAGCCCGGACTTCGTAGGCAAGAAGACGGCGTTCGCGCTGGAACAAGGCTTTTCCGTCATCCTTTGTATCGGTGAAACCCTCGCCGAACGCAAGGCCGGGAAACTCAACAGCATCCTCTGGCTCCAGCTCGAAAGAGGGCTTGCCGGGCTCGGCCCCAATGCGGACTAGTCCCGCCTCGCCGTGGCTTACGAACCCGTGTGGGCCATCGGTACGGGCCAGACCGCTTCCGACGAAGACATCCGCATGGTGCACACGCTGGTACGCGAACTTTTGAGCAGCCTGCTGGGTTCCAACGGCATCGGCATCCAGATTTTATATGGCGGAAGCGTGAAGCCGGACAACGCCAAGGCCATTCTGTCTCTTGACAACGTTGATGGTCTTCTGGTAGGTGGCGCTTCTTTACAGGCGCAAAGTTTTGCCGACATCGTCCGTGCCGATCTGGCCTAGAAGAACGGCAGGCGCGCAGGATTCCGCCTTCCGATCCTCGGAACGCCAATACCAATCCTGTTCTTGAGCGGAACACCGTGTTCCCGTCCGACAGGAAGTCGGCGTATCTTCGGCCAACGTATCGGCCCATACATTTACTGGCACAGCCGGTTCAGCGCAGGCATTGTCCAGCCTGCTGAGGAGTTCCCACCGTGCAGACCCTGATTCTTTCCTTGCATGTCATCGTATGTGTAACCCTCGTTATCCTTGTCCTGCTCCAAGCGGGCAAGGAAGGAATGGGCGTCATTTTCGGCGGCGGCAACGCCTCCGTATTCGGCAGCTCCGGTGCGGGCGGTCTGTTGGCCAAGATGACCGCTTTCATGGCGGTACTGTTTATCGTCACGTCCTTGAGCTACAACTACGTGTCCAGCTCCCACAAAGCGCAGGAATCCACCATTCTTGACGTCCGTCTGGAGGACACCCCAAAACCTGCCGCTCCCGCTGCCACGGTTCCCGCAACTCCTGCTGAAAAGCCCGCTGAGGCTCCCGCTGCCGACAAGCCCGCCAACTAAGCATCATCCAAAGTATGCTTTCGAGGCCATGAAGCAATTCATGGCCTCGTTTTTTATCCGGGCAAGGCCGCAAAATCTTCCGCCCTTCCTCCTAGATCTCGCGAAAAAACAGAGACCACGATACTGCCCCACCACAGTTTTCCTCCGCCCATTCATAATGCTCAGGAACATTCTCTGGATGCATGGGAAAGCCCCACTGCCTTCCTCACGGCGTTTTCTGAATCCTCCACCCCGATCGTCTCTTTCCTCAAAACAAAAAAGGCCCGGAAAACGTTCCTGACCTTTTTACCTAACCAGATGAAATTTTGCGTGTATTTTGGGAATATCAATAAGCCCCTTTGCGCCCGAGGACAACGGGAAACGTCTTTGCTAAAATCAAAATATCGAGCCATGTTGACCAGTTGCAGATATAAAAACGATCAAGGTGAACCCGTTGTTTGTATGAAAGATCGTTTCGCCCGGAAACCTGCCAGAGCCCGGTCATACCGGGCCGCACACGTGTATAGGAGGCAAAAGCCGAACCGTATTTCACGATCTCATCGTCTACGATGGGACGCGGCCCTACCAGGCTCATTTCTCCCCATACAACATTCCAAAGCTGAGGCAATTCATCCAGGCTTGTCTTGCGCAACCAAGCCCCGACCTTTGTAATGCGGGGATCGTTGCGCAGCTTCTGATCCGCTTCCCACTCTTCACGCAGATCAGGTTTTTCCCGCAAATACGTTTGGAGAACTTCCTCTGCATTACGCACCATCGTGCGGAACTTTAGAATATGGATGGTCTGCCCTCCTCTCCCTATGCGATTCTGCCTAAAAAAAACCGGGCCGCGCGATTCAAGTTTGATGGCAAGGGCGATAAGCACAAGAATAGGAAAAATGGCGATGCCACCCACGACCGAGAGGAACAAATCCATAGCACGCTTCAGGGCCAATCGCTTGGGATCGAGCAGGTTCTGCCGCACCTTGAAGCAAAGGACGTCCCCGATCTCCACGGGGCGTACCCAGAAAGGAATTTCCCCTTCCGAAAAATCTTCAGGGATGATAATGACCGAACTGAACAGCAGGCTTGCTAAATCAATCAGTTCTTGCCGACATGCAAGCGGAGCATCTTTTTCCATGACGACGATAGCGCACGTTCTCGGGTAAAGGCGGACAAAAGTATCCAAGTCTGAGCGGCTATACAACGGTTCAAGCCCGCTATAGGTATCCTGAGGCGTATTCTTCTGTTCCTTTTCTGCTTCCGTGCATTTCCGGCTGACAAAATGGGCTTTTAAAAGCAGCCCCGCCTCAGTATGCTTATTAAGATACTCCGTTACGCGAGGAACAAGCTCTCCCGCGCCAAACACCACTGTGGGCACTCTCCACCATGCCTCCCGGGAGAAACGGGAACGCAATGCGCAACGGACCAAAGGAACCGTCCCGAGGCTCAAAAACCAAGACCAGACATAAACGGTACGCGAGGGGAGATCGCCACGGCCGAGAAAAAGAAAAATAGCAATACTGAAGTAGGCGATGGACGTCGATATCCCGAGCAGACGCATTTCTTCCGGCAATGCAGGAGGAACCCCGCTGTACAATCCTTCAAAAGCGTTAACTACGGGAACCACCAATAGAAACAATGCCAACGGAACATGCTGTGAAAGCGAGATTTCCCCACCCAAGAGAACCCGAATAACGCCTATCAAAAACATGGTCCCGAAAAGTGCCAGACAATCCGCAGCCAGCAATGCAAGAGAACGCTTGGAGCACACGAGCTGAGATCTTTGAAAAGAGGGACCAGAAGAAAATGCACAAGACATACGATACCCGAACGGTTAGAGGAGAACAGGCGGTTATGCTAGCGCACCGGTACCGCATCTGTAAACAATGATTTCCTTCCGTGAAGAAAGCACGAAAAACGGTTGCCGCACGTCACCAGTTGCGCTAGGTACAGGGTTATACACATCCGTTGTCTTACCCAGCCGAAACGTCCCGCGGACTTTTCCGGAGCCGTCATGCCGTCAGTCGCGATTCACACTATCCTTGGCCCACTCCCCCTGCTTCGCGGGCTCTTCCGATGGAGCTTGGCGGTCCTTTTCGCCGTGGGGGCATGGCATCTCTACCTCTGGTCGCCATTGCCCGGCCTCGTGGCCATCGGCATTACACCCGTTCTCGCCATCTTTTTTTTCTTCCGTGGCCTCAACCTCGTCAGCCGTACCCTCCCCTACTGGAAAACGCGCCGCCTTATCCGCAAGCTCGGTATGCGCCCCACATGGTGGAACACCGGGGCTGGTTATCTGCTCATCGACGAACGGCAAGGCTCATGGATCATCAATGGTACCGCCGGGATGATTGTCGACATCAAACGCCTTCACGGGCACAGCGACTGGCAGATGCATCGCCTTGACCTCTACACCACGGACACGCCAAAACCAACGGCGAGTTATGGCTTCGGCAGTGCCGAAGAGATCCGCGAAGCTGCGAAAATTTTCCAAAAGGCCTATGCCCCACAGGAAAAAAGAGACCTTCCCGTCACATTCGCGGACTTACGGAAAAAAGAAAACAAAGCCTCCGAAGCGCATTGAAAACGAATCCTTTCCTATGAAGACAAGAAGCTCTTTGTAGGTGTGCATCTTGATCTTCTTGCATTTTCATACTAAAGGAACGTCTGATAAAAAAAGTTTTCCCAAGGAGCTGACCCGAGATGAAACGACTGTTTGCCATGTTTATGGCGCTGGCGCTGACGGCGCTGGTACCCCTGTCTGCCCAGGCTTCCGGCGGTCACGACCTCAACGGAGCGGAATTGTCCATCCTGTGGGTTGTTCCCTTTGTTTGCATGTTGCTGTCCATCGCCATCGGCCCCCTTGCCGTGCCGCATTTCTGGCATCACCATTTCGGCAAGGTGGCCCTCTTCTGGGGCCTCGCCTTCCTCGTGCCCTGCGCCATGGTCTTCGGACTCCAACTGGCTGTCTATCAGTTTGTCCATGTCCTCTTCATGGAATACGTCCCGTTCATCATCCTGCTGTTCGCACTGTTCACAATCGCGGGTGGCGTCCGCCTCAAAGGTCAGCTCGTGGGCACGCCTGTGGTGAACGCCGGGCTGCTCGCCCTCGGGACCATCCTCGCCAGCTGGATGGGAACCACCGGCGCGGCCATGCTGCTCATCCGGCCCCTGCTCCGGGCCAATGAGCACCGCAAGTACCGTATGCACATCGTCGTCTTCTTCATTTTCCTTGTCGCCAACATCGGCGGCTCCCTGACCCCCCTCGGCTGTTCCTCGGCTTCCTCAAGGGCGTGTCCTTCTTCTGGACGACCGTGCATCTGTTCTGCAAAACCGTGCTGCTTTCCGTCATCCTGCTCGGCATCTTCTTCCTTCTGGATACGTTCCTGTTCAGCAAGGAAGGCAAGCCCAAACCTGCCACCCAGTCCAATGAAAAGCTCGGCCTCGACGGCAAGGTCAACCTCTTGCTTCTGATCGGCGTCGTCATCTCGGTACTCATGTCCGGCATTTGGAAGCCCGAATCCGGCTTCGAAATCTACGGCACGCACATTGAGCTTCAAAACGCCGCCCGCGACGTTATCCTGCTCGCCCTCGCCGGCGCCTCCCTGGCTCTGACCACGAAGGAATGCCGCAAGCTGAACAACTTCACGTGGGAACCTATCCTTGAAGTCGCCAAGCTGTTCATCGGCATCTTCATCAGCATGATTCCGGCTATCGCCATTCTGCGCGCCGGTACCGACGGCGCCCTCGCCGGGGTCATCAACATGGTCTTCCACGAAGGCCAGCCCGTGAACGCCATGTTCTTCTGGCTGACCGGCATCCTCTCTTCGTTCCTCGACAACGCCCCGACCTATCTGGTGTTCTTCAACACCGCCGGCGGCGATGCCGTGCATCTGATGACCGACTGGACCGAAACCCTTTCCGCCATCTCCGCCGGTGCCGTGTTCATGGGTGCCGTGACCTACATCGGGAATGCCCCGAACTTCATGGTCCGCTCCATCGCCGAAGATCAGGGTGTGAAGATGCCCAGCTTCTTCGGTTACATGCTGTGGTCCGTGGGTATCCTGTTCCCCTGCTTCGCCCTCATCACCTATCTGTTCTTCATGTAAGAACGGCCTCAGCGTAACGAAAGCCCCTGAATGCAATCCCGCTTCAGGGGCTTTTCCGTTCCAAGGGAACAGGCAAAGGAAACGTACTCCGGTTCCATAAGGCGCCTCCGGTTTGCCGGAACAACGCGGAGGATCGCCCCCAAAGGGCTACCCAAGCGTGAGCCAGAGTACGATGAGCCCCGCCGCAAGGGAAAAGAGCCCCATCCGGCGCAGACCGGAAGCGCCCTCCTCACCAAGGGTTTGCAGAACCTGCCGCATTCGTTCGGGAAAGAGTGTATAAGGAAGGGCTTCCAGAATGAAGGCCAGCCCGAGTGCACTGAAAAAAAGCTTGCTGTTGAACTCCATGCGCTCCTCGCTGCAAGAGGTGGACGAAACGAAGTTCCCTTGTAGGAAAAGCCGTGGAAGCTGTAAAGCTACTTGCACATCAACCGGCTAACAGCTATGTAGAACGGATTCGTGACGGGACCGCATCCTCAGCCACTAACTTTATCCTCATCTGCCCATGATCACACTCCGTACCTTTATCGAACAGGAACAACCCCGCATCAACGCGGCGCTGGCCGAGGCGGCCGCCGAACTCCCC
>ERZ779843.2466-NODE-2466-length-17747-cov-9.994800_pt1 | contig 17747 bp, 16 predicted proteins | sample MGYA00511560_ERZ779843 | MGnify/ENA primary metagenome ERZ779843 (study PRJEB29588, sample SAMEA2158062) | human gut metagenome | biome: human gut; feature: human-associated habitat; material: faeces | place: Denmark | collected 2008/2010 ... | reverse complement strand
GTGCTGAACACGCAGGAGTTTCCAAATCACTTCTAAAAGCTTCTGATTATATTGTGAAAATACCAATGGAAAATGATTTTAATTCTCTGAACGTTTCAAATGCACTTTCCGCAATCATATTCGAAACAGTGAGACAAAAGTTAACAAAAGGACAAAAGCAAAAATAATTTTTATAATATTATTATATTAAATGGAGAGCATCAATGAAAAAAGAAATAGAAAAACTCGGTATGCTAACAGATGAAATTTCTGAAGAAGGGGTTGATTTTTCACAGCTTCAGGAAGAAGAAGATGAAGACGTTCTTCATTCGGTTGAAGATCCTAAGGTTCAGGAAAGTTTATCATCAGTAAGTTCTGATGATAGTGTTAAAATCTATTTGCAGCAAATAGGCAAAATTCCTCTGCTATCAAACGAACAGGAATTGGATTTGGCAAAACAAATTTATGAAACACAGTCGGAATTTGCAAAAAACCTGCTTGTTAATGCTAACTTAAGGCTTGTAGTAAGTATTGCAAAAAAATATATAGGCCGCGGCTTATCTTTCCTCGATTTAATTCAGGAAGGCAATCTGGGGTTGATGAAAGCAGCAGGCAGATTCGATTACACAAAGGGATACAAATTCTCAACATATGCAACCTGGTGGATTCAGCAATCCATCACGCGCGCAATAGCAGATAAAGCCAGAATTATCCGTCTGCCTATCCATATGATAGAATCTCTGGGAAAAATCAGAAGAACAACAATTGATTTAACAACCGAATTGGGACATACTCCAAGCAAACAGGAAATCGCTTACAGGTTAGGAATTTCCGTCAGCAAGCTCAATTCTATTATTAAATCTGCACAATCAACTATCAGTATGGAAACTCCTGCAAATTCTTCTGAAGATTCATCAAAAATTGCAGACTTTATAGTTGATGATACCACAATAACACCTGACGGCAGAGTTTCGCAGGAAAACCTTTTTGAAGATATCAGAAAGATGCTCAGTCAGCTTAGCCAGAAAGAAAGAGATGTTTTAATTCTGCGTTACGGCCTGGATAATAACGGAACCAAAAAGACTCTTGATGAAATCGGCTCTCAATACGGCGTCTCAAGAGAACGAATACGGCAAATAGAAAACAGAGCTATTGCAAAACTTAAAAAACTCTGCAAAAACAAAAAACTAACAGTAGGATTAAAAAACTACTTCGGAGAATAAAGAGGTTTTAAATAACCTCTTTTTTTATTGCCCGCCAAGCTCTTTCTGAAGCTCCGGGATAAACTCTCCAAGTATTTTTCTATACTCACTGCATTTTACAGATAACATTTCCGCCAAGAATTGCATCTTTTCTGCACCATTAGGAAGTTCATCATTATAGTCTCCAAAATCCTTAATTATTTCTGCAAGCATGACAATTGGTTCAAAATACATCTCTAAATCATAAACTTTTTCCCTAATTCCATTAAAATTTTTATTCATTTAATAACTCCAACTTAAATTTTATCAATAGTAGTTGATAATAATTCAACTATACTCGATAAAAATTTATTTGCAATCACTTTATAATGGAGGTTATATGAATAATAAAAATGCACTTGAAATTTTAGCAACTAATGTTAGAAAATATAGAGCTATTAACAGAATGTCTCAAGAAAAATTAGCTGAATTATCCGATTTAACTCAGCAATATATTTGCTCGATTGAAAATGCCAGAGTAAATCCTAGTTTTATTACTCTTGTGAAAATAACTTAAGCACTTAATGTAACTTTTAACGATTTAGTCTATTAATCTTGCTTTTTTGCGTTTTTTGTAATTTAATGTAAATACAGCAAATTTTTTATTTGCGAGTTTTTTATAGAAAGAAGACAATTAAAAATTGCCTAAACAAATTACATTAGCAAAATTTGCAGGGTTCTGTTACGGAGTAAAAAGGGCCGTTGAAACCGTCAAAAAACTTAAAGCTGAAAATCCGGACAAAAATGTCTCTGTTCTCGGAGAATTAATTCATAATACGGATGTTATAAAAGAGCTTGAAGAACTCGGGATTAAAACATTAAAAGAAATCCCTGAAAAAGGTGACGGTATCTGTGTAGTCAGAAGCCACGGCGAAAGTCCGGAAGTTATTGATAAAATAAAGAAAGCTGGTTTTACGCCGGTAGATTTGACGTGCCCTGACGTAAAAAAAGTTCAGCAGAAAGCAGTTGAACTGGCAAAAGATGATTACTACGTGGTTATAGTAGGAAAATCTGAGCATCCGGAAGTTATTGCAATCAAAGCCAACGCAAAATTGTGGAGCGAAAAGGTTATTGTAGCAGCGTCTGTAGAACAGCTAAAACCGTTTGAGACTGAAATTAAATCTCATAAAAGAACCGGTGTTGTTGTTCAAACCACACAGCGTCTTTCTACACTTAATGAAATTGTAGAATACTTAACATCAATTTCAAAAGAACTGCATATTGCAAATACAATTTGTCAGAGTACGGCAATGAGACAGAGCGAGGCTAAAGAACTTGCAAAAGAAAACGATCTGGTAATCGTGGTAGGTTCTAAAAAAAGCGCAAACACTACACACCTTGCGGAGATTTTAAAAGATATTACCAGAACCATCCACATAGAAAATGATACAGAATTGGATAATTACAAAGATTTAATTCAAAAAGCACAAAAAATCGGAATTACGGCAGGTGCGTCAACACCGCAGCAAATTATTGAAAAAGTCATAAAAAAAATAGACAAAGGAGAATAAAAACATGACAACAACATTAGAAAAAACAAACATGGCTGATGAATTTGAAAGATTATTAAACGAATCTTTTTCAAAATCATACTCCGTAGCTGATATCGTAGAAGGTACAGTTATGAAAAAAGACAATGAAGGCTACCTCGTTAGCGTTCGCGGCGCAAAAACTGAAGCTTACCTTCCTAACAAAGAACTTCCTTCAGCAGAATCTGAAACAATTGAAGTAGGAGATGTTAAAGAATTTTATGTTTTAAAAGAAGAAAATGATGCAGAAGGAATGCTTTTATCATTAAAAAGACTCGCTTTTGCACAAGCATGGGCTCAGCTTAATGATGCTAAAGTTCAGGGCGATACTATACTTGCAAAAGTGGTTTCTGTGGTCAAAGGCGGTGTATTAGTTGATGTTGCTGATTTAAAAGGATTCATACCTTCATCTCAATTAAGAACCGGCACTCCGTTTGATGGTATTATTGATACAAAAATTGAAGTTAAAGTTCTTGAAGCTGACCCTAAGAAAAATAAATTAATCCTTTCTCAAAGATTGGCTGTTGCTGAACAAAGAGATCAGGTTGTTGATAACATCCTTTCAACACTTGAAGAAGGTCAGGTTGTTAAAGGTGAAGTTGTAAGAATTGCTGATTTTGGTGCATTTATTGATATCAACGGCATAGACGGACTTCTTCCTATCTCTGAAATTTCTTGGCAGAGAATTAAACATCCTTCAGACGTTATTTCTCTGGGCGAAACCGTCGAAGTTAAAATCATTAAAATAGATACTGAATTAAAGAGAATTTCACTTTCTTTGAAAAGAATGGGCGAAGATCCATGGCAGCAAATCGAAGGCCAGTTTGAAGAAGGTCAGGTAATCACCGGTACAGTTAATAAAGTTACAGGCTTTGGTGCATTTATTAACATTTTCCCTGGCGTAGAAGCATTGCTTCCTGTTTCAGAAATGGCTGAAGAAAACGTTAATCCGTTCAATAAATTCAAAGTAGGTGACAGTGTTGAAGTTCTTATTAAAAAATTCACACCGCAAGAACACAGAATTGCGTTGAGTATTAAAGATATTAACAAAGACGCTGAATAATAATTCGAAAGCCGGCTTTTAAAAGCCGGCTTTTTTACTACAAATTTTGCACCTTTCGCCCTTTAGGCTTTGTAAAACATCTCTTTCTTATCCGGATAAATAGCACTCATTCCCGGTTGCAGAGACATCTTTACGCCTCCCATGGGAGCTGACTGATATGTATTTTTAGAACTTGTCAACAATTCCTGACAGCGTTCCAGGGTACTTTTTGAGAAATAATTTTTATTTTCAACAACATATTTTGCTGCAAATTTTTGGTCTTTTAAAGAACTGTTCAACATAAGGTGAATAACCTTATTGGTAACATCGCTTGACATCCCCGGGATTTTCAGTAATTCAGCACCCCTGCCTAATTTTACAAAAGTAGAAAGAAGATTTACATTTTGCATTGATAACTGGCTGATAGCTGTGCTGAGCATATTAGTCGGGATTTTACCCAGAAGCTGTATCTGACGCTGGGTATCGTTATTTTCGACTGCATACTGGAACTCTGTTACTATATTAGAAATTAAGCCGTCAGAACCGTAAACTTCAATGTCATTACCGGTTACAGATTTATAATCTGAGTTCAAATTTGAAACCATCTGAACAACCTGTTCATTAGAACTCTGCTCGGTTTTAGCAAGCATTGTATTTACTTCTGCAACTGATTCTACAGCGGCTTTAGAACATAAATCTAATTGGGAGTTAACAGCGTCAATAGCTTTTTGGTTGCCGGTTTCATATGAAGCCCTAATCGCATCAGCCTGAACAGATTCATGATATTTATTAATATTTGAAGAAGCATGCTGCAAGACTTCATCGTATTCTGAAGTCATAACAATTTTATGCATTTCAAGTTGATTAGAAACTGCTGCATCTTTAATATAATCAGCAGATTTAACTAAAAGGTCAATTTTCTCCTGACCTTCAAAATTTTCTTCAATACGCTGATTGGTGGTATTCATACCTGCGACTTGCTCGCTTTCTGCGAACTTAGTATATGTACCGTCTTCAGCAGCGGCTTTTGTGGCGGCTTTAGAACCTTTAGTATACTGTTCTAATGAATAATTTTGATTACCTTCAAGTGCTTTATAAGCATTAAGTGCACCATGAGTTTTGACGTTATCAGAAGCATCTGGATTGATTTTATCGAAACCCTGTCTCTGGAGTTCAAAATCAGTGTTGCTGTAGTTAACATCGTTTAATGAGATACCAATTTCATCATCATAACTGAGTTCTGCGTAACTGTTAACAGTAACTGCTTTACTTTGATTACTTCCATGCTTTTCAATAACTTTGTTTGAATCAATAATTACATTTTTATACTCATTTTTTTCTTGATCTGTTTTAGAAGTTTTAAACGCGTCTTTATTACGGGCTTGAATTATTTGCAAAGTACCGGCATCAGGTTCTTTACCATTTTTGATATTATTATTGTTAGCAAGGTTTACTCTATTCACATTTGAGTCTTTTGCAATTGTCTTTGCATAATTTTTTATAGCAAGGCCTGCTTCCAAAAATTTGATATTTGTAGCCAGACCCTCAGGGCCTTCAGCTTCAAGACCTTGAGACAACTTTGCGGCTACTTCTGCGCGTTTTTCGGCAGGAACACTGTCATTCAAATACGCTAGCATTATACCGGCTTTAGCGCTCGAATCTGTTGTATTCGCATATAATTTACCGAAAGCACTATCTTTAAAGTCATTAAATTCCTGCGGAGTTTCTACAGTTTTTTTATCTCTGTTTTCATATATTTTTTCAAGTTTTTTTGACTCTTCAGAATTTATAACCTTATCTAAGGCATCAAGTCTAGTAGAGTCACCATTTTTAACGGCTTCTTCACGTTCAGCCTTAAGCCTTTGCAAACCTTGATATTTTGATTCCTGAAGGGCAGTTTGAAACGTATCATTATCCAGTAAGTTTTTTAACTCTTCTAAATGAGCTTTTTCATAGTCTGATAACTTCCCTTCAGAAGATTTTTTATTAAGGTACATGAACTCAACATCATATTCGGACAAATTGTTTCTTTCTAAATAGGTTCTTGCATCAGACGGGCACATATTTTCGTCACCGGTAATATCACCGACAGCCTGTGCCAGCAGACGTTCTTTTTGAAGTCTTGCTTTATCAATTTGAGATAAACTCGACGGACAATTTATATCTTTTTCTATAAGTTCAACTTCATTAAGGTAAGAATAAATGTCCTCTTCACGATGACGTTGTTCATACTTATATCCACCATATTCTTCCTCACCATAAAACTGCTTTACACGCATATTATTATGGTTTGCGACAAGAAGATCTGTCATCATTCCATCAAGAGCAAAATTTACAATATTATCGCTTGTTGATTTTAAAACTTCTGCAAATTTGTCTTTTAGACCTGTTTTTGCATCATTTAAATATCTTGCTTTCTCATCATCAGTTAGAGCATTCCATTCTTCCGCTGTTTTTGGATTGTCATTATCTGCAAACATAAATGAATTCTTTGCGTATTCTTCGATATACACATTCATTTTTTCATTTTTAGATAACTTTGCATATTCAGCCTTATTAAAAAACGGACTTTCTTCATCCTGCACTTGAGCTGAAGTTTCAGAATCGTTACCTGTCTGCGAAACATCTTGAGAACTGTTTAAAGAATTTTGAGAATCTTTTTTATCGACAGCTTGAAATTCAGTTTGGATAGAATTTTGAGCATTATTTTTAATATATTCTAATTGTTTTTCAAGCGGCAAAGTTTCAAAATTAGGGTTTTCTCTACATATTTTAAGATACTGTTCAGTAGTAAGTCCTAATTGTTTCAGCAATTCTTCTTTTGGTTTCTTACCTGTAAGAATCGAATTATTATCATTTTTTGCGGATGTAGAAACAGCAGATACATTCGATGTACCTGCTGAAGTAGTATTAACTTTTTCTTTAGGTATATTTAAGTCCATAATACTCTCACGTTTTTTTGACCATCTATACATGTAAAAACGTTACGGATAAGACAATTTCAACATGTATAATATTATTTACAAATTTTTACATATCATCTGTAACATTTGCAAGAACACCTTTTCCAAGCACATCATAAATATAATCATATGCCGGACAAATATATGCTCTAGCTCCCTCCGGCGTTTGCGCTATTTTTTGAAGTTCTTTGCCCAGAGTAGTGTCCATAATACCGAAACCGTCATCATCATTATTTAACCCAACTAACTTATAACTTGCAATAGTTTTCCTATAGGTCTTGGCACCAAATTGTCCGGTAAAATCACCTGCCATAGATACACGGAATTCATTACCAGGATTTGTTGATTTTTCACACGTTACAAGATTTCTGCCATCAGCTTTGCTTTTATAAAAGCGTATTGTATATGTATCATTTTCTCCATTAATTACACGAGAAGGTGCGTTTTTTTCATATTCTGCTCTATCTATGGTAAGTCCTTTGACGTCATTAATATTTACAGGCTTAGCATTATTTTGAAACGCACCGCCAAGAGTTGGTGCAATTTTCATATTATATTCATTTACCGGAATTACATTTTCTTTAGGATTGTTAGCCAACTGTTCCAAAATATAATCGGATATCTCATCATATCTTTCAAAAATAGGAAAACGCTCCCTCATCATCTTTCTTTGGTCAAGTACAGTATGAGGGAAAGTTCCCTGATTAACCCCGTCATCAGAAATTACTGAAATATTATATTTATTAATTGCTTTTATAAAAGTACTAACAAATTTATCATCATATACAGTACCGTCTTTACCAATACGTGCCAGTTCTATTCTATCAAAACCTTCACCTCCGGTAGTATTAATCAATTTTACTATGAACCTTTTACCATCAGTATAAGGAAATTCTTTCCAAGCTACAACTTTTCTTTGAGTCTGTTCAACTTCATCAACACCTTGTGTCTCAACTAATTCTATATTATGAGATTCATCAATCCTATCAGCAGCATTAACATTTGTGACATTTAAAGGACTCATCGCTATCATTGCGGCTAACGGAACGGCTTTCATAAATGAACCCGAAGAATGATTTTCACTGTTTTTCTTGTCATTGTGAATTTTCAAAGATGTGAATCCGACATTGTAATTTCTTGTTAATGTGTTACTGATAGGTGCTATTGGCATAATTCTTACTCCATTTTTTATTATTTAAAAACTAAATTTTATGCATATTAAAATCAGGCATACAAATTTTTGCTACCTAAACTTTATATACTTTTTCCATCTACCCCTTATTGAGCACGATTATATCAGGCTTTCAAAATTTTGTAAAATTGTATATACGATTTTAATGTTTCTTAACAATTACTATCAAAGTAGCAGTATTACTCCAACTTGTATTAATTGTGTTTTTGTTGTACTTTACATGTGTGTAAAATGATTTACAAAAAGAAGGAGAACTCAAATGAGTGAAAGAAAATTAGTTGGAACAGGAGAAATGTTCAAAAAAGCATTAGCCGGAGGTTATGCTATCGGTGCTTACAACGTTAACAACATGGAAATCTTGCAGGGTATTGCAGAAGCAGCTGAAGAAACACAATCACCTATTATTTTACAGGTTTCAGCCGGTGCAAGAAAATATGCTAACCAAACTTACTTGCTTAAATTAGTAGAAGCAGCATTAGCTACAACTACTGTACCTATCGCTTTACACTTAGATCACGGTGCTGATTTCGAAATTTGTAAAGCATGTATCGACGGCGGTTTCTCATCAGTTATGATTGACGGATCAAGATTCCCGCTTGAAGAAAACATCAAATTAACTAAACAGGTTGTTGATTATGCTCATCCGCGCGGAGTTTCAGTTGAAGCTGAACTCGGTAAATTAGCAGGTGTTGAAGATGATGTTAAAGTTCACGCTAAAGATTCTACATACACTGACCCTGCTGAAGCTGCAAGATTTGTTAAAGAAACAGGCTGTGATTCTTTAGCAGTTGCTATCGGAACTTCTCACGGTGCTTACAAGTTCAAAGGCGAAGCTAAATTAGACTTTGAAAGACTTGCAGAAATCAAAAAAGCTGTAAACGAAGCTGTTGGATATGACTTCCCGTTAGTACTCCACGGTTCTTCATCAGTTCCGGCTGAATTCGTTGCTAAATGTAATAAATTCGGCGGAAACTTACCGGATGCTCAAGGTGTTCCTGAAGATATGCTTAATTATGCTTCTAAACACGGTGTTGCTAAAATTAATATTGATACAGACTTGAGACTTGCAATGACTTCAACAATCAGAGAATTCTTTGTTGAACACCCTGAAAAATTTGACCCTAGAGAATATATGGGCCCTGGCAGAACTGCTGTTAAAGAAATGGTTAAACACAAAATGATTGACGTTCTCGGTACAGCAGGACACGCTCAAGACTAATTAACTGCTTATAGCAAACAAAAAGACCGCTTCTAATGAAGCGGTCTTTTTTTATTTATAAAGTAATTTTATCATGTCTGCCGTTAATTTTCCACCGCTTTCTGCACTCATACAATGCCCTGCACCGGCTGTTAATTGAGTTATAGACGATTGACCCCTTTTTGCATTATTTACAATGGCAAAAACAAACACATCATACCCCCACTTATTAGGGCCCTTTTTGCCGTTAACATCATATGCAAAACTTGAGCCTTTATCGCCATTATATGCACTTATGATAATACTTCCATCAGCCAGAACATAACTGGCGGTTGTATTATCCAGCTGGCTTTTAGTCCACATCGAGCAGTTTGCAATCATTTGTTTGCCATAATCATCCATATAATCATCATCACCCGGTTTTGCGCTCTGACTTTCTTGTGCAATCTCGTCACGTCCTTTGTATTGCGGAATACAGCCTTTTTGCAAAGAATTTTTATCACAAGTTTTTATAATCTTTATCTGTTTTCTTACAAGCGGCCAAAATTGTGGACAATCATCGATTTCGCCTGTTTGATTTTTAGGAACCGGAGAACCGTCAAGCTGTGTCGACGATGTACACACACCTAAGGAATTATAGTGAGAACAGACTTGCGGAACTAAATTATAAGTTCGCTTATAACAATAAGGCATACTTCCAAATTCCGATTGAGCTTTTACTATTGCCTGAGAAAGCATAGAATAACTCTTTTTAAATTGATTTTTAAGAACAATCTCTTGATATTTCTTTGTTAAAACGGGTAGAGTAAGAGCTGCTACAACTCCTATTATTCCCAATGTAATAAGCACTTCTGCTAATGTAAACCCTTTTACAGAGAGGAGTTTAGACTGCCCCCCCCCCCGAAATCCGCTCTACAACTAATTTTTGCATAATATCCTCCTTTTTTTTCATTATTATAACACAAAAAATGCCTCCTTTCAAGCAGGAGGCATTTTCATATATTATAAAATAACTATTTTTTCAAGAAATCAGGGATTTCAATGTTAGTGAAGCTTGAAGAAACTTCAGGCATCGGACGTCTAACATTAGACTGCTGAACACCTGCGGAAGTATTAAATGAGCTTGCAAAGAAATCTGACGCACTCATTTGTTTAATAGCAGCTTCATTTTTAGCAGATTCGGCAGCCTGATTTTTCAATTCAAAACCTGTCGCAATAACAGTTACTTGAATTTCATTGTTAATATTTTCATTAACTGCCGTACCGATAATAACAGTAGCATCATCAGTAACAGCATCATGAATAATATTAGCAGCGTCTGAAATTTCATGAAGTGTCATATCTGGACCGCCTGTAATATTAACAATTACACCTGTTGCACCATTAATTGAAGATTCAAGCAATTGAGAGTTAATAGCGATTTCAGCAGCTTTAACAGCTCTGCCTTCACCTGTACCGCGGCCGATACCCATAAGGGCTGACCCCGAAGCCTGCATAACGCATTTAACATCAGCGAAGTCAACGTTAATAAGGCCAGGAACAGTGATGATATCAGAAATACCCTGAACACCTCTTAAGAGAACTTCATCAACAATAATGAAAGACTCTGTAAGAGAAACCTGTCTGTCAACTACCTGAAGCAATTTATCATTCGGCACAACGATAACAGCATCAACAGCTTCTCTGAGTTTTTCCAACCCTTGATTAGCCTGATTTTGTCTTTTACGGCCTTCCCATGAGAAAGGTTTGGTAACAACGGCAATAGTCAAAATTCCCAGTTCTTTAGCAATTTTAGCAACAACCGGAGCCGCACCTGTACCAGTACCGCCGCCCATACCTGCTGTGATAAACACCATATCAGCACCGTCAAGAGCTTCGGTAATTTCTTGCTGAGCTTCTTCAGCAGCTTTTTCGCCTACCGAAGGATCTCCGCCGGCACCAAGACCTGCTGTTGATTTAGCACCTAATTGGATTTTATTTTTAGTCTGACCATATTCCAAAACTTGTAAATCTGTATTCATTAACCAGAATTCTACGCCTGATAATCCTGATTTAATCATTCTGTTAACAGCATTACCGCCTCCGCCGCCTACGCCGACTACTTTGATATTTGTAGGGTTAATAGGTGAGCGGGATGGAGCCTGACCGGTTGGTTCATCTTTTTTTGCAAAGATATCTGATACGAAATTTTCCACTATGTTTACCTCTTTTATTAAATATTTACTTGTCTTTCGGTTATTTTTTGCACCCGATAGATACACGGGCACCCCCAATAGTATATTAACATACTATTTTAAATAGGCAAAAAGTACAATAATTTAGCAACAATTATGAACAAAAGTTAATATATTTTTAAATTTCTGATATAATGTGCATATGCACTTGTCAAACATCCAAAGATATATATTAGAAAGCATTTTTGTTTACTTTGTTATTCCTTACTGCGGAATTGCATTTGCTTTTTCTCTTGCATTTTTGGGGTTAGCAATAGTATTCAGCTTAATTTTAATGCCATTATACAGCATATTATCCCCGTTAAGATTTGATTGTGCCGTAAAATGGTTTATTCCGCTGGTTAATGCCGTGTTAATTTATATACCTGTAAAATATTTTATAGGTAATGATTATCATTTTTATCGCAATATTCCGTATATTATAGCAGCAGGGTACATTACAATACTAATAAAAATATTTGTAAAAAAATTACGTGCTAAATCTTAGCCGGAGAAACTCCCCAGTGGAGTTTATCCCGAAGAATCGAATAAAAATCAGTATTGTCTAAAAGTGCAAGTTTGGAGTAGTATGAAGATTTTTTTATAGTAATTTCTGAAGATGTCTCAAAATATTCCTGTCCGTCAGCAGAAATAACATATTTTTTCTCACACCCGCAAGATGAAATTGAAATAATTTCATTATCCGGAATAACAAGAGGACGTGCAGCAAGGGTATGAGGGCAAATAGGAACAATTACAAACGCATTTAACGACGGAAACAACACAGGGCCTCCGGCAGACAACCCGTATGCAGTAGAACCTGTTGGGGTTGATATAATAATTCCGTCGGCAAGATAGTCACATACCGGTTTGTTATTGATTTTTAATGTAAATCTCGAAGTCCTGCCGGCTGCGGAACCTTTTACTACAAAATCGTTGAGAGCAATAGAATTTTCATATTGCAGCATCACTCTGTCTTCAACAACAAACTTTCCTGAAATAATTTGCTCGACTGACTTCTCAAGATCAGCCTCAGAAGATTGGGAAAGAAAACCGAGACGCCCGAGGTTTATACCGAATACGGGCGTTAAATATTTAGAATAAAACCTTGCTGTTTTTAAAATTGTACCATCGCCGCCTATTACAAAAATAAAGTCATAACCTGATTTAAGATTATCAATATCAAGAGTCTCAGCACTGACTCCATAACGATTTATAATTGATTTTAGTCTTAACCCGACCTGAGATGAATGCTCAATTTGCGGATTACAGGCAATTGCGAAATTACTGTTTTTCATAAAAAGAACGATAACACGAGAGAGTTTTTTTTGCAAATAAAAAAGCGATGTTTGCGCGCCGTCTTTAGTAGAAACATTGAACAGTTAGTCACTCAAACAAATTGCCTGTGGGTTGCTCATGTTGCGGTTTGTGTTGTTGTTCCTCGTGTAAGTAGGGTCGAAGATTCGGTTGTATACGTTGTACTTTGAGTCCTCTTCACCAGACCACAAGTAGCACCAAGGCTCTGGAAGCCCTAAAGAGGTTGCCGTTCCTGATTCGTAGGTTAAATTTCTTACATCACTGTATGCACCAACAGTTGGATTCCCTTTGTATATTGCACTTGCTATTTTTCCTAAATCTGCCATTGTAGGCATTTTTCCCACGCCTCCACACTGTTTCACTGCTCCTGCCCAGTAGTCTTGTTCAAAATAGCACTCTTTTATTCCTAGTTTTCCTTCTGATACTGCGGCTTCACACTCTGCCTTAGTTAACGGTGTCGGTGTGAACGCTGAGGTAAAACATTTGCCGTTATCCAGTTCGATTGCACAACTTGAGCCGAGGCCGTTTGCATTGAAAAGGGCTACGTCTTCATTTTGTTTGTTTGGTTTCTTTTTGCCGTTTATCTCAAATACCGCAGCTACACAATTTGACGTTGCATTAGATACAGGTTTGTTGTCTTCTGTGGCCCAGCCATAAGTCTTTACAGGGTCTAAGGCCTCACACTTTGTGTTGTAACTTAGTATCATTGGCGTGCCGTCGCCTGTTATTATGCCAATGTTCGGACTGCTGTAATCTGCCGTTTCGCTGTCCTTCATTTGAAACTGTTTACCTGTTTGAAGTTTCGTTACTTCATATTCTTTACCGTCCAGTAATGTTATTGTGTCATACGGCCAGCATTCTCTTAATTTACTGGACGGACATACTTTCATTATTTTTAAATGCTTCTGCAACTCTGCTACAAAGGCCGCTGTACTGTCATATGGGCCTATTAAGCCTAAACTTGCCATTTTTTCTGTTGCTTTTGTAAACTTATACTTGACTGTTCGTATCTGTTCTGCTCTTACTTTCTTATTTATCGCCTGATTTAATACAGGTAACGTCATTGCCGATACTATTCCGATTACTCCTATGGTTATCAACACCTCGGCAAGGGTGAAACCGAATTTTAGCTTAAAACTATCGAGCCCCCCCCCCCGAAATCCTCACTATGTCTATCTTTTGCATTTCGTCCTCCTTTTGTATTTATTATAACATATTTTAAATTTTATTTACAACAGCTTCAATCAAACCTTTAAACAGCGGGTGCGGTCTTTCCGGACGTGATTTGAATTCAGGGTGGAACTGCGAAGCCACAAACCAGTCTAAGTGAGGAAGCTCTACTATTTCAGCCAGCATTCCGTCAGGTGACATCCCTGAAAAAACAAGTCCCGCATCTTCAATTCTTTTAATATATTCATTATTAACTTCATACCTGTGACGGTGTCGTTCGGAAATTTTATCTGTTCCGTATGCTATTTGAGCTTTTGAACCTTTTTTAAGAATACAATCATATGCTCCTAACCTCATAGTACCACCGTAACCGTGAACATTTTTCTGCTCAAGCATTAAATCTATAACCGGATTTTGAGCATTTTCATCAAATTCTTTTGAGTTTGCATCTTTTATACCGGCAACATGTCTTGCATATTCAATTACTGCACACTGCATGCCGAGACAAAGTCCGAGAAACGGAACATTATTTTCTCTTGCATAACGTATAACATTAAGTTTTCCTTCAATACCACGTACACCAAAACCTCCCGGTACAACAACGGCTTGAATATCTTTCATCAATTCTTTGCAGGCCGAATAGTCAACACATTCTTCAGAATTTATCCATTTAATATCAACTTTCACATCATTTTCATAACCTGCATGTTTTAGAGCTTCCACAACAGAAATATAAGCATCTGAAAGTTTTGTATATTTGCCTGCAATAGCAACTTTCACAGTACCATGAGGATTTTTGATATTATCAACAAGCTTTTCCCAACTGCTCAAATCCGCCTTTTTGTTTTCCATCCTGAGCATATCAAGAATTACACCTGCCATATTTTGTTCTTCAAGTGCTAGAGGAACTTCGTAAATACTTTTCATATCACGGCATTCAATAACAGCATCTTTTGGCACGGAACAGAAAAGAGCAAGTTTTTCTTTTTCAGTCTTCGGAATAGGTTTTGTCGTACGGCAGACAAGAATTTCAGGCTGAATACCGTAACTTCTTAAAACCTGAACACTATGCTGCGAAGGTTTTGTTTTTAATTCACCTGATGTCGGAAGATACGGCAAAAGAGTCGTATGAATTGAAATTGCATTTCCTATGCCGACTTCTGTTTTAAATTGTCTTATGGCTTCAATAAAAGGTAAACTTTCAATATCACCTATAGTACCGCCAATTTCTATTAACTGAAAATCAGGTTTAAACTGCTTTGTTGCCCCGACAATCCTTGTTTTAATTTCATTAGTAATATGCGGAATTACCTGAACGGTTGCACCAAGATAATCTCCACGGCGTTCTTTTTCAATAACAGTTTGATAGACGCTTCCGGATGTGACATTATTGAATTTTCCAAGGCTTGTATCCGTAAATCTTTCATAATGCCCCAAATCCAAGTCAGTTTCTGCACCATCATCTGTAACAAAAACTTCACCGTGCTGAAACGGGCTCATAGTACCGGGGTCAACATTAATATACGGGTCAAACTTTTGATTAATTACCGAAAAACCTCTTGCCCTCAAAAGCCTGCCCAGCGACGCAGCTATTATACCTTTACCCAAAGAACTGACTACACCGCCTGTAATAAAAATATATTTTGTCATATCTAACCCCAATCTTATGCTTTTTATTTATCCTTAATCCAATGAAGAACTCCCGCTTAATTCGCGGGAGTAAAAATTTTAGTTAATTTTAGGAACTTTGAAGAATCCATTTTCTTCTTCAGGCGCATTCGCCATAAGTTCTTCTTTTGTATGTTCGTAAACAACTTTATCTTCGCGCATAACATTTACGAAATCAATAACCTGAGTCATAGGTTTAACATTTGAAGTATCAACTTCATTCATCTGGTCAACGTATTTTAAAACATCACCAAGTTGTTTTGTATAAAGTTCTTTTTCTTCTTCTGTTAATTCCAAACGAGCCAGTTTAGCAACGTGTTCAACATCTTTTATAGTAATCATAATTCACTCCGAAATTTCTCAAAACTATTCTTAAATCATAACATAAAATTTTGTCATGCCAAAGTTATATTAATTATATTTAAATATTTTTACATATGAAAAAAATTATGATATAATACCGTTAGAATTGGAGAGATTTTTTGAAAAGCAAGTCTAAAACAAACGCGTCTCTTGAAGAATTGCTTGCACAATATAAAAGCTGCACGGATTCCAAGAAAAAAAGAATGCTTCATATCAGCATAGTCGAAAATACTATGGAACTTGTTAAAAGTATTGCAATTTCAATAGCAATGCAATCCGGAATGCCGCATGAAGACCTTATTCAGGTAGGTTCGCTTGGCCTTATTAAGGCTATTGAATTTTACAAACCTGATATGAACACTAAATTCACGACTTATGCAATTTATTTTATTAAGGGAGAAATAAGACATTACCTCAGGGATAAAGCTTCCTTAATAAAAACTCCGCGTGAAGTTCAGGAACTTTTATTAAAAATCAATACCGCCCGAAAAAAACTTGCAGAATCAGGTTTTGCAGAACCGTCTAACGACCGGATTGCAGAATATTTAAATGTTCCTGTATCAAAAATTGTTGAAGTTTGCAATATTGATTCATGCAGAAATACATTATCGCTTGACCAGGCTATTATATCGGATAATGAAGAATCTTCTCTTTTGGATAAAATACCATCTGAGGATTATCAGGAATTCCAAAATTCTTACGAAAACAAAATTATGCTTTCCGAGACAATTGAAAAACTTCCGCCGGAACTGAAAGAAGTTATTGAGTTAAGTTTTTATAAAGATTTAAACCAGAGAGAGATATCTGAAATTATGAATATGTCGCAAATGCAGGTTTCCAGAAGGTTAAAAAAAGCTTTAAATAAAATGTACGAACTTATTAAACATCACGAGAATTGAGGGACATTATGCTATTTTTAATTATATTGCTGCTTTTTATCTTTTGTATTGGTGCAGTGATAGGCAGTTTTTTAAATGTGGTAATACTAAGGGCATTTAGCGGGGAATCCATAGTTATGCCGCCTTCCAAATGCCCGAAGTGTCAGAATAAATTAAAATGGTGGCATAATATTCCTATACTTTCTTATATATTACTTAGAGGGAAATGCTATTTTTGCAAGGAAAAAATAAGTATTCAGTATCCGATTGTTGAATTTATAACCGGAATTGTATTCGTTCTTGTTTTCCTAAAATTCGGAATGACAGCCGAGACGATTTTCGGATTTATTGTTGCAAGTTTATTAATTGTGATTTCCGTAACTGATATAAAAGAAAAAGTTGTTTTCGATGCCCATACATATTCACTTGTTGGAGTAGGGCTTGTTTATGCCGTTTACCTTACGATTATACAGATTATAAACATAAATATGTCCTCAACACCGTTCAATATCACTACTGAGTGGGTACTTGGCAATCCGCTTACGACAGCAATCGGCGGGGTGCTTGCCGGGGTAATTATTATGGAACTTGCAGCCAGAACAGGTTATTTACTTGCAGGCTCGCGTGCATTCGGGGAAGGTGACACCTATATCGCAGCAGGGCTGGGGGCTGTCTTCGGATGGAAGAACCTTTTAATTATTCTTGTTATGAGCGTGGTTATTCAGTTAATATTCACACTCCCATTATTCATAAAAAAACTAATAATACGTAAAGACTGGAATATATTAATCCCGCTTATTTTATTTTTTGCGTATGCAGTAGGGTATTTCTTCCTGCAAAAGCAAACCATATTCGATAATGGATATGTAATGTTTGTATCTATAGCAGTTATGTTTATACTTGGCATTTGGACATGCATTAATATAATAAGAGGATTAAAGAACCCTGACACATTAACATATCTTCCGTTCGGGCCGGCTCTGGCAATTGCGGG
>ERZ779843.2452-NODE-2452-length-17797-cov-2.310732_pt1 | contig 17797 bp, 17 predicted proteins | sample MGYA00511560_ERZ779843 | MGnify/ENA primary metagenome ERZ779843 (study PRJEB29588, sample SAMEA2158062) | human gut metagenome | biome: human gut; feature: human-associated habitat; material: faeces | place: Denmark | collected 2008/2010 ... | reverse complement strand
CAGGTCAAAGAACTCATTTGTGCCGAACGAGTTATCCTCTGTCACGCCGCCCCAGTTGGTGTTTATCATTTTCTTTCTCTGGGATTTTTCGCCGATACCGTCTTTCCAATGATACTCGTCAGCAAAACAGCCTCCCGGCCAGCGGAGAACAGGCATTTTTATCTCCTTGAAAGCTTCGATAACGTCTTTTCTTACGCCTTTTATGTTCGGTATCTCAGAATTTTCGCCAACGTACATTCCGTTATAGATACATCTGCCAAGATGTTCGGAGAAGTGTCCGTATAACTCCGGGTTGATGTGGGAACGTTTGTCTGCGGTATTGATAAGCATTGAAATATTCTTCATTGTGACCTCCTAAAAGTGTATGATTTTAGTTTCAATTATATTTTATCACTTGACAAAAAAACAACAATGATATATCCTATTATTATACTGATACATCATACGAAATTAGAAAGGAAAAACCTATGGAACTTCACGCTTTAGGACTAAACTACAGCCATGACGGGTCTTTTGATATACGCCGTCCAAACGGTTCGGGGGATAATCTTCTGCTTATATTCAAATCCTCTGCGGTAGTGCGTTTGCACGGCAGGGAATACTCAGTTTCCCCTGACAGCGCAATACTATACAAAAAAGGCACTGAGCAGATATATCGTGCCTGCAAGGGTTTTTACATAAACCACTGGCTTCATTTCGATTGTGACGATATGCTCACCCGTGACTATTCACTCCCATATGATACGATTTTTATGTTATCAGACGCAGAGAAAACTGAGGATATCTTATCCACCATAAGCAGACTCAGCTTATCTGAAAGCGGCAGGCGTGAGGATTATATCGAGCTTATGCTCAGAATGCTGCTCATAAGACTTGGAGAGGAATATTCTCTCAGCAAGAGCGGTCAGCCGCCAAGAAAGCGCAATCACTACGCTGACGCACTTGAGCGGCTCAGGGCTGACATCTACAGCTCCCCCTCCGGGAGCAGGAACATTGCCGATATGGCGAAAACTCTTAGCGTAAGCCCCTCCCACTTTCAGTATCTTTACACCTCACGCTTCGGTGTGAGCTGTTATGAGGATATACTCTGTGCAAGAATGAAAAACGCAGAGTACTATCTTCTCAGCACTGACATGACAGTGAAAAACATTGCCGCCGTATGCGGATACGAAAATGACGTGCATTTCATGCGGCAGTTCAAAAGGCGATACAACATGACCCCCTCCCAGTTTCGGCAGAAAAACAAAAAATAGGCATATGCAAAAAGCGGACGAAAAAACTCGTCCGCTTTTATTTTGTCAAATATCTATTGAAAGGCGGGCGTCCAAAGTCCGCCCCTACAAAACAGCTTAATCTTCGATCTCATACTGGTCTTCAATGACAACAGGGTGGCCGTCCTCAGTCATTATCATATCCCCTGCACTGCACTGAACAGCCGTCTGCTCTGCGGTTATGTCATTGGGTTTGAGTTTGAATCTTATCGCCTGCTTGCAGTTTTCTATCTCAACATATGTATGCTTTCCGCCTGACTCTCCGTCCAGCGTCCAAGGAACTTCGTTCACGCTTGTGAATGTGACCTTTGACGTCTTAAACGTCACAAAATGCTTATCGTTGAGCTTATTAAGCACTGCTTCATTTATGGTGTTGCTCAGCTCGATAGCGTTCTTAGGTGTCTTTACCAAGACCACTTCAAATAGTCCGTCATCAAAGCACACGCCGGAAGCGATAAGCTTTTTCATTCCGCCCACTGAGATAGTGTTTGAGATAAGACCGAGTATAAAGCTTCCTTCTATTACCTCGCCGTCATGCTCCACTCTCATTTGCTGACCTGTTATCTTTGAAAGCCTTTTTATCCCCTCAGCCACATATGCGGCATGACCAAACTTGTTTTTCATCGTTTGTGAGGTTTCATAAGAAACGTCAGTGAAAGCGCCAAAGCCTGCTACATACACAAAATACTGACCGTTGAACTTACCAACGTCATAATCAAAATACACGCCGTCAACTATCTCCCTTGCGGCGTCAAGCATTTTTTTCGGTATGCTCAAAGACTGCGCACAATCATTTGTTGAACCGGCAGGAATATATCCAAGCGGTATTTTCTTATCAAATGTCATCATTGCCTTGACAGCCTCAGACAATGTTCCATCACCGCCTGATGTGACTATCATATCATAATCCTGACCGCACTTGCAAAGCTTGTTATAGCCGTCAAGCTTAGCCTGAGTAGGGTATGTGACTACCTCATAGCCGCCCTTTGTAAAAATATCCACAATGTCGCAAAGGTTATCTTTTATCTGTCCCTTGCCAGCATGGGGGTTGAACACAAAAAGCAATTTTTTCATTTTCCCAGCCCCTTTTCGTTTTTCAAATTCCTATTATTCTACTTTTTATCTATCTTTCTTACACACTTTTTACATAGAGAATTATACCACAAATTTCACAAAAGTCAAGTATTATTGTGACAGCCGTCAAAAAGTCGTCAACAATCACAAACAAATTGTCAGCCAAACCACGAAGGTGACAAAGATAATAAGAGCAAAACATATAAAATAAGCAATATGGATAAACAGGTGATCGCTGTTCGCCCCTACATATAGAAATCAAGATCATCGCCGCAGGCGATACCTTAATTCCTCATTCCTCACTCCTCATTCCTCATTCAGATAAAACGCTTGTCCCAAAGCTATACCACCATCATTGGCAGGCACAAGGCTGTGGATAAGCACTCTAAGCCCCATTTTTTCAAGACGGCACTTCACCATTTTAAGCAGAAGCTTGTTCTGAAAAACTCCACCGCTCAAGGCACAGACCTTTACGCCTGTTCTCTCGCTTATGGTCCTGCACGCCTGTGCGGTCATATCCGCAAGAAGTGAGTGAAACTCATAGGCAAGGCGGTTTTTATCCTCACTATTTTGCATACCCTGGCAAAGACGCTTGATAAGAGCCTGAGTGCAGAGCATTATCCTGCCCTCTTTTTCGGCAGTGAGCTTTTCCATAGGCTCGTAAATACCGAACGGCTCACGGCTGAATTTTTCTGCCGCAAACTGCAACGCCATGGAAGCTTCGCCCTCAAAGGTTGAAGAACGCCTTATGCCAAGCACCGCAGAAGCGGCGTCAAAAAGCCGTCCTGCGCTTGTGGAGCTTACTGCGTTTACTTTTTTCTCTGCCATTATGGACAGAAGCTTGTACTCTTTCGCTGTACAAATACCAAGCTTTTCACAGATCTCTCCGCCCCTTTCCCCATAGGCTGAGCCTGCTATCATTGCGGCAATACGCCAGCCTTCTTTAGAGGAGAGATCGCCGCCCACCTGCATGAAGGGCTTTATGCTTCCCATACGCTCAAAGCCTGTGCGGTCGCAGAGAAGTATCTCTCCTCCCCATATGGTGCCGTCTGTGCCAAAGCCTGTGCCGTCATATGATACGCCTATGACCTTTTCACTATAGTCGTTTTCTGCCATGCAGGATAGGATATGAGCATAATGGTGCTGGACTTTTTTCAGAGGCAGGTCAAGTCCCTCGGCAAATGCAACTGTATTGTATTTGGGGTGCATATCGCAGACTACGTTTTGCGGTGTTGCTTCCAGAAGTTCGCACATACGCTTTACTGACTCCTCAAGAGCCTTTACAGTGCGGATATCAGCCATATCCCCCACATAGGAAGAGAGATAATAAAGGCTTCCCTTTCTGATACAGAACGTATTTTTAAGCTCACCGCCTATGGCAAGGGTCTGACCTTTATCACTGCATGATGTCATAACAGGCAATGGTGCATATCCTCTTGAACGCCTTATTATGTAAGGCTTGCCCTCAAATGTGTCCATGACAGTATCGTCTGAGCGTATCAAGATACGTCTGTTGTGGGATAATATCAGGTCGCAGAAGCCTGAAATCTCGCTGAGTGCGTCCTCGTCGCTTCGACAAATAGGTGCGCCACGGACGTTTCCGCTGGTCATAACAAGGCTGTCGGTCATTTTCACGCCGTCATCGTAATCAAAAAGAAGCAGGTGCAAAGGGGCATAGGGGAGCATTACTCCCACTGTAGGATTATCGGGTGCAACGCTCTTGCAAAGGCTTCCGCTAGTTTTTTTATCAAGAAGCACGATAGGCTTTTGCCAGCCTGTGAGAAGCTTTTCCTGCACTTCGCCAAAATCGCACTCACGCCTTGCGGCAGAAATATCCTTCAGCATAACGGCAAGTGGTTTTGCAGGGCGGTTTTTAAGCTCTCTGAGCCTTTTCACTGCGCTCTCGTTTTTTGCGTCACAGCAAAGGTGAAAACCGCCTATGCCTTTGACAGCGATTATCTTCCCTGCCATGACGGCTTCTCTTGTGGCTGTGATAGCCTCAGCGCCTTTCTTTTCACTGCCTATGATATAGACCTCCGGACCGCATTTGTTACAGCACACAGGCTGGGCGTCATAACGCCTTGTGGCAGGGTCGGTGTACTCGTCCTCGCAGTCTTTGCACATTGGAAAGTCAGCCATTGTGGTGCGAACTCTGTCATAGGGCATAGAGTCCATAATAGTGAGCCTTGGACCGCACTGAGTACAGTTTATAAAAGGGTGGAGATATCTTCTGTTTGTTTTGTCGAAAAGCTCCGCCTTACATTTTTCGCACACAGCGATGTCAGGGGATACGAAAATATCCCCTTTTTCCTTTTCGCTGTCGATTATCTCAAAGCTGTCAAAAGGCGGTTCGTCGGCATGGGCGGAAATTATCTCCATTATCATTGCACGTTCAGGAGGTCGATTCTCCAAGGCATTTTTCAGTTCGCCAACGGCTTTTTCACTGCCCTGTGCGTGTATCTCAACATAAGAGCCTTTGTTTGCCACAGTGCCGCAAAGTCCAAGGTCTGACGCTTCACGGCTGACAAAAGGTCGGAAGCCCACGCCCTGAACGATACCATAAACACGAATCATCTCAGTTTTCATCAGATAAGCTCCCTGACGGTATCCTTTATCTCGTCCTCTGCTTCACTGCTGAGAACGTCTATAAGCACGTCCTCAAACTCCTCACCGTCCTGACCCTCATCTATGGCGGCATTTCTGAGCCTGCCTAACATTCTCACAGTATGCACTGTAGGTCTGCGACGAACGGAGTCCATGAGAATGTTCTCATAACCTCTGCCGTAAAACTGCTCCATATATCTCACCACGGCACTTGTCATGCTGATATCAGCCATGGGGTGTCTTTCGAGAAATCTAAGCAGAGGCAAAACTGCGTTTATGCCCTCGCCGCTTTCGTCAAGCTCCTCCATGCAGTTTTCAGCCTCATATTCAAACTCCTCTGAGCCGAGATATTCTTCAAGACGCTCTATAATTTCTTCTGTCATATCTTTTCACTCTCTCCCTGCATAAGTCTGCCTGAAAGTCCGAAATGCGGAAAGTCTATAAACTCACCGCTGAAATTTTTCATAACACGTCTGAGGGTACGGTCTGCAATGACAACGTCATAGTTATCACCAACATTGTCGCAAAGGTCGCTTTCGTCTGCAAGGAAAAAATCACTCTGCTGTGAAAGCTCTTTTTTCTGCATGAAAAACGTTGCCGATGTGCAATGACACTTGCCGCTTTTTTCTGTGATAAGCTTTCTCACAGCGTCAGCCGCTGTTTGGTTATGTATCACAAGGACGTTTTTATCCGTAAAGTTATCAGCTTTTTGCACTATCTCCTCAGGCAGACAGCTTTGTGGATATTCTATCTCATAAGGCGTGCCGAACTTTTCTTTGAGATACTCCGCCGCCCTTATTGCCGCCGCTGAACAGACTATGTTCATCTCTGCCGCAGCCGCATTTTTCACATCATCAAGGGTGCTTCCCGTGCCGTAGCATATAACATTTTCCCAACCCTTTGCCTTATATTCCGCCACTATCCTCTCGGGGCTTATGATACTAAGCTCCAAAGGCGTTGCACCGATAATGCCAAGCCTGCCTTTCTGAACAGGCTTGCTCTCAGTGGCAAAGGTCTTGAAAAGCTCTATCCACACCGGCTCTGAGCCGCTGTCGTAATAGTTCGTGCCTGTACACTCGGCCGTTATGCAAGGAAGTCCTGTTTTCTTCTCTGCCATTCGTTTCAACGCTCTCATATCTGTTGCGATGACAGCAGGCACAGGTGTGCCTATTATGGCGGTGAAAGCAGGTGATATCTGCCCGCAGGCTTTGGAGAGCTTTTCGATGAGCCTGTCGTCACGTCCTAAAATTGCGTCCATATCACGAAGCCCCGCGCTGAAAACTGCGCTCTTTTTGGTAAACCACCTTGGCTCGTCAAAGCCACAGACGTTGCCTGCACAGCCGCCTGCGTCGCATATTACCATTAGTCCTCCAAGCTCGTAAAGCACTGCCGATGCACCTGATTGGTCAGGGGCAAAGGGTGACAAAAGCTTCAAAAGATTTTTCATTTATCCTCCGCTCCTTTCCAATCAAGCGCCTTTTCAAGGTCGCAAAACAGCTTTTTTACACCTGCATAGCCAAAAGGCTGGATCTCGTCATTGAAGTCTGCTCCTGCTATGTCAGGGTGATAATAGGCACAATCCTTGCCGATATAAACGTTCACCCTCTCGTCAGGCTCATAAAAGAGCATTGTTGGTGAGAGATTTGAATATATCTTCGTTTCAGGGAAAAGCTGGGCTATCTTTTTCACAAAGCCGAAATTTCGCTCCCCCACAGTGCCGAATATCTCCGCCACCTTGAAGCCGTATCTTATAAGAGCCAATGCCATTTCTATAGGGTCGCAATTGGAAAACTCGCCCACTGCAAAGCACAGCCCTTTATGCTTTTCTCTGAAATCATCTATAAGAGCCATGGTCTGCTCATAATACTCTTTATCGCAAAGCTCCGCTCCTATCGCCTGACCCAGCAGACGATACTGCGTAGATATCTTGTCAGCCTGAAAAACTCTCGCAAGCTCTATAAAAGGTATGTTAAGCTCCTGCTCCATTTGCTGGGCGGCATATCTTGCTTCCGCATTGAGTACAAGAGAAAAATTTGCCTGCGACATTTTTTCATATTCCTCGAAGGTATCACACCTTGAAAGCTCTCTTATGGTCTTTACGCCTGCACTTTTCAGCAGGCTGTAAAGCTCGCAATCCTCCTGCAAGGGTGAGAAATAACCGAGGATATTCACCTCGTCAGACTTTCTCTTGCGAGGTTTCAAAAGGGAATACACCGATTTTCGCACTGAAGCCATAGGGGACAGACGCTTTTCCCTTGTGAGGGCATACATATAGCATGGCACAACAGGCACGCCTGCTCGGTCGCTGGATTTTCTGCACACTCTGTCCATATCAGTGCCGAGGAGAGCGTCAACGCAGGTTATACATATCATCACCGCCGAGGGAGTGTAATCAAGGCTTTGACATACCTCCTCCACGGCTTTCGGTATCTTTGTGAGGTGTCTGCCTGTGACGATATCGGTATCGTCAAGAAGCAGGTAGAAAAATCTGTCGCCGTAGCCGCTTTCCGCACTGAGCATGGTGGTGTTTCGTCCACAGCAGGCAGGAGCAACAAGAAGCATAACCGAATTTGGCACTGCAAGTCCTGCTCTTTTTACACCAAAGCCCTGCGCTCCCGGTGAATTGAACGCCAATGTTGCAGGGGAGCTGTAGATAAGGTGCTTTGCCGAAAGAAGCTCATCAGGGATATTATCTTTTCCCTTTTGGGCAAGCTCCGCCGCTGTTATGTAAAACGCTTTAGTCATCGTCGTCCTCCTGCATAAGGGTCTGGGCAAGCTTCAAAAAGCATTTTGCCGCCTGACAGTCAGGCTCGCCCTCTATGACGGTCATGCCCTTATCCTCACATCTGATGATATCGTCGCTTCTTGGTATATCCGCAACGATATCAAGCCCTGCGCTTTCTGCAAAGGCTCTGACCTTTTCTTCCTCGCCCTCAACGTTTCGCCTGTTCATGACGATACCACGGACTTTTGCATAGCTTCTGTCGGCAAAGTTTTTCACCGCACTGTTTATATTATTTGCGGCATACAATGCCATTTTCTCGCCTGAGGTGACGATAAGCACCTTTGAAGCGTAGCCCTCCCTGATAGGTGCGGCGAAACCTCCGCACACAACGTCTCCGAGAACGTCATAGAGCACAACGTCAGGCTTATATTTTTCAAAAAGCTTTAAGTCTTCAAGCAGGCTGAACGTGGTGATTATACCTCTGCCTGCACAGCCAAGTCCGGGGGTAGGACCGCCTGTTTCTATACAAAGCACTCCGCCATAGCCCTCTTTTGATATCTCCTCTATGCTCTCAGGTTCATCGTCATGCTCTCTGAGATAATTCATCACAGGCATAACAGGCTCGCCCCCAAGAAGATTTATGGTGGAGTCAGCCTTTGGGTCACAGCCTATTTGTATAACTCTTTTTCCAAGACTTGCGAATGCGGCGGCAAGGTTTCCCGTAACTGTGGATTTTCCTATTCCGCCCTTTCCGTAAACGGCTATTTTTATCATAAAAGTATCCGTGCGAAAGCACGTTCCTCCTTTTTATAGGTTAAGTATTTTGCTTACATCTTTATCTATCAGATCGGGGATATCTTTAAGAAAACATCTTCCCGAAAAAGCAACGTGTGGCAGTGAAATAAATCTTGCCCCTTTGCATATAGGACTGAAAAGCTGGTCTGCTATGACGGTCTTATGCTGTGAAAAAAGCTTTTCAAGCTCTGCTTCTTCCTCGCAGAAAATATCCGTCCCTGACAGCACCTCGCTGTTTCTTATGCCAACTGTCGCCACAGTTTTTGCGCCAAGTTCAGCCCCAAGGGAAGAAGCAAAAACGCTTTCCCCTGCAACTATCATATGAGCATTCTCTACAGCTTTTTCACCGCAGGAATTTATACAAACGCCCTCTGACACTGCTCTTTTCAGGTCAGTGGAAAGCTTTTTGGAAAAGCTTTTTCCCACAGGCACGCCCACAACATATGGCACTCCATAGGTATCAAAAAGATACTTTGCCGCAGCTATCCCGTCTGAGGATATAACAAGGCTTACAGCCGCCTGTGGTGCGGTAGAGATCTCATCAAGACTGCTGTCCGTAGCAAAACAGCTTTGCACTGAAAAGCCGTTATCCAAAAGCCACTTTTTTATAGAGCTTACGCTGGTGTTCACTGAAAAGTCAAGCGGCGTTGCACCAATAATATTCACTGAATTTGCCTGCTTTTCTTTTCCCTCACGGCAGAAAAGCTTTGCAATATTAAGGAAAGCTCCCTCTGCTCCTTGAAGATAGGAATGAGTGCCGTTGGTATCAACGAAAAATGTGGTCAGACCCGTTTGACTCTCTATCTCCTCGGCGGCTGAACTGTAGTCAAAGCCTGTCATTGCAGGCATTGGCGAACCGCAAATGGCTATGAATTTGGGTGAAAGCTCCCCTGCCGCTTTCGCCACATCACGAATGAACTTGCCGTCATTGCCCATAACGGCGTCCGCTTCTGTTAGTGCAGAAATATATATCATGCTTTTGCGGTCATACCAGCGTGGCTCGTCATGGGTGGCGTAGGTGGAGTTACAGCCCGAAGCGTCATGGACAACGGTCATTCCACCAAGCTCATAAAGCGCCGAGCATACTCCCGAAGTATCCGCCGCATATATGGATATCACTTTTGCATTCATAGACAGCTTTCACACCCCCAGCCCTTGTGTTGTATCACCTTACGTCTGTCCTTTTTGTTTACTGCTCCCTCAGCCATAAGCTCTGCAAGCCTTTTTATGCCCTCGAAGCCATATCCACCGCCCCCTGCGACTATATCAACAAAGTTATCTGTCTGGCAGAAAAAAGCCGCTTTCTGACCTACTGCAAGATATTTTTCTTCGCAATGTGAAAACTCCATTTTCACATTCACAGTAGGGAGAATTTCAAGGTCGTGGCAATGGGCTTTCAGCCACTCAAAAACTGCCCTTTCCTCCTCTGAAAAGCTGTCGGCGTAGCAACGCTTCACATTGAAGCCTTTCTCTGCAAGAAGTCTGCAAAAGCCAAGGGGTCTTGGCAGAGCAGTATAATCCACGGCTATAGGCATATTTTCCACTATCTCAAGGGCATTTGCAAGAGCCTTGTCGGCGGCTTCTCTGTCAGCAGAAAAGTCAGGCGTTTTCACACCAAGCTGGGTGCAAAGCCTGCTGTAATTTTCCTCTATCTCATCATAGCCATAGCACAAGGGCAGATACAAATGCTTTGTGCCAAGTCGCTTTTCAAGTTCCTCTCCTGACGGCTTTGCCGTGGGGATATAGGTGATATTCAAAGAGCTTTCCGCCATGGAGAGATACTCCTCATAGGTCTTGCACTTTGTTATGTCAAGAATCTCAAAGCCTGCTGAGTTTATTATTTTTACAAGCTCGGAGGCTTCGTCCGTGGCTCTGTCACAGCCTATTATAGCCGCCGTTTTAGGCTTCTTTTCGCACTTTTCAAGTGGCTCGTAAAGCTGTTTTCTCATAAGGCTGTCAGGAGAGATAGACTTTCTCATGGTAGGCGTCATATAGCAGTCGATAAAATGCACCTGCGGAAACAATGCCGAAAGATCGTCTATTATCATTTTGAAGTCACAGCCTGCAAAAAGGTGAACACAGCTTAGAAAAATCAAAACGCATTTTGGCTTTTCCTCAAGCCTGTTTATTATATCCCTCACTCCGTCTATAACGTCCTGCTCCATTGTGCCGTCATACAGATCCTGCTCAGAAACAGTCACCCATGACATTCTATCCATGGCATTCATCTCTGCCGCAGTGAGGATAACGCCCCTTAAACAGCCCTGTGCGCAGACAAATATCTGCCGCGACTCAGGGATAAGCATACCGGTATGGACGATATTCCACACGCCCCTTGTGGGGGGATTATATTCAAGGCCGCTTTCAAAAGGCGCAGGAAAAGCCGCCTTCGTTATATTTATGCCGCTCTCTTTTATCATTTTTCTTCTCCCATACCGCAAAGCTCGGCTATCTTATCCGCCAATGCTCTATACTGCTCTGCCGCAGTGCTGTCAGGAAAAGCTTCCATGACAGTTTTGTGCATATCCTCAGCTTCGCTCACAAGGTCGCTTCGGTCTATCTCGGCTATCACAGAGCTGTGAAAATCAGCCGCAAGCTCTGCCGCTTTTTCCTCCTCGTTTTTTACGTTGCGTTTATTGAGGATAAAACCGCCAAGTGAAGCATATCCACGGCTTTTGAAATTTTCCACCGCCATTGCGATGTTTGCGGCGGCATATACAGACATACTCTCGCCTGATGTGATGATAAACACCTTATCGGCATAGCCCTTTCGCATTGGCATTGAAAAGCCTCCGCACACCACGTCTCCGAGAACGTCATAGATAACAACGTCTGGCTGATATTTTTCATATGCGCCCTTTTTTTCAAGCTCTTCAAGTGCGGCGATTATACCTCTGCCTGCACAGCCAAGCCCCGGCACCGGTCCGCCTGCTTCAACGCACACAACACCGTTATAGCCTACCCTTACCATATCTTCAAGGTCAAAGCTTTCGCCTTTTCGCACAAGGTCAAGAACGGTCGGTATCCTCTCTCCCCCATGGAGAAATATGGTGGAGTCAGCCTTTGGGTCACAGCCTATCTGCATGACTTTCAGCCCTTTTTGTGCCAGTGCAACACTGACATTTGATGCCGCCGTTGACTTTCCTATTCCGCCTTTTCCGTAAAAAGCAAGCTTTATCATTATCTGTGATCTCCTCTTGATATCTTTATTTTATAGCCTATGGACTCCATTCGTCTTTCAAGGCAAGCCCTGCACTGTGCTGACTCGTCACCTGTGCATATCTTGTTGTCATAGAGCATATATTTTTTTCTCACTGCAACAGGGGACAGATTCGGCATTATAACGTTCGCACCTGACAGCACCCCTTGTTCTCTCCCTTTGGGGTTTATAGTACCAAGGGCTGTGGTGGCAGGCAAAAGAACGTCGGGGAGCATTATCCTGCAAATGCTCAGCAGAAAGAGGGTAAGCTCATATGAGCCTTGAGGACAGCTTCTGAAAGGCGTGTCCTTATGTGGGAGAAAAGGTCCAATGCCTATCATTTCGGGCTTGAAATCGCACATAAACTCCATATCCTCAGCAAGGCACTCCACCGTCTGGAACGGTGAGCCTATCATCATTCCACAGCCTGTCTGATAGCCTATCTCTTTTAGATCTGAAAGGCACTCCATTCGGTTTTTCCAAGACATTTCGGCTGGGTGGAGCTTTTTGTAATGCTCCTCGTCGGCAGTTTCGTGCCTGAGAAGATATCTGTCAGCACCTGCATTGAAAAGGGCTTCATAGTCCTCACGGCTTTTCTCACCTAGGGATAATGTCACCGCACAATCAGGGTGGCGTTTTTTTATCTCACTGACGATACCACAGAGCATTTCTCTGTCATAGAAAGCGTCCTCACCGCTTTGAAGCACAAAGGTACGGAAACCATAGCCGTAGCCCTCGTCACAGCACTGCAAGATCTCCTCAGCGGTGAGCCTGTATCTGCTCACGTTGCCGTTTGAACGCCTTATTCCACAGTAAAGGCAATCGTTTTTGCAGATGTTTGAAAACTCCACTATGCCCCTTATGTAGATATCCTTCCCGAACATTTCCTGCGAAATGCACCTTGCAAGCTCTGCGGCATAGGTTCTGTCGCTCTCGTCATATTCTTTTATAAGCTTCACCCATTCATCGTGGGAAAGCTTTTTCTCGCAGTTTAGTTTATCAATAAGTTCTCTGACCGCCATTGTGATCTTCAAGCTCCTTTACAAGATGTGGAAACACTTCTATGCTACGTTTGAGAATACCTTTCATATACGCAATTGCAATGCCGTAATTTGTGAACGGCACGCCTGCGTCACAAGCACATTTCATTCTGTAGGTAAGCTCTTTTGAGCCTAGCATACAGCCGCCACAGTGTATGCAAAGCGCAAAGTCTGAAAGCTCCTCTGGAAAGCCATGACCTGATGACAGCACTATCTCAAGATTCTTGCCTGTGTATTCTTTCAGCCAGTTCGGAAGCTTCACAGAGCCTATATCACCGCACTGTCTGTGATGTGTACAGCCCTCTGAAATAAGCACCTTGTCACCGTCTTTAAGATCGTCGATAGCTTTCACGCCCTTTACTGCGGCGTCAAGAAAGCCCTTATATCTAGCCATAAGGATAGAAAACGAGGTGAGAGGGATATCCTCGGGGGTATCCTTTGAAACTCTTGCGAAAGCCTGACTATCCGTTATAACAAGTGCAGGCTTCTCTATCCTGCCAAGCACTCCTGAAAGCTCAGTTTCTCTTACCACCACTGCACAGGCGTTTGCTTCAAGAACATCTCTTATGGCCTGCTGTTGTGGCAGGATAAGCCTGCCCTTTGGTGCGGCGCTGTCGATAGGGGTGACAAGCACCACCATATCGTCAGGCTTTATAAGGTCGCCCACAAGCTTCATTGTCATGGTGTCTGTTTCAGTGAGCTTTGCAACGGCGTTTTTAAGCTTCTCTATGCCTGTTTTCTCTTTTGCGCTGACGTACACTGCGCCCTCCTCTTTTGGGATATCAGTGAGCAGGTCGGCTTTGTTTTTGGCTATAATAAAAGGTATGTTTTTCTCTTTGAATATTGAGATAAGCTGTTTTTCGCAGTCGCCAAGGGGCAAAGTGCAATCGGTAACAAGAACTGCGCAGTCCGTTCTGTTTAGTATCTGCTTAGTTTTCTTCACACGAAGCTCTCCAAGCTCGCCCTCGTCGTCAAAGCCGGGGGTATCTATTATCACAACAGGGCCAAGGGGCAAAAGCTCCATTGCCTTTGTAACAGGGTCGGTGGTAGTGCCTTTCGTATCGGATACCACTGCAAGATCCTGATTTGTTACTGCATTCACAACGCTTGATTTTCCTGCGTTTCGTCTGCCGAAAAAACCTATATGTATACGTTCTCCGCTTGGTGCGTCATTAAGTCCCATTGCAAAAGCTCCTCTCAAAAAAATAAGCCATACCCCTGAGGATACAGCTTTGATAACAAAAAAGGCTATGCTTGCTCATAAAAAACCTAATCCACGGGCGAACGCTGTTCGCCCCTACATGAGTAGAGATAGGGCTTTCTATCTGCTTTTTACTTTTTCTGCTTGATGTGTATTCTTTCGCCTTAAAGGAGAAAACTCGTTTTCGGCGTCAGGGTCACAAATATTTATTAGATTTTTACTGTGGCGAATAAAGGGTCTTGGCGGTCACTCCCTCAAGCCTGCCTATCTTGCCTGCAAGAGAATTTATAACGTCCTGCGGAGCGTCAACTGCCACACTTATTATGTTCATGCCACGTTCTCGGTATGGCAGACCCATTCGTCCTATTATATACTCGGCATGCTCATGAAGAATTGCGTTTATCTCCTGCGCAGAGCCGTTATCGTGTGCGATTATTGCAAGTATTGCCACACGGGTATCCATAAAACACCCCCGTAATGTAAAAGTGTACTTTATCTTACTTTATGATAGCACGATTTGTTGGCGTTGTCAATTGGAAGTTATCTATTTGAATAAAATTTTTAGATAACATTTGACTAAAATATACGACATATACTATTGACAAGTAGAGTTAGCCATGGTAAACTTATTTTGTGGAGTTCTTTTAGATAAAACATAAGAATAAAATATAGCTATGGAGGAAAAGACAATGACTCTTGATAAGCTTAAAACGGGTGAGTCTGCCGTGATAAAAGCGGTAGGCGGCGAGGGTGCGCTTAGGCTGCGTTTTCTCGACATGGGACTTATACCCAAAACAAAGGTGAAAATGCTAAAGCGTGCGCCAATGGGCGACCCTCTTGATATAGTGCTTAGAGGCTACGAGCTGACGCTCAGGATAGAGGACGCAAAAAACATAGAGATAGAAAAAACAGAGGAGAATGACCATATATGAGATTTGCCCTTGCAGGAAATCAGAACTGCGGAAAGACCACGCTTTTTAACGCCCTTACAGGGTCTAATCAGCACGTTGGAAACTTTCCCGGTGTAACAGTCGAGCAGAAGGTCGGTGACATAAAGGGGCAGAAAAACTGCACTGTGGTGGATCTGCCGGGAATATACTCACTGCGTCCTTACACGCAGGAAGAGATCGTCACCCGTGACTACATAATAAATGAAAAGCCTGACGGCATTATAAACATTGTTGACGCCACTAATATAGAACGAAATTTGTATCTCACTTTACAGCTTCTTGAACTGCGTGTGCCAATGGTGCTTGCCTTAAACATGATGGACGAGGTAAGAGCCAACGGTGGAACGATAGACGTAAAAATGATGAGCGACGCACTTGGCATACCTGTTATACCAGTAAGTGCGGCAAAGGGCGAGGGTATCTCAGACCTTATCGACAAGGCTGTAGAAACCGCCCGAAACAAGACAAAACCTGTTGTCACAGACTTTTGCTCAGACGATTCCGCTGTACACAGATGTATACACGCAGTTGTGCATCTTATCATGGATCACGCAAACCGTGCAGGCATACCGCCGAGATTTTGTGCTTCAAAGCTTATTGAGGGTGATAAGAATATCGAGGATCAGCTTGAGCTTAATCAAAACGAGCTGGAGCTTCTCGAACACTGCATAGTGGAAATGGAGGACGAATCAAAGCTTGACAGAAATGCGGCGCTTGCAGATATGCGATACGACTTTATCGAAAAAGTCGTTGCCATAAGCGTTGTGAAATGCCACGAGAGCCGGGAACACAAGCGGAGCGTAAAAATAGACCGCATTTTAACGGGAAAATACACTGCACTGCCTGTATTTTTCGGGATAATGTTTCTTGTATTTTTCCTCACATTCAATGTTATCGGCTCGACCCTTTCTGATTGGCTTTCCCTTGGTATAGACAAGCTCACCGACCTAGCAGACAAAGGGCTTACAGCCTACGGCATAAACCCTGTTGTACACAGCCTTATAATAGACGGAGTTTTTGCAGGCGTTGGAAGCGTTCTAAGCTTTCTGCCTATAATAGTGACGCTGTTCTTTTTCCTTTCCATACTGGAGGACACGGGCTACATGGCACGAGTGGCATTCGTAATGGACAAGCTTCTTAGAAAGATCGGTCTTTCGGGACGAAGCTTTGTGCCTATGCTCATAGGCTTCGGCTGTTCAGTGCCTGCCATAATGGCGACGAGAACGCTTGTATCAGACCGTGACAGAAAAATGACCATACTTCTTACCCCTTACATGAGCTGTTCGGCAAAGATACCTATTTACGCAGTTTTCTGTGCAGCATTTTTCAAGAAATATCAGGCGCTTGTGATGATAGGCTTATACATAACAGGCATAGTGCTTGGGATAATAGTTGCACTGATACTGAAAAATACAGCTTTCCGTGGCAAGCCTGTGCCGTTTGTAATGGAGCTTCCAAACTATCGTCTTCCTTCGGCAAAAAGCGTAGGACTTCTTCTTTGGGACAAGGCAAAGGACTTTATACAAAGAGCTTTCACAGTTATATTCTTTGCGACTATCATAATATGGTTTTTGGAGACCTTTGACGCAAAGCTCAACGTTGTAAAAGACTCCTCTGACAGCCTGCTCGCTCTTATCGGTCAGGCTATATCGCCAATATTCAAGCCTTTGGGCTTTGCAGATTGGAGAGTGACCACCTCGCTTATTTCAGGCTTCACTGCAAAAGAGGCGGTAGTAAGCACAATGGCGGTACTGATGAACACAAGCACTGCAAATCTTGGCACTGCTCTTTCGGGAGCATTCTCCACCCTTTCCGCACTGAGCTTTCTCGTATTCACCCTGCTTTACACCCCATGTGTTGCGGCGGTGGCAACCATAAAGAGAGAACTTGATTCAAGGATACAGACAGTAGGCGTTGTGATAATGCAGTGCATGGTGGCATGGCTTTGCGGCTGTGCGGTATATCAGATAGGAGCGTTATTATGAATACAGCCGACTGGATAGTGGTGATACTTCTGCTTTTATGGGCAGTGGCGGCGGCAATAAGTATATCAAAGCAAAAGAAAAAAGCGGCAGAGATAAGGTAGCCCTGAGCGGTGGAGTATTCCAAAACCGTTTATTGCTGCGTTTGACAGAAGAACAATTGGCACAGGAAGGATTTACCGTATTGCGACATCGTATGATTCCACCAAATGATGGAGGAATCGCGATCGGACAGGCGGCATATGGAATGTATCAGTTACAAAATAATAGGAGGATATAATAATGTGTGTAGGTTTATCAGCGAAAGTAGTAAAAATAAATAATGGAACAGCAGTGATCGATGCAGATGGGGCTAAAAGAGAGATTTCTGCCCAATTGTTAGAAGATTTAGAACCAGGGGATTATGTTATGGTTCATGCAGGTGTAGCAATTGCAAAGATCACGGATGAAGATGATAACGAGACAGAAGAGTTAATGGAGGAATTCTTATCATGAAAACAGCCAGAGAGATCATAGAAACTTATGATGGTCCGAAAGTGCGGATCATGGAGGTGTGCGGAACGCATACACACGAGATTTTCAGGCTTGGAATCCGTAAACTTCTTCCCAAACAGGTAGAACTGATTTCAGGACCGGGCTGTCCAGTTTGTGTCACACCAGTTAGTTTTATCGATGAGGCGATATACCTTGCATTAGAAAAAGATGTAACGATCTGTACATTTGGCGATCTGGTACGAGTACCTGGAACAAAGATGAGTCTTGCAGGAGCCAGAGAACAAGGCGCGAAGATTCATGTCGTGTATTCACCAGCAGATGCTGAAAAATATGACCGGCGAAAATCAGAACACCATCAACCGTAAGGTCAAGGAGATTTTCCGAGCGCTGGAATTTGAAAAGAATTACACCAAAACGCAAATCTTAGAGCTGTACCTGAATATGATCTACCTTGGCAGCGG
>ERZ779843.2450-NODE-2450-length-17806-cov-29.014478_pt1 | contig 17806 bp, 17 predicted proteins | sample MGYA00511560_ERZ779843 | MGnify/ENA primary metagenome ERZ779843 (study PRJEB29588, sample SAMEA2158062) | human gut metagenome | biome: human gut; feature: human-associated habitat; material: faeces | place: Denmark | collected 2008/2010 ... | reverse complement strand
CCGGTCCGCACGGCCTGAGCCGCCGCGTTGGCTGCCGGAGCAAAGCCCCCGAAGAAGCCGATCATCAGCACCCGCGCGGCGCAGGGGCTGTGCACCCCGATTCCCCGTGCCAGCGGACGGAATGGGACAGCCAGCAGGTCGCTGGCCGGGCACTGCATCAGCAGCGACGACACCACCAAGAACGGAAACAGGGACAGCAGCAGCGGCCCGCCGCAGAGCACCAGCCCCTCCCGCAGGGCCTGTTTGCATGGTCCCGGAGCCGCAAACGGCAGCACTCCGGCCAGCACCGCCAGAAGAAAGAATCCGATTTGATACATACAAAACCCCTCCGCTTCCATATATATGGAACAATGGGCGGAGCTTTGCACAGCAAGTATGGGGAGGGAGCGGGCGTGAAACAACAGCGGACCGGACGTCTTTCCCTACGGGAGTGGTTCCAGCGGATGTTCCGACAGCCTGTGCGAGGCTTTTACGGCCAGCCCTCCGTCTACCGCAGCGGCGACCGGATGGAGATCGAACAGTTTCAGCGCATCCTCCTCTACGATGAAGAAAAGCTCTGCCTCGAATTCCGGCGCGGGCGGTTCACCGTTTACGGCGACGGGATGCGGATCGAAACGCTGGCCGCCCACCGCATCACCCTGCGGGGCATCTTTCTGCGCACCGAATTTTCCAGCAGTTAGGAGGCGGAACGGATGGAATTGCAGTTGCTCTGGGCTGGGGTAAGGTTTTCCGCGCGAAACGGGAATGGGGAGGGGCTCCTCTCTGAAGCGGCACGGACGGGCCTTCACCTCTCCGAGGTCACGCCGCAGCCCGGCGGCTTTGCGGCCCGGTGTGCGGCGTGGCGCTACCGAAAGCTCGCAGCGCTGGCCCGGAAGCGGCGGGTGCGCTCAGCGCACCGGCCTTTACTTTTTCCTTCGGCCCTTTCTCCGGCGGCGGGGGCTCTGGGCGGGACTGCTGCTCTTCGTTCCCCTGCTGCTGTGGTCGCAGAATTTTGTCTGGGCTGTGGATCCCAGCAGCCTTTCCGCCGGGCAGCAAGCACGGGCCAAGCAGATCCTGCGGGAAGCGTGCTCGATTGCCCCCGGCAGCTTCATCACGCAGGAAAAGCTGACCGCCGGGGAATACGCCCTTTTGCAGAGCGGAGAGTTTTCGTGGGTGAGCCTGAATTTTCAGGACGGACGGCTCGTGGTGGAAGCGGCCGCCGCAAAGCCGGTGCCGGACATCGCCGCCGGAAAGCTGGACGGCGTATTGGCCAAAACCGCCGGAACCGTGGTCCGCACCAATCTCACCGGCGGCACGATGCTGGTCACCCCCGGACAGGCCGTGGAGGCCGGGCAGCCCCTCATCGGCACAGCCCGCACAGAGCGGGACGGCACCCCCATCTTCGAACCCGCCGCCGGGGCCGTCTTCGCCCGATTCGATTGGGAGCACGTGCAGACAGAGCCGCTGATCGTTTCCACAAAGCGTCTGACCGGGCGGCAATTCAGCCGCCGTGTCGTTTCGTTCAATGGATGGAACTTTCCCCTGCCGGTCTGGAAGCAATTTTCAGAAGAAACGGCGCTGGCCATTTCCCGCACCGTACAGCCGGAGTGGCTGGGGCTGTGCCTTCCCTTTTCCATCGCAGAAACCACTTATTACGAGCAGACCGAGCAGGAAATTTCCTACACCGAAGAACAGGCGCTGGCCTTGGCAAAACTCCACAGCCTGCAAGCACTTTTCGCCGCTGCCCCGGAGGCGGAATTTGTGGCCCAGAAAGAAGATATCTCCACCGAAAATGATACCCTGCGTTACCGGGTCGTTTATACGATTATTGCCGATATCTGCGCAGACTAAAAGGCGGCAGAGAGCGAGAAACTCTCTGCCGCCTTTGGAACGTCAATTATTCCGCTTCTTCTGCCGGGGCGCTCTGCTTGTCCACCGCCTTTTTGACCAGCTTGTTCAGATCAAACTGATACTTGGTGTGGCAGAAGTGGCAGACGACCTCGCAGTGGGGGTCTTCGTCGCGGAGCTTTTCCAGCTCCTTTTTGCCGAGACTGAGCAGCATCTCTTCGGTGCGCTCGTGGCTGCAATCGCACTGGTAGGCCACCTCCCGCTCGTCGAGGACATTGGGGTTGAAGCCCTTGAGCGCCAGTTCCATCATATCCTCCGGCGTCTTGCCCGCGCGGAGCAGCTCTGTGACGGAGGGCATGGCGGCAATGTTCTGTTCCAGCTGCGTGATCTCGGCATCGGTCGCACCGGGCAGGAGCTGGATGAGGTAGCCGCCCGCACAGGCAATGGTCAGATCGGTATCCACCAGCACGCCCAGAGCGCAGACCGTGGGGATCTGCTCGCTGTAGGCGTAGTAGCTGGTCAGATCCTCCGCGATCTCGCCGGAGACCAGCGGCACCTGCCCGACGGTGGGCTCCTTCTGCAGCCGGTTATCGCGGATGACGGTCATAACACCGTCCCTGCCGACAGCCCCGCCCACGTCCAAGTGGCCGTTTTCCTTGAGCGGAAGCTCCACCAGCGGGTTGTCGATGCAGCCCTTCACGTTGCCGGTGCCGTCGGTGCACGCGATCAGCACACCCGCCGGGCCGTTGCCGGAGACGCGCAGGGTGACGGTATCGCGGTCATCCTTGAGCATAGAGCCCATCATGGCGGCACCCGTCAGCAGACGGCCAAGGGCCGCGCTGCAAGTGGCGCTGGTTTTATGGAGCTGTTCGGCTTTGCGGACGATCTCGGTCGAGTTCACGCCGCAGAACACGACGCCGCCGTTCTCCGACAGGCCGCGGATCAGATTCGACATATTATTGTTCCTCCAATTGGGTATACTGCTTGACCGCACAGAAGAAATAACGCTCGCTCTCGTCGGTCAGAGGGCCGAACGTCTCGCCGTCGCAGACGCTTTCCAGCACAAAGCCGTGCTGTTCCAGCGCCGCGCGGATAGTCTCAAGGTCGTAGGTGTACTCGTAGAACTGTTCGTGGAAATGCTCGCCGGTCTCCCGGTAGTCGATGTCCACGGTGATCTCCACCCGGCGGTTTTCCGCATCGTAGTGGTTGCGCCAGACGCAGGAAGCATCCTCTTCCTCAAAAGTGAACTCGTTCTCTCCCAGCACATTCTGGTGCTTGTAGGGGGTGTTCATATCAAAGAGGAAGACGCCGCCCGCTTCCATGAAAAAGCCCGCATTCGCAACGGCGGTATCGAGGTCCGGGATGTGGTTGAACGTGTCAAAAGTGGACACCGCACCCCGGATGGTGCCGTAGAGGTCAAGCTTGAGCAGGTCCTGCTGCAAGAGCAGGAGCTTGCCCGAAAGGCCCAGTTGTTCGGCCTTGTCCCGAACGACACAGAGCATCTCCTCGGATTGGTCGATGCCGATCATATCGTAGCCCGCTTGGGTCAGCATCAGGGTCAGTTCCCCCGTGCCGCAGCCAAGGTCGGCCACGATGCCGTCCGCGATGCCGTGGGCGGCCAATTCCTTCTGGATGTGTTCGTACAGGGCGTCGTAATCGGCTTCCCCATTGAACTCATCGTAAAAATAGGCAAATTCGTTGTAAGCCATCGCTGTTACTCCGCATCTTCTTCGGCCACCGCTTCGTTCAACACAGCCTGCAGCTCCGGAATGCCGTAGCCGTTTTCGCCGCTGGTCAGCACGACCTTCCGGCAGCCGTAGGGCAGACAGATCGTTTCGAAGTCTTCCTGCGTCTTGGCCAGTTGGCTCTTCTTGAGTTTGTCCGCTTTGGTCAGCGCCACAACAAACGGGATGTCGTGGTAATGCAGATATTTGAGCATCTGAAGATCATCCGCGCTGGGAGCGTGGCGGCAGTCGATGAGCTGGACCAGCAGAGTGTGGTGGCGGGGCGCTTCGAAGTAGCTGTTGATCAAGTCATCCCAACGCTCACGGTCGGCGTTGCTGACCTTGGCGTAGCCGTAGCCGGGCAGGTCCACAAAATAGCAGTCATCCACCGAATAAAAGTTGATGGTGGCCGTTTTGCCCGGCGTGCTGGAGACGCGGGCCAGATTCTTGCGGCTGCACAGCTTGTTGATCAGGCTGGACTTGCCCACGTTGGACCGGCCCGAAAAGCTCAGTTCCGGGCGGTCGCTTTCGGGCAGCTGGCTGGAAATGCCGTAACTGGCGATAAAGTCCGCTTTGTTATAGTTCATCGTGTTGCTCCTTTGTCAGCAGACCGCACCGGGCTTGGGCTGCTCTGCGGGCTTCGGCTGGGAAGCCGCGTCCACAGGCTTTTTTGCCTTTTTGCTGGGGTGCGAATGGCGGGCGGAAACGGTTTTGGGTTTGAGCAGCGCGGCGTTCAGCACCTGCGCCAGATTGGACATGGGCAGGAACTGGAGATTCTTCTTCACCTCGTCGTCCACCTCATACAGGTCGGAGACGTTGTCCTTCGGGATGAGGACGGTCTTCATCCCCTCGCGGTAAGCAGCCATGCTCTTTTCGCGCAGACCGCCGATGGGCAGCACGTTGCCATGCAGAGTGATCTCGCCGGTCATGGCGACATCGCCGCGCACCGGGATGCCGGACAGGCAGGACACCAGCGCCGTGGTCAGGGTGACGCCGGCGGAGGGGCCGTCCTTCGGCACTGCGCCTTCGGGGGCGTGGATGTGCAGGTCGCACTTTTTCAGGCGCTCCGGGTCGATGCCGTACTCATCCGCATGGACGCGGACATAGGTGACGGCAAGCTGGGCGCTTTCCTTCATCACGTCGCCCAGCGAACCGGTGACCGTGATCTTGCCGCTGCCGTTGTCCATGACCTGCACCTCGATGGGCAGGGTCTCGCCGCCCACGCTGGTCCATGCCAGACCGTTGGCGATGCCGATGGCATTGGTGCGGTTGAGGAAGTCGGGCTTGATCATCTTGGGGCCCAGCAGCTCTTCCAGATTGGAACCGGTGACGGCGAAGCTTTCCACCTCGCCGGAAGCGATCTTGCGGGCACACTTGCGCAGCACGCTGGTGATGGTACGCTCCAAGTTGCGGACGCCGGCTTCGCGCACATAGCCGTCGATGATGCCGTACAGCGCACTCTGGGAAAAGGTGACCTTGCCGCTCAGGCCGCATGCCTTGAGCTGCTTGGGCACCAGATGCTTGCGGGCGATGTTGTACTTTTCCACGCGGGTGTAGCTGGGCAGCTCGATGACATCCATACGGTCCCGCAGCGGGCCGGGGATGGCGCTGAGGTCGTTGGCCGTGGTGATGAAGAGCACATGGCTCAGGTCAAACGGCATATCAATGAAGTGGTCGTTGAAGGCAGCGTTCTGCTCCGGGTCCAGCGCTTCCAGCAGAGCGGCAGCCGGGTCGCCCCGGAAATCGCCCGCCAGCTTATCGATCTCGTCCAGCAGCATCAGCGGGTTCGAGCTCTTGGCCGTGATCATCGCGCTGATGATCTTGCCCGGCATGGCGCCGATATAGGTGCGGCGGTGGCCGCGGATCTCGGCTTCATCCCGCACGCCGCCAAGGCTCAGGCGGACATACTTGCGGCCCAAGCTTTCGGCGATGGAGCGTGCAATGCTGGTCTTGCCGACGCCCGGAGGGCCGACGAGGCAGATGATCTGGCCCTTGACATCCGGGGCAAGTTTCCGGACGGCCAGCACCTCAAGGATGCGGTCTTTGACCTTTTTCAGGCCGTAGTGGTCGCGGTCAAGGATGCGCTGGGCCTTGGCGATGTCGAGGTCATCCTCGGTGAAGGTGTTCCACGGCAGCTCCAGACAGGTATCCAGATAGGTGCGGATGACCGTGCCCTCCTGATTGCTGCTCTGCATCTTGGAAAGGCGGTCCACTTCCTTGAGCAGCTTCTTCTCACGGTCGGCATCCAGATGCAGCTCGGTGATCCTGCGGCGGTACTCCTCGGCTTCGGCGGTGGTGTCGTCGTCCTCGCCCAGCTCCTCGCTGATCATGTGCATCTGCTCGTGCAGGTAGTAGTCGCGCTGGTTCTTGTCCATGGCTTCATCGACCTTCTGGGCGATCTCCTTATCGATCTCCAGCATCCGGCGCTCCCGGTGCATCCGCTCCACCAGAAGGCGCAGACGGCCGATCAGAGTCCCCTCTTCCAGCACGGCTTGTTTGTCCTCAAAGCGGAACAGAAGGTTTGCCGGGATGTACTCGCAGAGGAAGGCGGGGTCGTTGTTGGAATTGACCGCGAACACCACATCCTTGCCGATGCGGGGGTTCAGGTTGAGCAGCTCGTCGAAGCTCTTTTTCACGTTGCGGAGCAGCGCATCCGCCTCGGCCTCTTCTTCGGGCTTCACGGGGCGCACCGGCGTGGGGCGCACCGAGGCCAGCAGGAAGCTGCCGTCGGTGTCGATCTGGGTGAGCTTGGCGCGGTATTTGCCCTCCACAAGGATGCGGACGAGGTCATCCGACACCCGCATGACCTGCTTGATCTCGGCTACGACACCGTAATGATACAGGCCGTCGGCGGCGGGGTCGGCGGCCTTCATGTCCTTCTGGGCAATGAGGAAGACGTTGGAATGATTGCTGACCGCCCACTCCACCGCGGCAATGCTCTTTTCGCGGCCCACTTCAAAGTGAAGCAGGTTGTTGGGGAAAACCACAAGCCCCCGCAGGGCAATGGCGGGCAGATGGAGAATGTTCCGCTCCACCCGGACCGTAACTTTTTCAGACATATGCAAAACCTCTTATTCTCCACGATGTTCGTGGGTGTTGTAACCGAGACGACCCAGTGCGGGCAGGATGGCGCGGAGGGTAACGGACGTCAGTGCGCCCATCACAAGCCCCAGCACCAGCATGACCGGCGCGTAGTAAAGGGAGACGGCGGTGGAAAGGATCACGCTGGCTCCCAAAAGCTGACCGATGTTGTGGGCCAGTGCACCGCAGACCGACAGGATATACCATGTCGGCCGCACCGGGAAATGATAATACAGCAGCCACATCACCAAAAGCGAGAGCAGACCGCCGCACAGCGAGAGGAACCCCGCCGTCCAGCCGGACACCAAAAAAACGAAGAGCGCCTTGAGGATATCCAGCACCAGCGCCTGTTTCGGCCCCATAAAAAACAGGGCGTACATCACCACAATATTCGCCAGCCCCAGCTTCATGCCCGGCAAAAGGCCGGGGATGACGAGGGTGCCCTCGATGAACGAGAGCGCCATCGCCAGCGCGAACAGCAGCCCGGAAAGGGCGATGCTGTGGGTCTTGGAGTCATTGCGGCGGTTCTTTGGCATGTTGGCTGCTCCTTTGGTCGTTATTCTTCTGCGGCTCCCTGCTCGTACTGCTCCTGTTCCTCCATGGCCTTTTCCCATGCGGCGAACAGTTCTTCCTGATGGAAGCGCAGGTCAGCAAGTTCATCGCTCTTTTCCCGCAGAAGCTGCGGGTCGTTGTACACTTCCGGCGAGTTGATCTCGTTGTCCAGTTCCACCTCGCGGGCACCGCACGCCTCCATCTCGTCCTCACAGGCCTTGATCTTGGCACGCAGCTCGGCGCGGCGGCGGCGCTGCTCCTTGCCGTAACCGGCCTTGGCAGGCTCGGATGATTTTTCAGGCTGGGAGGCGGCAGGAGCACTGCGGCCCATCAGAGCGTCGTAGCTGGGGTAGAGCGTCGCCTTGCCGTTCTCCAAATAGAGGATGGGGCAGCCGAGGCTGTTCATCAGGTGGCGGTCATGGGTGACCATCAGCAGAGTGCCGGTGTAGGCCATCAGCGCCTCGGTCAGATTCTCGCGGGTATAGATATCCAAGTGGTTGGTGGGCTCGTCGAGGAAGAGCAGGTTCGGCCGCTCCAACACGATCTCAGCAAAGCGCAGCCGGGCCAGCTCGCCGCCGGACAGGGCTTCGCAGGGCTTGAAGACCGTTTCGCCCCGGAAACCCAGCTTCGCCAGATGGCTGCGGACTTCCAACTCGGTCATCCGGGGGTATTTGTTCCAGATGACGTCAATGACCCGGCCTTGACCCAAACGGTTCTGCTGCTGGGCAAAGATGCTGGGCCGGGCGCCGGTGCCAAGCCGCACCATACCGCCGGAGGGGCGGCGCTTACCGTCCAGCACCTGCATCAGGGTAGATTTGCCCGCGCCGTTGGGGCCCGCAATGACCAGCCGCTGCCCGCGGCAGACTGTATAGGTGAAGGGTTCCAGCAGGGTGCGCTCCCCGATGCGGATGGTCAGATTCTTCATCAGCACCAGCTCGTTCCACGGCTCCACGTCGTATTCGAAGCGGAACTTGAGCTGATTCGTCTCATCTTTGGGCGCTTCGGTGATCTCCAGCTTTTCCAACTGTCTGCGGCGGCTCTGGGCCATTTTGGTGGTGGAAGCGCGCACAAGGTTGCGGTCCACGTAATCCTGCAATTTCTCTGCCAGCGCCACATCGGCGTCGTGCTGCTTCTGGCGCAGCGCATCGGTCGCTTCCTTCTGGGGCAGATAGGCCGAAAAGTTGCCCTTGTAAGTCGTCATGGTCTGGAATGAGACTTCCCAGATCTTCGTACAAACGTTATCGAGGAAGTACCGGTCATGGCTGACGACGAGGACCGCGCCGGAATACCCCTTGAGGTAATTTTCCAGCCACTCCATTGTTGCAAAGTCGAGGTGGTTGGTGGGCTCGTCCAGAATCAGGACGTCCGGCTTCTGGAGCAGCAGCTTTGCCAGCCGCAGCCGGGTCAGCTCGCCGCCGGAGAGGACCGCGATGTTCTTGGTCCACGTGTCCTGCCCGAAGCCCATGCCGGACAGCACCTTTTTGATGTTGACGTCCATATTGTACCCATCGGCTGCGTCGATGATGTTCTGGAGCGCATCGTGCTGTTCCAGCAGCGAAGCATCCTCCGGAGAGGCCGCCATCCGGCGTTCCAGAATCTGCATCTGCGCCATGGCGTCCAGCACATGCGCAAAGCAGGAGCGCATCTCGCCGTAGATATCCAGCGTAGGGTCGAGTTTTGCGTTCTGTTCCAGATAACCGAGGGTAACGCCGTGGGTCACGCTGAACTCGCCCTCGTAATCTGTATATTCGCCGGTCAGGATCTTCAGCAGGGTCGTTTTGCCCGCGCCGTTCTGGCCGACGATGCCGATGCGGTCTTCCCGCTCGACACTGGCGGTGACGTCGTGCAGGACGATCTTTTCACCGAAGCTCTTGCCCAGTTTTTCCAAATGTATCAGCATTGTTGTTCATCCAATCTTTTGTTGCCCTTGCCGCACAGCGCCGGAACTTACAGCTGATGGCGGCGGTTCTTCACCCCGACGTTGGCCAGTTCCTCCGGCTCCATGACCAGAGGGTACAGCTCTTCAAGGTTCGAGATCTCATACGTCGGACAGACCTTGCCCGGATTTTCGGCGTGGTTCGGGTTATACCAGCAGGTGTCCAACCCGGCGTTGATGCCGCCCTGAATGTCGCTGGTCAGGCTGTCGCCCACCATCAGCACATGCTCCCGGTTCTCCACGCCCAGCGAGCGGAGGGCCGCATCGAAGATCTTGCGGTTCGGCTTTTCACTGTCCAACTTTTCGGAGACAAAGACCTCCTCGATGAAGTCCTTCATGCCGGATTCCGCCACCCGGCGGGACTGCACCCGGTCAAAGCCATTGGTCACGACGGCCAGCGTCGCCACCTCGGAGAGTTCCTTCAGCACATCCAGCACATTGGGGGCGGCGAGGTCGGGGTGGGTGGAGAGCTGGTCGAGATAGAACTTATTCATCTCCGCCCCATTGCCCGCAGCATCGACCGCTTTCAAAAAGCGGGTGAAGCGCTCAGCCATCAGCTTGTCGCGGCGGAGCTGGCCTTTTTCCAACTGACGCCACAGTTCTTCGTTGATGGTGCGGTAGGTCTGGACAGTTTCGGCGTCCGGCTCAATGCCGTAATTGCGGAGCGTGTCCGCCAGCGCCTTGCTCTCCGCGGCGTCGAAATCAAGCAGGGTATTGTCTGCATCGAACAGGATGCAATAGTATTTTGCCATAGATCGGTTTCCCCTCTTATCGATTGTTTTTCAGGGGACCTTGTCCCCTCACCGAAGCCATTTTTTCAAAGCTTCAGGAACAGCGAGAAGCCAGCCCCGCCCCGGCAGAGCTGGCTTCGCCTTATTCCTCGACTACTTCATACGTTTCATCGTCGGTTTGTTCCGGACGGTTGTCCTCACAGCGGGAAGTATCAGAATCGGAGCAGGGATTTTCCGGGCACTTCGACATTTCGGATTCCAAAACGCCGTTATCCACATTTTCCCAGTCCATCTCGTACCAGTCCACACTGCCGTCGGTCACATTCTCTTCTCCGGGAAGGCCCGGAACACGGATCTCTCCACAAAACATCCGCTCACGCTCCCTTCTGCCCAGCTTATGCAGCGGAGCGCAAAAAGGTCAGCGGCTGGCAGATCCTTCGGTTTCCGTGTTTTCGGCAGTGCTCGAAGCGGGCAGGTCGTTCTCGGCCTTGCTCTCGCTTTCCGCCTTGGACTCGCTGTGGGAAGAAGCGGTTTCCTCGCTCTTGGATTCACTGGCCGACTCGGCCTTGGATTCGCTCTTGGACTCCGATGCGCTGGACGCCGAGCTGGAAGAATGCTCCGAGCTGCCGGAAGCGCTTTCGGCGGTGCTGTGGGAAGAGCTGGACGAGGACGCGGGCTTTTCCTCCGAATTGCCGGAACTGCTGGATGTACTGCCGGAGCTTGCTCCGGAAGAAGAGCTGCTCGACGCGCTCGAATGGGACGAACTGCTGGAGGCGGCCTCGCCGCTGACGGTCAGCGTCAGGGTGTTGCTGCTCACTTTGCAGTCGTTGTAAGTGACCACAGCGTAGATCTTATAACTGCCGTTTGCAACAGAGGATGCCGGGACGGTGACGGTCGTTTGGCCGGCAGCGCCCTTAACTTCCTCGCCGTTGGCGTACCAGCGGATCGTATCGCTGCTGGCGTACTTGCCGCTGATTTTTGCGTGGAAGACATAGGAGCCGCCGAACAGGCCCTTGCCCTCGCTGCTGACCTCCACCGACACGGCGGCGAAGACGGCGGTCACATCGAGGTTCTGCTTGAACTTCGTGTCCGTGCGGGTCTTGCTGGTCACGCCGTCGCTCCACTTGACGAAGACATGCCCTTCGGCGGGCACAGCCGTCACACTGACGGTCTGGCTTGCATCGGTGATGCTATAGCTCAACGAAGTCTTGCCGGATTCGTTCCCGGAAGCCAGCGTGCCGCCGCCGTTCTTATCGACCTGATAGCGGGCTTCATAGTGGACCGCCTCGACCGAACTGCTGGTGCTCTCGCTGGCAGCTTCCGAGCTGGGGGCCTGAACCGCAGAGCTGGGGTTCGAGACATATTCCAGCGTGCGGATCGGAATGTTGTTGGTATCCGGGCGGTTGTCGGTGGTCTCGTAGGCGTGGGTGCGCAGATAGTTCAGCGCAGCCTTGAGCCCGGCGCTCTTCAGATGGATGTCCCCACTGGTGTAATAATCTGCTTTGCCATAGCCGTCGTCCCCCTTGAGGGTCTCGGCGGTGTTCAGAAACTTGAGGCCCAGCTGCTCACACATGCTGAGCAGAGCCATGTTCATATCGTCGATCTTGGCCTGATCCATGTGGGGATAGGTCGAGTGATCCGCCGGGATGGGCGGGATGGTGTTGACGATGATGTCGGTGTACGGGTAGCTTTCCCGGATAGCCTGTACCAGTGCAGTGTAGTTGCTGATGAAGTCAGCCACTTCCATGCCGGTATCGTTGGTGCCGAGGGTGATGACCACGCGGCGGGGCTTCATCATGGCGACAGCCTGTGCGATGGTGTAGGAATTGCTGTCCTTCTTAAAGGTGACGATCCCTTCGTGCAGCGCCACCTGTGTACCGATGCCCTCCTTGGCGCAAAACTGCTGCAGGGAGATCAAGCCGTTGTTGTAGAGGCGGACGGTGTTGGAATCGCCGAGAAAAAGAGTTTCGTCCTGATAGGACTGGCCCGCGTCGGCCGTCTCGGTCAGCAGGGCGGAGGAGGTGTTGTCGATCTGGTAATGGCCGGCCAGATCATTGCTCCCCGCCGGAGTGTCTGTCGTCACGGAGTCCGCATCGGGGACAGCCGGGGTCTCCCCTTTGCCCCGCTTGAGCAGGGTCAGGGTGATGCCGATGGTCAGCAGAGCCGCCAGCGCGCATACGACGCAGACCAGAACCGCCTGCCGCTGCAAAGGAGTCATGGATTGCTTGTCCGATTGTGTCCTAGGATTCATATAATTCACCTTATCGTTGATTCGTTGTCAGGTCAGATGTTCAGAAGCGCGTCCGCAAGGGCGGCGCAGCTTTCGGCGTAGAAGACCGGGTGGAAGGGTTCCAGCTCTTCCCGGCTGCCGTAGCCGTACAGCGCTGCGGCCGCATCCAGATGGCAGTCTGCCGCGCCGCGCATATCGTCATTGCGGTCACCGACCATCAGCACCCGCTTGCCCTTGGCACAGGGCTGCTCCAGCACATAGCGGACGACCTCCGTCTTGGTATCGCGGCTCTCGTCCATGGACGCGCCGCCGATGAAATCAAAATAGGGAGCCAGCCCCTGCTCTTCGAGGATGGGGGTCACGACCTTGGTGGGCTTGGAGGTGGCGGTACAGAGCACATAGCCCGCTTCCTTCAGGCGGCGGAGCATTTCAGCGGCTCCGGGGTAGGCATTGCCTTCATGGCTGCCCTTGGCCGCGTAGCTCGCACGGTAAAGCTCGGTGGCCTTCTCGATCTTCTCCGGGTCAGAAAAGTGTTCGCCGAAGCTTTTGCGGAGCGGCGGGCCGAGGTAGCGGCGAAGATTGACGCCGGTGATGTCCACATTCATTTTATGGAAGACCTCTTCCAATGTATTCAGGATGCCGGGGGCGGAATCGATCAGGGTCCCGTCCACGTCGAATAAGATCACGTCATAGTGCTGCAAGGCTTTTCCCTCTCTTTCACACATATACATGGGATAGTATAGCACAGTTTTCCGTTTTCATCAATTCCGACAAATCATTTTTCCCTCTTTTGTCGAGATTGTTCATGAAATCGCCACAAATAAAAAAGCCTGCCCGGCAAACGATGCGGACAGGCAGGGGCAACCGCCGTTATTGCGCGGTGGAGGTGCCGGAGCAGTTCTCGGCAGAGGGGTAATAGAGGTTGTTGGAGATAAACTCCAGCTTCTCCTTGAGCACAAGCTCCAGATTGGCGACGGCATGGACCATGTTGGTGGCGGAGTCGTTGATCTCCAGCAGCTTACACAGATCCACTTCCTCCATTGCCATGGCCGTTTTCATCTTCTGGCTCTCGGCGCAGAGGATGTGGCTCAGGGCAGATTCCTGCAGCGCGATGCTCTCCAGCAGATCAATGACCGCCTGATCGAGGGTGACGCGGGGCAGTGCGGGGCATTCCAGAGGGGTGCAGTTGGTATCAGCCATAAATGGGATCATCCTTTCTATATAAGGTGTAGCCCATTGTATGCCTGTTTCCCCGCCGTTGTCACTTCTCCGGCTCGGTGTCCTTCTGAGCCGAAAGCTTCTCGATGACATCGCGATAACCGCCGGCGCCGTACTGGATGCAGCGGTTGATGCGGCTGATGGTGGCTGTGCTGATCTCCACCTTCTTCACGATCTGGTCGTAGGTGCTGCCGCCCAGCAGAAGCTTCGCTGCTTCCAGCCGCTGCGCCATGTCGGAGATCTCTTTCACGGTGCACAGATCCTCGAAAAAGTTGTAACACTCCTCCCGCGTTTCAAGGCTCAGGAACGCATCGAACAATGCGTCCGTCATCGGGTTCTTTCTGGGGTTTCTCTCAGCCATAGCGGCCTCCTTTGCGGCAAGTACCGGGTCATAAAAGTAATCGATGATTTCGTATTATTACTTTAGCACTTGAAAGTGCGAAAGTCAAGTATTTTTATAAAGTGAGCCTTTTTCATTTGACATCGTGTGAAAGTTTCTTCGTTTCACACGTGAACAAAAATCACCTAAAAGTTGTTACGGATTTTTTTATTGAATTGGCACATCCACTGAACTTGTTCCAAATATATTGACAAATTATGAAATCGGCGATAAAGTATACACAATTTTCGGGCAAAGATGCCACGGCGTGACCTCTTTGCTTTACGAAAAGAAAGGAAAGAGGTAAAAAGAAATGAACACGCTGGTCATCGTTTTGATCGCAGCTGTGTGTCTGTTGGGAGCTTACACTTTCTACGGACGCTGGCTGGCAAACAAGTGGGGCATCGACCCCAAGGCTAAGACCCCCGCAGTCGTCCACGAGGACGGCCGCGATTATGTCCCGACGAACGGCTGGACCGTTTTCGCCCATCAGTTCAGCTCCATCGCAGGTGCCGGCCCTGTCACCGGTGCCATTCAGGCTGCCGCCTTCGGCTGGCTGCCCGTTCTGCTGTGGGTCCTGATCGGCGGCATCTTCTTTGGTGCTGTGACCGACTTCGGCGCTCTGTATGCTTCCGTCAAGAACGATGGCAAGTCCATGGGCATGCTGATCGAGAAGTACATCGGCAAGACTGGCCGCAAGCTGTTCCTGCTGTTCTGCTGGCTGTTCTGCGGCATCGTCATCGCAGCATTTGCTGACATGGTCGCCGGCACCTTCAATGCCTTTGGCACCGATGGTGCTCTGGTGGAGGCCGCACAGACCAACGGCGCTGCCGGCATGGTTTCCATCATGTTCATGGTGTTCGCTGTCGTCTTCGGCCTGATCCAGAAGAAGTTCAGCTTCTCCGGCTGGAAGGAGAGCGTCATCAGCATCGTCTTCATCGTTCTGTCCTTCGTGATCGGTGCAAACTTCCCCATCATCTTGGGCAAGGCTGCATGGAGCTACATCACCTTCATCTACATCTTCTTTGCAGCCGTCCTGCCCATGTGGCTGCTGAAGCAGCCCCGTGACCACATGACCACCTTCATGTTCGTGGCCATGATCGCAGGTGCCGTGGTCGGTCTGCTGGTCGCACATCCCACCATGAATCTGCCCGTCTTCACTGGTTTCACCAATGAGAAACTGGGCACCATGTTCCCCATCCTGTTCGTCACCGTTGCCTGTGGTGCGGTTTCCGGTTTCCATAGCCTTGTTTCTTCCGGTACTTCTTCCAAGACCGTTGAGAACGAAAAGGATATGCTGAAGGTTGGCTACGGCGCCATGATCCTCGAAAGTCTGCTGGCTGTTCTGGCCCTGTGCGTTGCAGGTGCTGCTGCCGCTGCGGACGGCACTCCTGCTGCTGGCACCCCGTTCCAGATCTTCAGCCGCGGCGTTGCCGGTTTCTTTGAGATGTTCGGCATTCCCGCCTACGCTGCTACCGTTTTCATGACCATGTGCGTTTCTGCTCTGGCTCTGACCAGTCTGGATGCCGTGGCCCGTATCGGCCGCATGAGCTTTCAGGAACTGTTCAGCGTCGATGACATGGAGCATGCGGAGGGTTGGCGCAAGCTGTTCTGCAACGTCTATTTCTCCACCTTCATCACGCTGGTGTTCGGCTTCATCCTGACCAAGATCGGCTACGCCAACATCTGGCCGCTGTTCGGTTCCGCCAACCAGTTGCTGAGCGCTCTGGTTCTGGCTACCCTGTGCGTCTTCCTGAAGGTCACCGGTCGCAACAACAAGATGCTCTTCCCCCCGCTGGTCATCATGCTGTGCGTCACCTTCACCGCTCTGGTCCAGCGCCTGATCGCCATGGTCAAGGCCATCAGCGCAGCCGCTTCGGTTGGCATCCCTGCTGGTGAGACCACTTGGGGCGCTGTGTTCATCGCCAACGGTCTGCAGTTGATCCTCGCAGTCCTGCTGATCGTTCTGGGTCTGAACATCGTCTTCCACTCCTTCTCTGCTTACAAAAAGGCTGAGCACAACAGCGAAGCAAAGGTCTAAAAACAACTGCGGTTTTCACGATTCGTTCGTAAAAACAGAAAGAGATCCCCGCTGACGTCATCGAACCCGTCAGCGGGGATCTCTGTTTTTCTGCGCTTCAGAGATGCGCACCTTCCCAGACCTGCAGCACGGCCAGCTGCGTCTCGGTGTGGAACCAGTGTTCCCCGTCGGCCAGAAGGGTCAGCTGAGCCCCGGTCGCGCGCTTGAAGCGGTCAAGCACGGCATAGGAAGTCAGCTCGTCAGCTTCACCATAGAGCACCTGCGTGGGGGTGCGCCAGCGGAGCGGATGCTCCCGCACCCAGCAGAGATACGGCCACGAAAGCGTCTCCCCGAAAGTTGTGGGAATCTCCCCTGCCGCCTTCAGCTGTTCTTCGGTCACGTTGGCCTGCTGCATCATCCTGCCGATGAGGTCTTCCATATCCACGATGGGCGAAACGAAGAGCGCACGGCGCAGTGCCTTCTCCTGTAACGCCAGCATGGAAAACCACGCACCGATGCTCGTGGCCCGCAGCGAGATCTGCCGCCAGTGCACTCTTGCATACTGATCTATAAATTGCAGCTCCGGAACGACTACCCATGGCAGGAGCCGTTCCGGGCCGTTCTTCCGCTCGCCATGTTCGGGCAAATCAACAGCAAGAACCTGATACCCTGTTGGGCAGGCAAGCTCTGCAAACGGCAGGGCTTCTTCTTTGCATCCCATTTTGCCATGGACATAGAGATATACTTTTCGGCTTTCTTCCCCGTACAGCAAAGCAGGAATACCGCCGATCTCAAGTTTCTGTGTTTTCATCGTAACATCTCCTGTCAGATGCCGCCTTCCTTTTTTCGGTACAGCGGCTGGTCGAGATTCTTCACTTCCAGCTTTCTCTTCATTGTAATTGTTACTATGATAACACACTTCTCGTTCAAACACAAACAAAAAGAGCCGCAACACCCTGTGACAGGCACTGCGGCTCCCATTTTCAGCTTGGAAGCTTAAATCACTTCACCATGCTTGCGACTTCAGCAGCGAAGTCGTCAGCACGCTTCTCAAGGCCCTCGCCCTTCTGGAAACGAGTGAACTTGACGATCTTGATGTCGCCGCCCAGATCCTTTGCGACCTTAGCGGTGTACTGAGCAACAGACAGGTCGCCGTCCTTGACGAACTCCTGATCGACCAAGCAGTTCTCCTTGAAGAACTTCTTGATCTTGCCCTCGATCATCTTCTGCTTGACTGCTTCCGGCTTGTTAGCGTTCTTCGGATCGCCAGCCATCTGAGCGAGCATGATCTCCTTCTCCTTGGCCACGACCTCGGCGGGGACGGAAGCCTCGTCGACGTAGCTGGGGTTAGCAGCTGCGACCTGCATAGCGATGTCCTTGCCGTAAGCAACGAACTCGTCCTTTGCGTCGATGTCGTTGGTGGTCTCAAAGTTGACCAGAATGCCGTGGGTGCCGCCACCGTGGACGTAAGCAGAGCAGACGCCCTCGTAACGGACGAAACGGCGAACCTTGATGTTCTCCTTGATGACGAGGATCAGGTTCTTCAGAGCCTCATCCACGGTCTCGCCGGACTCGGTCTTGCAAGCCATCAGAGCCTCAACGTCAGCAGGGTTCTGCTTCATGATGACCTGAGTTGCCTCCTTGACGAAAGCAACGAACTTGTCGTTCTTGGCGACGAAGTCGGTCTCAGCGTTGACTTCGATGACGACGCCGACCTTGCACTGCGGGCAGTACTCCGCGTAGACCATGCCCTCAGCAGCAGTACGGCTTGCCTTCTTTGCAGCGGTAGCCAGACCACGCTCACGCAGGATCTCGACTGCCTTCTCGAAGTTGCCGTCGGCCTCGGTCAGTGCCTTCTTGCACTCCATCATGCCGCAGTCGGTCTGCTTGCGCAGCTCCATAACGTCCTTTGCAGTAATAGCCATTTTTATTCTCCCTTACACGTTATTAAACGGGTTTGTTCGGAATACGGAATAATCAGGCGTTTGCTTCCTCAGCGGGAGCTTCCTGATTGCCCTGCTTGCCTTCCAGAACAGCGTCAGCCATAGCGCCGGCGATCAGCTTGACAGCGCGGATCGCGTCGTCGTTGCCGGGGATCACGTAATCGA
>ERZ779843.2449-NODE-2449-length-17807-cov-8.161390_pt1 | contig 17807 bp, 18 predicted proteins | sample MGYA00511560_ERZ779843 | MGnify/ENA primary metagenome ERZ779843 (study PRJEB29588, sample SAMEA2158062) | human gut metagenome | biome: human gut; feature: human-associated habitat; material: faeces | place: Denmark | collected 2008/2010 ... | reverse complement strand
CCCCCCCCCCCGTAATCCACGCTATTGCTATCTTTTGCATTCCTTCCTCCTTTTTATTCAGTATAAACGATTTTTTACACTTTTTCAATATGTAAACTCTTTACAAAAAATAAGATATATTTACATTTTTGAGATAAATAAATTATTTATGCTATAATGTTGAATGAACCTCGGATATGCGGGGACAGACTTGTAAACTTACGAGATGCGAGGAAACATTTAAATGTTAATTAACAAAAATGACAGAAAATCTATTAGGTCTGTTTTTGGAAAAACTCTTGCCGAACTTGGCGAAAAAAATCCTGATATCGTTGTTATGGACGCAGATTTGGCATGCTCAACCCAGACAGGAATTTTTGCCAAAGCTTTTCCTGAAAGATTCTTTGATTCAGGAATTGCTGAACAGGATATGGTTGCAACCGCGGCAGGACTGGCTTCAGAAGGAAAAATTCCGTTTGTTGCAAGTTTTGCAATGTTTGCGACCGGAAGAACTTATGACCAGATTAGAAATTCAGTCTGCTATCCGGAGTTTAATGTAAAAATTGTCGGAACTCACGGCGGAATTACTGTAGGTGAAGACGGTGCCAGCCATCAGGCTTTGGAAGATGTTTCTTTAATGCGAAGTATTCCAAATATGTCAGTAATAGTACCGGCCGACTGCTGTGAATGTGCTCAGGTAATTAAATTTGCGGCTGAAAATTACGGCCCTATGTATATTAGAATCCCGCGCACAAATGTTTGTGACATTTTTGATAATGATTATGAGTTTGACTTCTGCAAAGTTAAAGTAGTAGAAGAAGGTTCGGATGTTACAGTAATTACAAACGGCGAAACTCTTGCAGAAGTAATTGAGGCCGCAGAAATTCTGAAAAAGGACGGCTACTCTATCCAGATTTTACATGCTCCTGTTGTAAAACCGCTTGACGGAGCAACAATCATCGAAAAAGCAAAGCAAACAAAATTTGTAATTACTGTCGAAAATCACTCCATTATTGGAGGCCTTGGCAGCGCAGTTTGTGAACTTCTTGCTGAATATTACCCTATGCCGGTTCACAGATTCGGTATAAACGATACTTTCGGCCAGAGCGGTAAATGGGATTATCTGCTTGATTATTACGGTTTAACATCTCAAAAACTGGCCAAAAATATAAAAAAACAAATCGATATCTACCGTTTGGTAAAATAATTTAATAAGGATTAAGAATATATGATTCAATTCAGAGCCGTTACAAAAAAATACAAAAACGATAATTATGCATTAAAAAATGTCAATCTGGATATTTTATCAGGTGAATTCGTATTTATTGTAGGTTCATCCGGTGCCGGAAAATCCACTCTGATGAAGCTTTTGTATCATGAAGAATGCCCCACAAGCGGAACGGTTACTATTGGCGGAATTAACATTGCAAACCTTTCCAATGATAAAGTGCCTAATCTAAGACGCTGTATGGGAATTGTTTTTCAGGATTACAAACTGCTTCAAAATATGACGATTTATGATAATGTAGCTTATGTCATCAGAACACTGGGCATAAGCTCAAGAGAAATTAATGCAAGGGTTACCGGTGCATTAAAGATAGTAGGCTTATATGATAAGATGCATGCCACCCCTGCTGAACTATCCGGCGGAGAACAGCAGCGTGTCGGAATTGCCAGAGCTATCGTTAACGGGCCGCCACTATTAATTGCAGACGAACCGACAGGGAATTTAGATCCGAAAAACTCTATGGAAATTATGCAAATTTTAGATCAAATTAACCAGAGAGGAATTACGGTCATTGTATCCACCCACGACAGTGCTATGGTGGATTATTTCAGAAAACGTGTTATCACTCTTGATAACGGCGAAGTTGTAAGGGATATTCAAGCAGGTACTTATGAATAATTCAAAATTAAAAATAAAGAAAAAAGTAAAAAAACACATTCCAAAAGACTGGTTGTGCGAATTGAGAATATTATACAGATTAACGATGGAAACTTTTTATGATATCAAAAGAACCGGTATCGTAAATCTCGTTATCATAACAACTATGGCTGCGATTCTGACCATATTCGGAGCATTTTTCAGGAGTGCAATGTCAATTTCAGCTTTTGCACATGAACTCGGTAACGTACTTGAGATTTCTGTTTACCTTAAATCAGGCACCGACACAAATATTGCAAAAAACAGGATTAAAGAATTTGAACATGTTGAAAATGTAAAAATTATTCCGAAAGAAGAATCCTGGACTAATTTACAACGTGAAATGAATTTGCCTGATATTAGTAATCCGCTGCCGGATACTCTGCATGTTAAAGTAGATAAACCGGAAAATATATCATCTGTATTTAACAATATAAAACAACTGCAATCGGTTGAAGATATGAGCTATGCACAGGATTTGGCAAAGAAAATCCAGGCATTGAATCACGTTGTTAATACCATTACCGTTCTTGTTGTAATTATTATGGGTATTCTGACTATTACAATTATCAACAATACTATACAGCTTGTAATTCAGTCGAGAAAAGATGAAATTGAAATAATGCGTTTAATGGGTGTTTCAAACTGGTATATAAGATTCCCTCTTATTATGCAGGGAGCTTTTTACGGATTTTCCGGCTCTTTAATTGCCATTATTCCGCTTAATTTTGTACAAAACGGACTAAATCACATGCATCAGTTCTTTATTGTACCGGCACCGCTTTACGCACAGAGTATTGTATTATTTACAATGTTTGCTATGGGTATTTTATTCGGTGCAGGCGGAAGTTTCCTGTGCATAAAAAAACATCTCCAAGTTTAATTTATTATGAATAATATTTTATTAATTACAAATGAAAATAAAATTATAGAGACATTTCCGGAGAAACTTATTTTACTGAGAGAATCCGATGAACTGTCGTATTGTGATTATAACGACGCTCCTGATATAGTTTTCTCTGATAAACCGGATATTGTCATTATTCATGAACACAGCGATAGACAGAAAACTTTAAATCTTATTAAATATATTAAAACTCAAACAGAATCTGTGCTTCTTTTAATAGACAAGTATGACAGAGATTTTATCCTGAGCGCATACGATGATGGTATTGATGATTACTTTCTGGTAAACTCAGACCCATCTGAAATTTCAATCAGAACAGTCAATTGTTTTAAAAAAGATAGTTTAAAAAAAACAATAAAAAGATATGTTGAATATCTAAAACAATATGAAATATTAGACAATGAGGACGAATTTATAAGTAGTAAATCTTCTCAACAAATAATTGACAGAGAATTGCAGAAACGAAACTTTGCTAAAGGTGCGCTGATGGTAATAGCTCCGGATGAAGCGGGCAAGGTTACGTATTCATCTTCCAAAATAGCACTTGCCATAAAAAAATCAGTAAGATTTTCTGATATAATCTTACACTCAAGCGGAACTAAGATGTTTATCTTAATTTATGAGGGAGGAATATCAGGAGCTGTAACAATTTTAGACAAAATTAAACAGGAGCTTAATGGTGAAATTTCCATCAAAGCCGGAATCTGTGAAATCACTTCTAATAAATTTGCAGTTCTGGAAAAACATGTTCAGTGTGCACTGTCGGAAAGCCTTTTATCCGGTCAGGAGCTCGTAATATATTCACAAGATAATAATCAACAAGATGAAAACTGGCTTGAACCTCCAAAAGAAAAGAATTACAAACTATTTAAAAATGCTTTTAATAAAAAACTTGAAAAAGTTATAGCACCTGTTTTTTACAGACTGCAAAAAAGCTGGGAAGAAAAATTGTTTAATACAAAAGTTGAACAATACACGGATGAAAATCAAAGTATTTTCAGATTAACTAATCCAAAACAGACAAGTCTTTTAAAGATTGTCTATCCGGGATTTGCCAAAGTTATAGTATACATTACCCATGAAGGGTTGGACAGCCCTGAAAACAGCGAGATTTCACTTGCTTTGAATCAGATTAATAATAAAGAAATTACAAATATAGTTGAAAACTTTATACGTGAATTTAAAAGTACAATTGAATAAGGAGAAAGAATATATGAATACACTAAACGCTGATAACAGTCTTGTTCTGATAATTGATATACAGGAAAGATTAGTCGGTGCATTAGACAAAGATATAGTTGTCTCAAAAGCAGTCAAAATAGCAAGTGCAGCGAAAGTTCTCAGGATTCCGGTTATGGTAACTGAACAATATCCTAAAGGACTTGGAAATACAGTGCCAATGTTAAAAGAGGTTCTGGCGGCGGATACTCTTGTTGTCGAAAAAACATCTTTTAATGCGCTTTTAGAAGACGGAATGGCTGAGAAAATTGCAAGCTACGGTAAAAAACAAATTGTTATCTTCGGTATTGAAACACATATTTGTGTACATCAGACAGCAGCGGCATTAATCGAAGCCGGATATGATGTTTACGTAATTAAAGACGCCTGCGCAAGCCGTAATAAATATGAATTCAAACAGGGAATTGACATTATGCAGCAAAACGGTGCAAAGATTTCCTGTGTGGAAATTGCATTATTTGAATGGTTAAAAGGAGCAAAAAATCCTAAATTCAAAGAAGTTCAAGCATTGATTAAATAATTAAGCGGGGGCACAATAACTGCCCCCGTTATTTTACCATGGATAATCATCTTTAATCTGCCAGCCGTCCATGACAATCAATGCAGCACAAAAAGCTCCACCCTGCTTACGATTACACGCTCTGTAGTCGCTGCCGCCGACAATTTCTTCTCTTTTATATCCGAGTTCGGTTGTACCACCGTCAACAGTTCCTACTCCGTACGGAAGCATACCGCCGTCAGGCTGGACAGATATTGCAAATAAATCCTTACCATATTGATTAGGCTTTTTAAAACCATTCAAATCAATTATAAATACAACATACCGTTTTTTATCTGCTGTTTGATTAGTTTGAATAGTTATCATAGTTCCATCATTAAGAACTATTTTAGGGCTATGAAAATAATCAAAAAAGCCGTCATGAAGTTTTCCATCTGTACCATAAGTATGATAACCAGAAGGAAATTCAGAAGTTTTGTATTCTTTTATAACCTTAAAATAAGGTTTAATATACTTATTGTTAAAATCTGATGAACTCAGAGAATAATCCCAGTAGGCAGGAGATTCATAATCTCTTTCTGCGTTTTTTATTGCCTGCGCAATAAGCGAGTAAACTTTTTGTAACTGTGCTACAGTTTGCTGCTTTTGATATTTATTTATCAAAGCGGGCAATGTCATTGATGCCACGATTCCGATAATTCCTAATGTGATTAAGACTTCCGCGAGGGTAAATCCCTGCTTAAAGCTAAGCTGCCCCCCCCCCCGAAACTCGCTCTACAATTGACTTTTGCATAACTTCCTCCTTTTTTCTTATTATAACATATATCATTACGCCCTGCAACTTGCCTAAATTTGCCGGATATCTTTTGAAATCTGTTCTTTTAATTCATGTATAGAGTCAAATTTTTTCTCTGCACGAATCATCTTTAAAAATTCCACAGAAATTTCCTCACCGTATATATCTTTGTCAAAATCAAGTATATGGGTTTCCAAAGAGCATTGATAATTATTTGAAACGGTAGGGCGGATTCCAAAATTTGTAATCCCTTTATAATTTTTGCCATTGTAATGCAGGACAACTGAATAAACCCCGAACGGCAAATCTATAAGCTCAGGAGGATACATTAAATTAGCTGTTCTAAAACCGATTTTGCGTCCAAGCTGCTGACCTTTTACAACTTCTCCTGATATTGTAAAATTATATCCGAGCATTTCATTTGCATTTTTGATATTACCTTCAGAAAGTAGTTTTCGAATTTCAGTACTGCTGATTGTATCATTTAGTAGTTTTTGAGGCGGAACTTCAAAATACTTGTAACCGTATTGAGACTGCATTTTGGTCAGCAAGTCTACTCCGCCGGATTTTTTAGAACCAAAATAATGATTAAAACCGGTTGAAATAGATTTAGGAGAAAAATTATCAATCAAAATGTTTTTCAGATAATCCCCGGCAGAAAGCAAACAAAGTTTTGCATTAAAATCCAAAATGTAAACATAATCAATACCAAGTGCTTCAATATGTTTGAGCCTGTCCTCTCCGGTTAAAATATATTTAGGGCAAATACCTCTAAAAAAACAGCAAGGATGGTCTTTAAAGGTAATTACAGCAGACCTGTTACCATTCTGCCGTGCAAATTGAACGGCAGTTTTGATAACCTTCTGATGTCCTTTATGCACACCGTCAAAATAACCGAGTGCAAGGGATAAATCCGGATTTTTATTTAACTCTGTAAATATCTGCATAAGATAATTATATTACAAAATAATCTACAAGATACTAACCAATAAGATTGTATAAAAGGATTAAAATTATATTATTTCAACAGCTTAAAAAACGGAAAAGAGATTTCTGGCAATGTAAATTTTCTTCAAGGAAAATATACAGGATTAATTCTGGATGAAGGATATGAAAGATTCAGAAGTGAGTTTATTAAAACCATCATAGAGAAATTCAAAACTTCAATGGCCAAAGGCAATACGCGTAATAAACTCGGCTATGACGATTAAAAAAGAAGCCCATTTAAGGGCTTCTTTTTTATTTATGTGTTACCGTACTTTTCAAATGAAGTTCTCTCAATTGCTGTAATGAAGCTTCACCCGGCGCGTCACTCATCAGGTCTTTTGCACCGGAATTTTTCGGGAATGCAATAACATCACGGATTGAATCAGTTCTTGCAAGTAAAGCAACAAGTCTGTCCAAACCGATTGCGAGACCTGCATGAGGCGGTGTACCATATTGAAGCGCATTCACCATAAAACCGAATTTTTCTTTAGCTTCTTCTTCGGTTAAGCCGAGAGCTTTAAAAATTGCAGATTGAACTTCCGACGAGTGAATTCTGACACTGCCGCCGCCGAGTTCTGTACCGTTATAAACAATATCATAAGCAATTGATTTAACGTTACCCAAATCACCTGATTTAAGTTTGTCTAAATCTTCAATACAAGGTGATGTGAACGGATGGTGCATAGCCATAAATCTGTTTTCTTCATCTGACCATTCAAACATAGGGAAGTCAACAACCCATAATAAATTGTGTTTGCTTTCATCAATCAAATTCAACGATTTACCGAAGTGAAGTCTCAATCTTCCCATAATGTCATAAACTAATTTTGGTTTATCTGCAACAAAGAATATAATATCACCGGCTTCAGCACCTGCGCGTTCCTGAATAGCCTTAGCCTGTTCATCTGTAACAAATTTCAATACAGGAGATTTAGCAGTACCGTCTTCATTGTAAATGATATTTGCAAGAGCTTTAGCACCGAATGATACAGCAAGTTTTGTAATATCATCAATATCTTTTCTTGAGAACTTAGCACCGCCAGGAATTCTGATACCTCGAACAATACCGCCATTTTGCAATGTCTTTTTAACAATATCAAAGTTTGATTCAAGAATAATATCACCGATATCAAACAACTCAAGGCCGAAACGTGTATCAGGTTTATCGGAACCGTATCTGTCCATTGCTTCCTGCCAAGGCATTTGAATGAACGGAGGTTTAACCTCAACACCTGCTGCTTTGAAAGTATCAACAATCAAGCCTTCAACAACTTTAATAACATCCTGCTGTTCAACAAACGACATTTCAATATCAATTTGAGTAAATTCAGGCTGTCTGTCAGCACGAAGGTCTTCATCTCTAAAACATTTTGCAATCTGGTAATATCTTTCAAGACCTCCAACCATTAATAATTGTTTGAAAATTTGAGGAGATTGCGGCAATGCATAGAATTTGCCTTCCTGAACACGGGAAGGAACCAGATAATCTCTTGCACCTTCAGGAGTAGTTTTAATTAAAATAGGAGTTTCAACTTCAAGAAAATCAAGGTTATTCATATAATTTCTTGCAGCCTGAACTATTTTGTGACGGAGAACAAGTTTATCTTTCATCGCATCACGTCTGATATCAAGATATCTGTATTTAAGACGAATATCTTCCGAAACATTTTCGTCATCAAGCACAAACGGCAATGTTTTTGCTTCCGAAAGAATTTCAATACTTTCAGGATACATTTCAACCTGACCTGTAGGGTATTTTTCATTATAAGTTTCTTCCGGTCTTTTTGAAACTTTGCCTTTTACGGTAATTACATATTCTGTTCTTACTTTTTCCAAAACTTTATGAACCTGCGGGTTAATCTGCGGGTTTGCAACAATCTGGAAAAATCCGCTTCTGTCTCTCAATTCCACAAATAAAATTCCGCCAAGGTCACGTATTGTAGAAGCCCAACCTGATAAAACAACTTCTTCATTTAAGTTGTTCAAATTAAGCTCTCCGCAATTGTGCGATTTCATTCTTGTTTTTATCATTTTATCTTCCTTTTCTAGTAAATGTCTGTTAATATTTTACCAAAAACAAAAAAATTATACACGCAACGTTAAAATGTTTTAAACAAAATGACATTTGCAAATATTTGCATATAAAAGATATAGCAAATCAAAAATATTTTGTACAACTCAACGATTTTATCGGAAAAATACTTTTTACTTTGAGCAAGTATCAAGAATACAAACGGTAAAACAGGAATAAAATACCGTCCTTGAATCCCATGAATTCTGTCAGAATCAGGAATTGTCCAAATCAGGTAGTAATATACGTGCAGCAATGTGATAAATACCGTTAGAACAAATAAAGCACAGACGCGCATTTTATTGGTAACTTTTTCTTCTCTCAGGAAAACAAACATCGACATAAAAATCAGCAAAGTAGGAAAATAGAAAAAAGGCTTTAATCGTATATTCAACCAGCCCAGAATTCCAACACATGAACTCATATAATAGCCGCTGTTTACAATTGATTTTGCATACAGAGAAAGAAAATGCCATGGTTTATGTATAAACAAGTATTTATTGAACTCAATGTTAACATCGGGATTCACAAAAGTCATATTTATTGATGACCATAATGACATTAATGAAAAAGCTGCAATGAGCATTAAGGTAGCAAAAACTGTTTTATATTTTTTCATTGGAAGGAAATAGAAAAGAAAGACAGGGAATATTGCACCTTTTGTAAAGGCACTTATTAAGGTCATCACGCTTAATAAAATAATATCCTTTTTCGATACATCTTTCTTTTCAAAAATCAGTTTAAAAATATAGGCAGTGAAAAGAAATGCAAAACCGTTATTAAAAGCGTCAGCTGATAATGACATTCCCTCATAAAGAGTCATTGGCATCAATGCCGCAAAAAGAAACGGGAATTTAAAAACCGGTGTTATCCTAATAGCAAGTGCGGTCAAAATAATCCAGGCAAGCAGGTTAGCAAACCTTCCAAAATAAAACATAACTTTTCCGCCCAAAAACATGCCCGCCTTCAGACCTAATGCAGAGAAAGCATACATAACAGGAGAATATCCCGTACATTGATGCATTGCTTCCAGTCTTTGAAAATTCATACCTTTTTGAATATATTTATCGCATTCAACGTTTTGTGCAGGAGTTTTATTATACAAAATTCCATCTGCAACCTCACAAGCTCTCATAAGATGCGCAGCTTCATCCGGCACTAAATAAGGAGGAGTAACAAGCATCATTATCAATCCGAATATAAATGCAAAAATTATAAAAATAAATTCAGGTTTCTTAATCCACATATCCATAAAAACGGGGCGGTAACCCGCCCCTCATTAAAAACAAAACTATTTTTTATCAAACATTTGTTTTATACCGTCAACAGAAGATAAAATACCTGTTGCTTCATATGGCATATAAACAACTTTATTATTTTCACCGGCAGTAATATCAGATAGAGTTTCCAGATATTTCATAGCAATCAAATACTTATCCGGCTGGCCTTTATCCGCTAAAGCATTAATAATTCTCTGTATAGCTTCTTTTTCGGCATCAGCCTCAATTACACGCGCCTGAGCCACACCTTCCGCTCTAAGGATTGCTGCCTGTTTTTCACCTTCTGCCTGATTAATAGCTGCTTCTTTTTGCCCTTCGGCTTTTAAAATTGCGGATTTTTTCAAACCTTCAGCCTCAAGAATAGCAGCACGTCTGTCTCTTTCTGCTTTCATTTGTTTTTCCATAGAACTTTGAATATCAGCCGGCGGAATAATATCCTGAAGTTCTACACGGTTAACTTTAACACCCCATTTATTTGTAGCTTCATCCAGAATTGCTCTCAATTCCTGGTTAATTTTATCACGGGAAACAAGAGTTTCATCCAAATCAAGCTGCCCGACAAGGTTTCTTAAAGTTGTTTGTGTAAGTTTTTCAATTGCGTCAGGAAGATTTGCAATAGCATAAACGGCTTTTTTAGCATCAACGATTTGATAGTACAAAAGTGCGTTAATAGTAATAGTAACGTTATCTTTAGTAATTACGTTCTGACGAGGAAAATCAAAGACAGTTTCTCTTAAATCTATTCTTGAAACATCTTTCGAATAAGAATAAACAGTTCCGTCAATCCCGCGCTGGGTAACGCGTTTTGACATTCCGCGCGGAGCTTCTAAAACAGGGATTATAAAATTAAGCCCTGACTCAAGCGTTTTTTGATATTTACCTAATCTTTCAATAATAACAACTTCCTGTTGTTGAACAATTAAAATACCTTTTGCGATATAAACAATAAGCGCAACAAGTAAAATCCATAATAAAATTGTCATAACTTACACCCTTTCTACGTACATAACCAGACTCTCGTTTCTGATAATTCTAACTTCTGAACCGGCAGGAATTTCTCCTTCATCTTCAATGCGTGCATCCCAGCGTTCATCATAAATAGTGATTGCACCGGAATATTTTGTAACAGGTTCAATTACTTTTACAATTTTACCGATATAATCACCGCTAATCCCGGTTTCTTTGTCTTTTGAAGATTTAAGCGTTCTTAATAAAAGCGGTCTTAAAACAAAAAGGGAAACCAGTGAAAGTATTATAAAATCAATTGTGAGCATATCAGCATTATTAATAAACAAAGATATGACTGCAGTAATAAATCCCGCAATTGCAAGATTCAAAAAAAACATTGATGGTACAATCATTTCAAGAATTATACATACAACACCGACTATTGCATAAAGCTGCCATAAAACCATAAAAAACTCCTGTCTCTAATACAAATTTGATTATAACACAGGTCTCGTGTTTTGGCAATTCTGTGCTAACATAATTATATGATAACCTTTGATAGTTTAACACTAAAAGCCTGGACAGAAGAAAACTCTGAATTCCTGACCGGTGCCAGAATTCAAAAAATTCAGCAGCCGACAAGGCGAGAGTTTGTGTTTTCTATTAGAAAAGCAGGCGAGACAAGAAAATTTTATATCAACATCAATCCTCAGCTTCATCATCTCTGTTTTATGAATAAAGCAAATGAAGAACGCAGGATGATTGAAATTCCTAAAAAACCGCCGATGTTTTGTATGCTTTTAAGGAAATATCTTGAAAATTCCGTTATTTCTAAGATTAATCAACCGCCATACGAGAGAATTTTGGAATTTTACATAGAAACTTATAACGAATTATCGGAAAAAATTTATCTTTGCCTTGCCATAGAATTAATGGGCAAACACTCAAACGTAATTCTGTATAATTACGATACAAATATTATCCTCGGATGTGCACACAATATAGGTGCTGAAAAAAGCAGTGTAAGAGAAATGGCAGGGACTCTCCCGTATGTGTATCCGCCCAAGCAGCATAAAACGGATATTCTGACATATAACGGGGAAATAGATTTTGACACAATGGACTTTTACTGGATTTCCAAATCTTTTGCAAATCAGATAAAAGCGTCAACACTTTCAGAAATAAAAAATTTTGTAAATTTGCATGGTATTTCGCCGGCAATATCAGAAGATTACAGAGAGTTCTCACTCTTCGGAAAACTGCTGGCAAAGCCTCTATATCAATCCTCCGTTAATGAAATGATTGATAATTACTTTACTCATTATCAGGAAAAAGATAAATATCAAACTTTAAAAATCCATCTTAAAACTTTTACCTTGCAGAAAATAAAAAAACTTAAATCATCTCTTAAAAAACTGGAGGAACAATTAATAAGAGAAGAAAATTCCGATAAATACCGGCTTTTCGGGGATTTAATAATGGCTAATCTATATAACAATAAAGATTTTTCACCTTCAATTGAAGTCTTTGATTATGAGAACAATAAAAATATAACAATAGAACTCGACAATACCAAAACTCTTAAAGAAAATGCAAATAAGTTCTATAAGCTATACAACAAAGGAAAAACATCAAAACAAAAACTGGGCGAAATGCGCGAAATTCTGACTGAAAATCTGTGTTACTGCGAACAGGTTTTATACTCAATAGAATGCGCTGCAAATGTAAAAGATTTGTTTGAGATTAAATCCGAAATCATGCCGCAAGAGGGAGTTAAACCCGATAAACACAAAGCTGTAGAACCTGAAAAAATTAACATTGAGGGCTTTACTGTATTTATAGGAAAAAATAACCGTCAAAATGATTATATTATCTCAAAACTTGCAAAAGATGAAGATATATGGTTTCACACAAAAGACTGCGCCGGCTCCCATGTACTATTGAAAGGAGAAAACCCGCCGGATAAAATAATATTAGAGTGCGCAAAGCTTGCAAAACTGCATTCATCGGCACCAACTTCTTCAAAAATCGGCGTAATTTATACAAAAAGAAAATATTTACGAAAACCGCCTAAGGCAAATTTAGGATATGTAACTTATAAAAACGAAAAAGAAATCGTAATTGATTAATGTCACACAGATTGGATGAAATTCAAAACATAATCGATAATATTGCTATGACAAGGAAACACGTTATAGCATTAGTAGATTGTGACTCCTTTTTTGTTTCTTGCGAACAAAAAGTTAATCCCGAACTCAAAGGGAAACCTGTCTGCGTTATGTCTGGACGGGGACAGTGCGTAATTTCACGCTCAAAAGAAGCTAAAGCCCTCGGCATACGTATGGGAATGCCTTACTTTCAAATAACAGGCAAAATGAAACAGGCAACGTATATTAACGCAAGCCATGACTTGTACGGAGAAATTTCAAATCAGGTTATGGCTGTACTTAAACGTTTTTCGCCAAAAGTAGAAGTGTATTCAATTGATGAAGCTTTTGTTGATTTGACAGGCCTTGAAAGACTTTACAAAAAAAATTATCTCGAAATAGCACAAATGATAAGGCAAACCATTAAAGATGAAGTAGATATTCCTGTTTCAATAGGTTTAAGTTCATCAAAGTCTCTTGCCAAGCTCGCCTCAGATAAAGCCAAAACGCATGAAGACGGTATATTCCTTATAGGCTCCAGGAAAATTATACCTGTTCTGGAACAAACTGGAATTGACGAAATATGGGGAATCGGCAGAAATTTATCGTCTATGTTCCGTAAAAACGGAATCCTGACCGCGTACGAACTGGTTAAACAGTCAGACATCTGGCTTAATAAACAAATAGGAATACGCGGACTGGAAATGAAACACGAATTGCTGGGCGAAATGGTTTCTGCTGTTTCCGATGAGGTCAAACTGCCCAAATCAATCCAGAAAACAAGCGCAATGGCAAAATTTACGTCTGATAAAGAATACATTAAAAATTCTCTCAATTACCACATCCACAGAGCATGTGTTAAACTTCGAAAAATTAATGCAAAATGCCACGGTATAGGGATTATGCTCAGGACAAAGGATTTCAAAGTATTTTATGATAAGAGAGTTTTGAATCAGGCGACAAGTTTTGAGCTGGAAATTTCGGACATTATTTTTGAAATGCTTGAAGAACTCTACAATCCTAACATACTGTACAGAAGCACAGGAGTAATCCTTGATACTTTTGTTCATAATTCAGAGGCCCAGCTCTCTTTGTTTGCCGACAATAATGCAGAAGAAAAAAAAGATAAGCTTTCAAAATGTTTTGACAAACTGGAAGAAAAATTCGGTAAAAATATAATCCAAACCGGTTTTATAACAAAAGATGTTTAATATTTTTTTGTCCAGCTGTTTTCCATTATTTCAAATGCGTAATCATACTCTTTTTCATTTGCACCGCTGCCGGATATAGTCTCATCACTGTGGCTCACGATTTTTCCTTTGCCATTAACAGCCCAGGCAAATACATCGTTTCCCAATCTGTTAGGCTTCTTTTTCCCATTTACATCAAAAAACACAGAAAACCAACCGTCATTAACATCAAAGAATACGGTTACACCGTTATTTAAAATAAAACTCTTCAACTGCCACGACCTGTACTCTGAATCAGTAATCTTAGTTACACCGTTATACTTACAGACCGGAAATGCAAAACAACTGGAATCCCCTTCTTCACATATTCTTGTCATATTCAATCTTTGTTTATATAAATCCATTACCTGCTGGGAAGAAGCAGCGTCATTATCCTTTAATCCCCAGTTTTCAGGCTGTCCGGAGTCTGAAATAATCAGATTAGTTGCATTGGCAAATTCGGTATAAAACTTTTTCAGCATAGAAATATTAGAACGCTCATCCAGTTTTTGCTTAATAGTTGGCAGCGTCATAGATGCAACAACTCCGATAATGCCAAGAGTTATCAATACTTCAGCAAGGGTAAAGCCGTTAAATATACCGTTAAAAATTTTCAAATCTTTCTCCATCCTGAGTTTATTTATTATCTGTATTTTTATATTATTACTCTATTAGCATATTTTATCAACTATATTACGAAGAACTGTTTAGCAAACAAAAAGACTCTCTAAAAAGAGAGTCTTTTTATTTATTCGTAAATCCATCCGTTTGTAAGGTCGATTTTAACAGGTTTTAGAAGTTTCAAGTTAACTGTATTTTCAGGAGTTACTTCAAGTTTTTCACCTTTCAATACAGCTCTAACAATTTTCATAAACAAATTTCTGTGTTTTTTTATGTCACCAACACCTTGAAAAACAGCAGTCTGATCATTTGAAGTAGTTATAAGAGAATTGTCAAGAATAAGCACACCGTTTCTTACAAACCATTTGCCACTTCTAACATCAATCAGCTGACCTTTTAAGGTTGAACCTTTGTAAACTAGAATAAACTTATCCTTTGTAACATAGTTTTGCGGAGCAACTGCAACATACAAATCCCCTGCCTGAGAAGATTGAGAACTGATATACTTTGTTAATTGAACAGGAACAACAGTACCTTCCGGAATAATCCCTATGCTTCCCTGAACAGTTGCATTTTCAACAACAAACCCTTCTCCGGTTTTCTTTCTCATTGCTTCTGCAAGTTTTGCATTCGGATTAAGTTTTGCCTGTTCCATCATATTATAAAGTATAGCCGAGACTTCCGCTCTTGTTGCCGGTCTTAACGGTTCAAGATTTGCTTTTTTACTATCAGAAGGCATTACAACTATCATATTTAATATTTCTGACTTACCGGCCGGGATTAGAAAAGCCTCAGGCAGAGTATTTGCATCAGCATATTTTGCAAGAACTTCTCTCGCTTTTTCTAAACTGATTTGTTCTGTAGTTAATGCATTAACTGCAACTGTCATGGATTCTTCCCGGGTAACAGTGTCATCAGGTCGAAACAACCCGCCGTTTTCAGGACATGAAATCAAATCAAAATATAATGCCTTTTGAATTGAATCATAAGCCCAGTATTCTGAGTCTATATCTGTAAAATTCACAGGTTGTGCAACCGAGGCATGCTCCTGTCCGAGTGCACGAATTGCCATAGAAGCAAATTCCGCACGTGTTACATTTTCATCAGGCTTAAAAGTGCCGTCGGGATAGCCAACGATAACCCCTTTATCTGATAATTCATCAATTTGTGATGCTGCCCAATGGTCTTTTGCAACATCCGGAAATTGAAACGCCATAGAAGGCATTATACTAAATACCATAATAAATGCTGCGAGTAATATTTTGATTAGATTTTTCATATCCAACCCTCCAAATTAAAGATACACACCATTATGCTACACTTAACAAACCGCCTTATCAATGAAACATAAAGTTATGTTAATCAAGCCATAAGTCTTATAATCCGCCCTGAAGTCTTGATAAAGGTTCTTTGCTATATGGCGGTAATATCATTACATTAGGATTTCTAAAACAAAAACGCATTCCAAAAGAGTTTTGTTCCGGCGGAAATTCTTCAATCATACCAATTACGTTTTTATAATACATTTTTGACTCGTTTTTAGATATCAATTTGATATTACCGTTGCACATGGCTTCATCACTGCGTCTTTGAGCAATCTGCATTAATCTGGTTCCAATATCTTTCATATATTCTAATTCTTTATTAAAATATGGTGTATCAGGTTTAGAATAATTACGAAGTTCATCAACAAAAACATGACTCGGATCTTCGGGATATTCAAAAGTTGACCAGCTACCCGGTGCATATTTATTAATTTTTATATTAACTTCACCGATTAATTGATTTGCATCATTTTTGAGCGAATAGTTCTCAGCATTTTGACCTATAATTTTTTTAAACACATTCACAAAACCCTCACTATTATCAGATCCATGTCTGACTCTGACTTTCCCGATATATCCATCAAGGCAGCTTCCTATATTAGTATATTTAAGAGTTTGAATGCCGGTAAAAGACGGAGAGGATTTTTTATTAACATGATTATTTAAGTACATGTCTTTGCATTTTAAATTTAAAGAAATATTGTTTATCATATAACGCATAAGACATGTGAATATAAAAAATTTACCCGAATAAAAATTATTGCAACAAATCCTTACAAAAATTAATATAAAAATAAAAAAGAGACCTTACGGTCTCATTTGAAAAGTTTGGGCAGGGGTGGATTCGAACCACCGTAGTCTCGCGACGGCAGATTTACAGTCTGCTCCCTTTAGCCACTCGGGCACCTACCCTTACTATTTAATTTTCATCACCTTGTTATACCTGCCGAATAGCACAAATGCCTTTGACGGGATTTGAACCCGTGGCCTCTCCCTTACCAAGGGAGTGCGCTACCCCTGCGCCACAAAGGCTAGTCACAAGGTGCAAAAAGCCGGCAATAGGAATCGAACCTACAACCTACGGTTTACAAAACCGTTGCTCTACCGTTGAGCTATGCCGGCTAACAGAATTTATTGTATTAAAGAAAAAATTAAAAGTCAAGACTTTTTTCTTTGTTGTATAATTTTACTGTTATGATTAGATATATTGTACCAATTTTGCTTCTTGCCATCTCGAATATTTTCATGACTTTCGCATGGTATGGACATTTAAAATTTAAAACTTCACCTATTCTAATTGTCATTCTGGTAAGCTGGGGAATTGCTTTTTTTGAATATTGCTTTCAGGTTCCTGCTAACAGAATCGGGCATGAAGTTTACAATGCAGCACAGTTGAAAACTATTCAGGAGGTTATCACCCTCATTGTATTCAGTTTCTTTTCAGTTTTTTATCTTAAAGAACAATTCAAATGGAACTATCTGGCAGGCTTTGCATGTATTATTCTTGCCGTATTTTTTATTTTTAAAAAATGGTAAGTAAATATTTTAATATATTGTTTTATTATACTTGACAAAATATTAGGCTAACCTTACAGCATTAATAAGGATGGACTTATTATGGAAAAAACAGCTTGCAGCATCAGTGACAGCGTTGCAGAAACCTTATTTATTCCTCTTTACATGCGCGCACTTGAATCTAAAAGAACGGATGCAATAATCAAGACGATTTGGCAAATGAATTAGTAAACAGTATTGACTATGACTTTTCTAAATATAAAAGTAAAAACTCAATTAACAGAAAGCGGAGGACGGGACTCGAACCCGCGACGTCAACCTTGGGAAGTGTCCTATCTTA
>ERZ779843.2442-NODE-2442-length-17848-cov-5.218682_pt1 | contig 17848 bp, 18 predicted proteins | sample MGYA00511560_ERZ779843 | MGnify/ENA primary metagenome ERZ779843 (study PRJEB29588, sample SAMEA2158062) | human gut metagenome | biome: human gut; feature: human-associated habitat; material: faeces | place: Denmark | collected 2008/2010 ... | reverse complement strand
GATGCTCAAAGCAATTCATGCGCAGGAGAATAAAGGAGCAGCCCGGAAAAAGGCGGAAGCGGTTGCAGAAGAACTCCGAAACATGAAACTGAAGGAAGCTTCGAAAAAGATCTGCGACAGTATAGAAGAAACGCTGACATATATGGATTTTCCGCCCGAGCACTGGCAGAAAATCCGTACCAACAACGTCATTGAGCGTCTGAATCGCGAGATCCGGCGCAGGACGCGCGTAGTAGGCACTTTTCCTGATGGCCATTCGGCTTTGATGCTGGTATGCGCCAGACTGCGTCATGTCGCCGGAACCCAATGGGGCGGAAAAAAGTACATGAGCATGAAGTACATTGAGATGCAGGAAGACGAAGCTGGTTGATAGCAGAAAACAGAGTTCACGTCAAGGGCTTCGCAAGCGGCTTCGCCGCCCTTGACGCGCTCTCTGTCCTCTGCTACTAGGTAATTAAGGGCAGGTTTCCCTGCCCTGTGCAGACTGAGTTCTGCCAGACTTGTAAATGAATTTGCGCATAATACTTGACGGTACCATAAATGCCGTGTGGACAAACTGAACTCCAGGAGTTCACGCGGTATTTTTTGAAGGTTGATATATAGTTTGTGACGAAAATAAAAATTGAATAGAAATAAAAGAAATGGAGCGTGAGAAAAATGAACTTATCTAAAATACACCACATCGCGATCATCGTATCCGACTACGAAGCCGCAAGGGAGTTCTATGTGAACAAGCTGGGCTTTGCTGTCATCCGGGAAAACTACCGCCCGGAGCGTAAGGACTGGAAGCTGGATCTTCGTGTCAATGAACACACGGAGCTGGAGATTTTCGCTGAGGAAAATCCTCCGAAGCGTGTGAACCGCCCGGAGGCCTGTGGGCTGCGTCACCTTGCGTTCTGCGTTGAGAGCGTGGAGCAGACAGTGAATGAACTGGCGGAGGTAGGCATTGAATGTGAGCCGATTCGTGTTGACGATTATACCGGAAAGAAGATGACTTTCTTCCATGATCCGGATGGTCTGCCGCTGGAGCTGCACGAATAAGCATGGGAAAGAAAAGAGCGTATAAATCTCGGAAGCCCGGTGGAGGCCGAAAGAAGCTGAAGCCGGAGTACGATGCCGGGAAAAATCTGAAAGAGCAGATGGAAAGTGCTGTGGCACTTTATGATTCTAAGATGTCCTTGCAGGCCATCGGCGAAGAACTGGGATTAAATCCAATCAAAGTACGGAAGCTGCTCATCACGGCCGATGTGTATGAATCTGAAGTGGCGGAGAAGGTGCAAGCTACCTTTCAAGAATACAGTGAAACACAAGACTACAAAACCGCCATCCTCTCAACTGCAAACACTCTGAAACTTTCCAAAGCCTCCGTCACCTCGTACCTGCCATATCGGAAAGGTGTGTACTTCCCAAGCACAGCAGAAAAAGGGAAGATCAGTGTCGGAGCAGAGCGGCAGCGGAGATACAGAGCAATGAAGCGGTGGAGGGTTGATCCAACAGAAGAAAACTTCTGGGGCATGGTTGTGTCCTATGCCGGGGTAGAATTTAAAACCTACTCTGGATTGCCATTCTCTTACGAAATTAAAAAAGGCAGGAACGGTGAGTACACAAAAGAGCTGTGGATCGACCGCCGGGAGAAGAGTAAAAGTCTAGCGTGGAGTTCAGTGCTGCTGGCGCTGAAGAATATTAAAGGAGAAGTGGTAGACCGCCCGAAAGCTCTGGGCGATATCCGGGGAGTGACTTACATCTACGGAATGTTCCATCGGTTCGGATTGATCGATGTGCCGGATGAAGTGAAGGAGAAGATGGGGCATCCTAAAGACCGCAAAAAATAGGTTGCTATGTGCAAAAGTCTACGGTAAGATGTGCCGTAACTGAGGATGTGAATCTCAGTTGGGAAGGATGGTAGCATTATAGAAAAATTGAAGGAAATGCTGGAGGAGTATTTGAAGAAAACAGAGCCGGAGTATTACCCGCCAGTGGAGAATCTGCTGGATCTGATCTACGAGCATTACACGGAGAACAAGTGCTTCATCTGAACAGAGGTAGTTCCTCAGTATTCGTCAGCATGTTCGGGCAGATGGCGGTCATCCAGATGGATGACGGAACGAAGCCGGAATAAGATACTATCTATCGCAACATCAAAGAATATGTTATAATATGGACAAGGTACACACGAGGGACATCTTCCGCAGGGATTGATTAAAACAGACGACTTGAGAAGCATGCCCGTGACGGCACGGATATTTGAAATGAATGGGATGCACGACGGAAAAACGAATGGAGGCGCGAAGAAATGGAACCCAAATGGCAGCGAATCAGCTTTATGCCCGCCACGCCGCTGGGCGAGGACGGACGGCGTGTGACAGGCAGCGCGGCGCACATTGCGCTATCCCGAAGGGCGGCAGCCGAAGGCATGGTGCTGCTCAAAAACGAAAACGAAACGCTGCCGCTGAAGCGCGGCAGCCGCGTGGCGGTTTTCGGCAAGGCACAGGCGGACTATGTCAAGGGCGGCGGTGGAAGCGGAGACACGACGGTGGCCTACGTCCGCTCGCTGGCGCAGGGGCTCCGCATGAAGCAGGACGAGGGCAAAATCGAAATTTTTGAGCCGCTGGAACGCTTTTATGCCGAGAGCGTCAAGGCGCAGTACGCCGCAGGCGCAACGCCGGGAAAGACCAGAGAACCGATTCTGGACGACGCGCTGGTTCGGCAGGCGCGCGCGTTCACCGATACTGCCGTCATCACGATCTGCCGCTTTTCCGGCGAGGATTATGACCGCACGGGACAGCCGCACGACGGCGATTATTTCCTCTCATTCGAGGAAGAGCACATGGTCAAAAAGGTGCTTGCGGCGTTCCCGCGCGTGGCCGTGGTGCTCAACACCGGCGGCATGATGGATACGCTCTGGTTTAAGGACAACCCCGCCGTCGGCGCGGCGCTGCTGGCCTGGCAGGGCGGCATGGAGGGCGGATTGGCGGCGGCGGATCTGCTGGTCGGCGACGTCTGCCCGTCCGGCCATCTGACGGACACGTTCGCGTCGTCGTTCGCGGCCTATCCGTCCTCGGCCAATTTTGCGGAATCCAGAATGTACGTGGAATATCAGGAGGATGTGTTCGTCGGCTATCGCTACTTTGAAACGATTCCCGGCGCGGCGGACGAGGTATGCTATCCGTTCGGATATGGCCTGAGCTACACGACGTTCGCGCTGCGCGACATCGCCGGCGGCCTGAACGACGCGGGAGAGATCGAGCTCCGCGCAACGGTTCACAACACGGGAACATGCGCGGGCAAATACGTCTTGCAGGCGTATGTCAATCCGCCGAAGGGGCGGATGGCCAAGCCTGCGACGGCGCTTGTCGGCTTTGCCAAGACGCGCCTGCTCGAACCGGGCGAGAGCGAAACGCTGACGATTGCGTTTGCGCCGTATGCGTTTGCCGCCTACGACGACGAGGGCGTGATTCAAAAATCGGCGTATGTGCTGGAAAAAGGCGAATACCGCTTCCGTTTGGGCGAAAATGTCCGGGAGACGGCGGACGTCGCGTATCGTTATGCGCTGGAAAGCGATGTGATTTTGGCGCAGCTTTCGGAGAGGTGCGCGCCGAAGCAGCTGCATCGCCGTATGCTGGCCGACGGCAGCTACCGCGTGCTTTCCTGCGCGCCGGAAACGCCGCGCGAGGACTGGCGCAAGCTGGAGGGCATCCCGGACGAGGGGCAGTATCCGCTGGAAATCCCGGATCAGATTCCGGGCTGCGCATGGATTCCGCCGATCAAGCCGCAGTTGATCGAGGTGGCAAACGGCGAATTGACGCTGGAGGAATGGATGAGCCTGCTCAGCGACGAGGACATGGTGCGGCTGCTGGGCGGACAGCCGAACCGCGGCGTGGCGAATACCTTCGGTTTCGGCAACCTGCCGACCTACGGCGTGCCCAACGTGATGACGGCGGACGGCCCGGCGGGTCTGCGCATCAAGCCGGAATGCGGCGTGACGACGACGGCCTTCCCGTGTGCGACGCTGCTGGCCTGCACGTGGAACACGGGGATCGTGCGCGAGATCGGCGCGGCGGGCGCGAGGGAAGTGCACGAAAACGGCGTCGGCGTGTGGCTGACCCCGGCGATCAACATCCATCGAACGCCGCTCTGCGGGCGCAACTTTGAGTATTATTCGGAAGATCCGCTCGTCGCGGGCGAGATGGCCGCGGCGATGGTCGAGGGCATCCAGAGTGAGGGCGTCGGCGCGTCGCTCAAGCATTTCGCCTGCAACAACAAGGAGACAAACCGCAAGGACTCGGATTCCCGCGTGTCCGAGCGCGCGCTGCGCGAAATCTACCTCAAGGGCTTTGAAATCTGCGTGAAGAAGGCGCAGCCACTGACGGTGATGAGCAGCTATAACCTGCTCAACGGCCTATGGGCGAGCCAAAACCGCGAGCTGCTGACAGATATCCTGCGCGGCGAATGGGGCTTTGAAGGTATGGTGACGACGGATTGGTACACCCATGCGCCGCAATATACCGAAATCGCGGCGGGCAACGATGTGAAAATGGGCTGCGGCGATCCGGCGCACACACTGAAAATGATGCGGGAAGGCAAACTAAGCCGCGAAGACGTGAAGATCAGCGTGAAGAGACTGCTGGAAATGATTTTGAAGCTGGCGTGACAATGACGAGCCGTCCTTTCCTTTGAAGGGGAGAGGACGGCTTTTTCAACCAGGGTTTGTCCCAGTCCTCAAACGACCGCAAGGTGTTTTTTCGTCTTCTTTTTGGGATTGAACGGCGGAAGATTTTTGTCGGATGCGCTCGAAAAAGATAGGGATACGTTGACAGATAAAATAAATAACGGTATAATGACCATGGATAAAAAGGTAGAAGATGCCTTTGCATTTCGCATGAAAACATTTGAAAAAATGAGAAGCGTGTCTGCCTGATTAAATGCATGAAAAAGGGGAAGGTCTGATGAAGGGAATTATTCTGGCGGGCGGTTCCGGTACGCGCCTGTATCCGCTGACCAAGGTGACGAGTAAGCAGCTGCTCCCGATTTACGATAAGCCGATGATTTACTATCCGATGTCGGTTCTGATGAACGCGGGCATTCGGGATATTTTGATTATTTCGACGCCGCAGGATACGCCGCGCTTTGAGAGCCTGCTGGGAGACGGACGGCAGTTCGGCGTGAATTTGACGTATGCTGTTCAGCCTTCGCCGGACGGATTGGCGCAGGCGTTCATCATCGGCGAGGCGTTCATCGGCGGCGATACGGTTGCGATGGTGCTGGGCGATAACATTTTTGCGGGGCATGGCCTCAACGAGCGCCTGAAGGCGGCGGTTCGGAATGCCGAGGCGGGCAAAGGAGCCACCGTTTTCGGGTATTATGTGGACGACCCGGAGCGATTCGGCATCGTGGAATTTGACCGGGACGGCAAGGCGGTATCCATCGAGGAAAAGCCGGAACATCCCAAGAGCAACTACTGCGTGACGGGGTTGTATTTCTACGATAACCGCGTGGTGGAGTATGCCAAGCACTTGAAGCCCTCGAAGCGGGGCGAGCTGGAGATCACCGATTTGAACCGCATTTATCTGGAACAGGGCGAACTCAACGTGGAGCTGCTGGGGCAGGGCTTTACATGGCTGGATACCGGCACGCACGAAAGTCTGGTGGATGCGACAAACTTTGTCAAGACGATGGAACAGCACCAGCACCGCAAGATCGCCTGTCTGGAGGAAATCGCGTATCTGAACGGATGGATTACGCGGGAAGAAGTGCTGGAGATTTACGAGGTTCTAAAGAAGAATCAGTATGGCCAGTATCTGAAGGACGTGCTGGACGGAAAATACATCGATGCGATTGGAGAAAACAGATGAAAACGTATTTGATCACCGGCTGCGCGGGTTTTATCGGATCGAACTTCGTATATTACATGCTCAAAAAGCACGACGATATTCTCTTGGTCAATCTGGACAAGCTGACGTATGCCGGCAATCTGGAGAATCTGAAGGGCGTGGAAGGGGATAAGCGCCACATCTTTGTGCAGGGCGATATCTGCGACAGGGAATTGGTGACGGCGCTGTTTGAAAAATACGACTTTGACTGCGTCATCAACTTTGCGGCGGAGTCTCACGTGGATCGTTCGATTGCGAACCCGGAAATCTTTGTGCAAACGAATGTCATGGGCACGGTGAACCTGCTCCAGCGCGCCAAGGAGGCGTGGTATCAGCCGGAAACCAAGCGCTGGAAGGCGGGCAAGAAGTATTTGCAGGTGTCCACCGATGAGGTCTACGGCGCGCTGGGCGCGGAAGGGTATTTCATGGAGACGACGCCCATCAATCCGCACAGCCCGTACTCGGCTTCGAAGGCGAGCGCGGATCACTTTGTTCAGGCGTTCCACGACACCTACGGCATGCCGGTCAACATCACCCGCTGCTCCAACAACTACGGCCCGTATCAGTTCCCGGAGAAGCTGATCCCGCTGATGATCAATAACGTCAAGCATCACAAGCAGCTCCCGGTTTACGGAGACGGCATGCAGGTGCGAGACTGGCTGTATGTCGAGGATCATTGCAAGGCGATCGACATGGTGGCTGAGGGCGGCAGAAGCGGAGAGGTTTACAACGTGGGCGGCCACAATGAACGCCCGAATATCTTCATCGTGAAGACCATCATCGAGCAACTCCACGAGCGTTTGCAGGACGAAGGAATCTCCGAGGCGCTGATTCGGCATGTGGAGGATCGCCTCGGCCACGACCGGCGCTATGGCATCGACCCGACCAAGATCAAAAACGATCTGGGGTGGTATCCGGAGACGCCGTTTGAAAAGGGCATTGTGCTGACCATCGACTGGTATTTGGAACACGAGGAATGGATGAAGAACGTCACCTCGGGCAACTACCAGAAGTACTACGAAGAGATGTACAAGGCGAAAGCCGAGGTCAGGGCATGAAGTTTTTTGTGACGGGCGTTGGCGGCCAGCTTGGCCACGACGTGATGAACGAGCTGATTGGGCGCGGCTATGAGGGCGTCGGATCGGACATTCAGGAAAGCTATGGCGGCGTGGCGGACGGATCCGCGGTGACGAAGGCGCCGTATGTGGCGCTGGATATCACCGACAGAGCTGCTGTAGAGCGGGTCATCACGGACGTAAAGCCGGACGCTGTGATCCACTGCGCGGCGTGGACGGCGGTGGATCTGGCGGAGGATCCCGAAAAGGCGGAAAAGGTGCGCGCGATCAATGTGGGCGGCACGCAGAATATGGCGGACGCCTGCAAAAAGCTCGGCTGCAAGATGACATACATCAGCACGGATTACGTATTTGACGGACAGGGGACCGAACCGTGGCAGCCGGATTGCAGGGATTACAGGCCGCTGAACGTCTATGGGCAGACCAAGCTCGAAGGCGAGCTGGCGGTCAGCCGGACGCTTGAGAAGTATTTCATCGTCCGCATCGCGTGGGCATTCGGCCTGAATGGGAAGAATTTCATCAGGACGATGCTGGATGTCGGGAAGACCCACGACACGGTTCGCGTGGTTAACGATCAGATCGGCACGCCGACGTACACATACGATCTGGCGCGGCTGCTGATTGATATGAATGAAACCGAAAAATACGGCTATTACCATGCGACCAACGAGGGCGGCTACATCAGCTGGTATGACTTTACGAAGGAAATCTACCGTCAGGCGGGGTATGCCACGCAGGTGGTGCCGGTTACGACGGCGGAATATGGCCTGAGCAGGGCGGCGCGGCCGTTTAACAGCCGACTGGATAAGCGCAAGCTGGTGGAGGCGGGCTTTACGCCGCTTCCGACTTGGCAGGATGCGCTGAGCCGTTATCTGAAGGAAATCGAAAAGTAAACGGGAGATTCGTTAAATGGGTCAGATACGAGTTGAGAAAAACGTGGGCGGAATAGAGAGGCTTTGCGTGATAACGCCCGCCGTCCACGGCGATGCGCGCGGCTATTTTATGGAGACCTACAGTGAGCGGGATATGCGGGAGGCGGGAATTGACGTCCGCTTTGTGCAGGACAATCAATCCATGTCCGTCAGGGGCGTGCTGCGCGGCCTGCACTTCCAGAAGCAGTATCCGCAGACGAAGCTGGTTCGCGTGGTGCGCGGCGCTGTATTTGATGTGGCGGTGGATTTGAGAGCGAAATCCGAAACATATGGAAAATGGTATGGCGTGACGTTGTCGGCGGAGAACAAAAAGCAGTTCTTGATTCCGAAGGGATTTGCGCACGGCTTCCTCGTCCTGAGCGACGAAGCGGAATTCTGTTATAAGTGCGATGACTTTTATCATCCCAATGATGAGGGCGGCTTGGCTTGGAATGACCCGGAGATTGGTGTTGAGTGGCCGGATGTAAAGGGAGAATATAAGGGAAATGCGTCTGCCGAGGGATACACGCTCGGAGAGGACGCGGTGCTGAATCTGAGCGAGAAGGATCAGAAGTGGCTGGGGATGAAAGAGACGTTCAAATTCTGAGCAAGGCATTCGAAAAAGAAAAGCGATGCCAAACAAAGGAAGAAGAACCCCGAACGGGCGTTTGGGGTGAAGCGGTGAGCATACGCGGCTGTCATCATAGAATGACGGCGACGGTTTGGAAATTGCTGCGTTGCCTTCTGAGTATCATCATAAATTGTACAGTTTAAATTTGAAAATGATGTAAAGAAGCAAAAAAATAAAAGAACCTGACTATTATCGATAAGATAACACCCGAAGATGGTGCATGATTAAACGGAGGAAAAAGATGATTCATTTCAATGTTCCGCCTTTTGTAGGCACGGAATTTAAGTATATGCATGAAGCGGTTGAAAATCACAAAATTTGCGGAGACGGACCGTTCACCAAAAAGTGCGATGAATGGCTGGAGAATAGATTTAAGGCTGAACGAGTTATGCTGACGACGAGCGGCTCAACGGCACTGGATATGGCTGCTCTGCTTTGTGGTATCAAACCGGGTGATGAAGTGATTTTGCCCAGTTTTACATTTTCCAGCACTGCCAATTCTTTTGTTTTGGCCGGAGCTACGCTTGTGTTTGTCGATATTCGCCCGGATACGATGAACATAGATGAAACGAAAATCGAAGCTGCTATCACTGAAAAAACAAAAGTCATCTGTCCTGTTCATTATGCGGGCGTAGCCTGTGAGATGGATGCCATTATGGATATCGCAAAGCGGCATCAATTAATGGTTGTGGAAGATGCGGCGCAGGGGGTTATGAGCACCTATAAAGGCAAGGCATTGGGCACAATTGGCGATTTTGGGTGCTACTCCTTCCACGAAACAAAGAACTATTCAATGGGAGAGGGCGGCGCAATCGTTATCAATAACCCCGCATATATTGAAAAGGCTGAAATCCTGCGTGAAAAAGGCACAAACCGTTCGAAGTTTTTCCGGGGACAGGTAGCAAAGTACAACTGGGTCGATTTTGGCGACAGCTACTTACAGAGCGATTTGAATGCAGCTTATCTTTGGGCGCAGTTGGAAGTGGCTGATGAAATTAACGAGAACCGGCTTGCTTCGTGGAATCGCTATTATGAGGCGTTCAAACCGCTGGCTGACAAGGGAATTTTGGAACTTCCGACAGTTCCGGCGGGCTGCGTGCATAATGCGCACATGTTTTATCTGAAATGCAAAGATCTGGAGACACGGCAGGCATATATACAATTTATGAAGGAAAACGATATCCTGTGTGTGTTCCATTATGTTCCGCTGCATAGTGCTCCGGCTGGCCTGAAGTTCGGACGTTTCGTAGGAGAGGATGAGCATACGACGCCTGACAGCGATAGGCTGGTGCGTCTGCCCATGTATTATAACCTTGCAGAAGAGGATATCCAGAAGGTGATTGATAAGACGTTGGAATTTTTTGAGCAAAGGGATGGCGGTAAATGAAACCCATGAGAGCAGCAATCATTGTTGGGAAGATGGATTCTGGCGGAAAAAAGAATCTGATCATGGAATACTATCGGCATATTGATCGGGACAAAATTCAATTTGATTTTATATGTGATTCTGATTCACAGGCGATTCCAGAGCAGGAGATTACAAATCTGGGAGGGCGAGTTTATAGGATCACACCATATCAACATATTTTTCAGAATATGACCGATATGATGCGCATCTTTAAGCAAAATCGATATAAGGTTGTCCATGCTTATAATAGCACGATGAATCTTTTTCCTATGGCCGTTGCGAAACATTGCAAGGTTCCGGTGAGAATATCGGAAAGTCTATCCATGGCACACGAGGACGACTGGAAAACGATTCTTAAAAAGATGCTGCGTCCTATGTCAAAGTGGTTTGCCAATTACTATATGGCCTGTGGAGTTGATTGTGGCCGCTGGCAGTTTGGCAATAAGCTGTTTGATGCCGGAAAAGTAGATGTGTTCAAGACGGCAATCAACACCGAATTCAATTCGTATGATCCGGCAGTCCGCGAAAAGACAAGAGCAGAATATGGTTGGAGCGATAAAACTGTAATTGGTCATATCGGACGTTTTACAGAACAAAAAAATTCTGTTCGGATGATTGAAATCTTTGGGGCGGTCGCAAAAAAAGAATCAAATGCGATTCTATGTTTGATTGGCGATGGAGATCTCAAAGAGGACATGATGAAAAAAATCGATGAGTTGGGAATTAAAAAACAGGTTGCCTATTTAGGGCGAAGAGAGGACATCCAGCAGTTTTACAATGCAATGGATTGCTTTTTGCTTCCGTCCCTCTATGAGGGACTTCCGGTTGTTGGGCTTGAAGCGCAGAGCTGCGGTTTGCCAATGTTCTTTTCAACGGAGGTAACGAGGGAAGCCAATGCATGTGAGCTTGGCCACTTTATTGCGCTTGACGATGGCAACGATGTATGGGCGGAGCAAATTCTAAAGGCTTGCAAAGAAAATATGCCTGTCAGAAGGAGCCACGCAAAAGAGGTTGCTGCCGCGGGTTTTGACAGTGCATCGGAAGCGCTGCGAATGCAGAAGTATTACTTGGAAGCAGTAGAAAAGGAAACAAAATGATTAGCGTAATCGTACCGGCGTATAACGCCGCTGGCACCATAAAACATTGTTTGAACTCTTTGTTGGATCAGGATTTTGCAGATTACGAAATTATTGTTATTGATGATGGCTCAAATGATTCCACTGGCGATATATGTAAAAAGTATATGCAGGAGCAGCAAAACATCCGATATATCAGGCAGGAAAATGCGGGTCCTTCCGCAGCAAGAAACAACGGGACTCAAAATGCGAAAGGCGAATATATTACATTTGTGGATTCAGATGATTATGTGGGAAAACACTATCTGTCAAAACTATATTCTATGATTACGAGCTATCAAGGAGAATTAAGTGCCCTTTGTATGAAAAAGACTTCTTCATTGGAAGAAAAAGAAACAACTGGAAATGAAATCCTGGTGTACAACAGTGAGGAAGCTTTATCAGACATGTTATACCAGAAAAATCTGGACACATCTCCATGTGGACTGCTTATAAAAAAAGATATTGTTTTGAGTAATCCCTTTCCTGTTGGAAAGCTGCATGAAGATGATTTTACTACATATAAGTATTACTTGTCCGCGCATAAAACTATAGTATCACAGGATGTCTGCTATTTTTATTATCAACGAGCAGGAAGCATAATGCATGTTTTTGGACAGGCCAATATGGATGAATTGGATGCTGCGGATAATCTCGTGACATTTTGTGAAAAACATTATCCACAGTTGATCGCTGCTGCGAAATCTAAAAAGTTCAGTGACTACTGCCAGGTTTTATTAAGCAATAAAGATATAAAAACGACGTACCCGGAAGCGTATGCCAGAATTTGTGATTATTTGGATAACGTAAAATTTGAAATTGTGCGAGATAAGAAATGCAGAGCTAAAAACAGAATAGCGGCATTGCTCTGTATTATAAATAAAAACCTGTTAATTGCGGCCAAAAAATTTGCAGAGGCAGGGACTGCGCCATGAGCATCTATTTAATTGAAATTTCTCTTGTGTTTTTACTGTGGCAGCTAAGAAAATATAATGTGAAAAGCATAAAAAAAACAACAGATGGAGAAGTTTTCTATCTCTGCTGCTGCTTTTTTATGTTTGGAATGACAATGGCGCTTAGAAAGTACACAGTCGGAACCGATACGGAAATATATTATGGGATGTATCAAAACATTGCGCGGTCATCGTCTCTAACACAGGCTCTAAAGGTATCAAAAATTCCAAGCGCAATCGTATATGTTGGAATGCACTACTTCATTACGAGGGTTATTTATTTTCCGCAGCTTGGCATATTTGTGAATTCTCTTGTAATTGCGGTGGGATTCTTAGCGTTTATAAAAAGAAAATCGAAGGATTACTTTTTGTCGTGTGTTTTATTTATAGGCTTGACCTTGTTCTATGAAAGCATGAATGGAACACGACAATTCATGGCAATTTCGTTGGCAATTAATGCTTTTGCAATCCTTGAAAAAGATAGAAAAAACTATAAGGGCTGGCTGCTCTTTATTCTGGCTGTAGGGATACACAATACAATTATTGTATTCGCGCTTTCTTATTTGGGAGTGGAGATAGCGAAATGCTGTAAAAGCATCTGGAAAATCCACCTTGTTTCAACACTTTTATCAGTGTGTGGGGCGATACTCTTTACAACGGGCGTCCGGATTATTGTAAAAATTTTTCCCTATTACGAAATGTATGTAAATGGAAAAAATCCTGCGCAGATGTTTGCATCCGACGGAAAAGGCAGGATTATCATTCTGTATTTAATCTTGTTTATAGTATTGACTGCTGTAAGTCTGCTTGTCCAAAAAGATACAAAACTGGGCGGAATGGAAACATACCATTTTGGATGCACCTTTTGTTTGGTGATAGGTATGATTTTTTCAAAAAATATCTTGATGAACCGGATTCTCTGGCCATTTTTAGCATTGATTGTGGTTTACTTGCCTGATTTGCTGAAACAATGCACGAAGATAAGAAATCAGAGACTTTTATATGGAATTCTATATCTACCGTTAGTGTATAGTATGATTCACCTTATTGAGGATAAGAGCGGAATTGTTCCGTATGTTCTGTTTTGGCAGAAATGAAGAAGCGTATAAAAGCACATTATGGACGGACTGCAGCGTATAAAAGTTGTGGTGGAGAGGAGAAGGCAAAATGGCGAAAGAACAGTTGGACAGCATCGAAATAAAGATTGAATTGTGTAGGATGCTCAAGGAACTGGATGAATATCTGGGAGAACACGGAATTCAGTATTCTATTATGAGCGGAACCTTGCTGGGCGCTGTAAGGCACGGCGGATTTATTCCGTGGGATGATGATATTGATATTGCTGTTTTACGAAAGGATTATGACCGTCTGATTGAAATCTTGCGGAAAAATAAACGAATTGGTGAGGAACTGGAGATATCTGGTTATGAAGTCGATAAGACCGACATGCCATTTTTAAAAGTCTACAATAAGTCGATTGCAGTAAAAGATAACCTCGCAAAGGATCCATCCGAATTATGGATTGATATTTTTCCATTTGATAATGTGCCGGATCGCGGAACGCGGTCGTATTGTCAGCGTGTTAGATTGATGCAAAAGCTATACCAGAAAAATTTGGAAGCGAATGGCTTTTATGCATTGGAGGCAACCAGAAAAAAAGGAATTTATAATTACCTGAACAAGATCGTGGTCTGGATCGCTGGAAAATTCAATAAAGAAAAACTGGTTGAACGGTATGTCGGTTTTTGTAAAAAATATAAGAACCAAGAATGTCGCTATATTCAAGATTTGACGTGGGGGACAAAGGCAGTTCCACGTGCGCTGTTTGATGAAATTGTTGATTACCAATTTAACGACATTACAGTAAAAGGCTTCAAAGACTATGATACCTATCTCAAACGTGTTTACGGAGACTACATGCAGCTCCCACCGGAAGACCAACGGGTAAGCCATGGCATCAAAGCATGGAGAGTAACGGAAAATGAAAAATAAGGCAACCCTGCTGAACATGATTTCGGGAATGGTTCTGCAGTTTTTTACGCTTGTAAGCGGTTTTATTCTGCCTAAAATCATTCTTACCTGCTTTGGCTCGGAAGTGAACGGGCTGGTATCGTCGCTCAACCAGTTTTTAAGCTACATAACGCTGGTTGAGGGCGGAATAACCGGCGTTATTATCGCAAACCTGTATAAACCCATTGTAGAGCAGGACAATAATAAAATTTCATCAGTTCTTGTAACGGCAGATCGCTTTTATAAAAAGATCGGCGCCCTTTTCATCGGCTATTCGGTTGTACTGTCCATTGTATATCCGTTGTATTTCAAAACCGAGTTCAAATTTGCGTATGTATGTTCGCTGACATTGATTCTTTCGCTCACATTGCTGATCCAGTACATGTATTCGCTGACGCTGCGAACGCTCCTGAATGCGGATAAAAAGGGCTATGTGGTAAATTTCACGCAGACGCTCATCGTGATCTTCAATGTCCTTTTTGCATTAATCTCGGTTTTTATTTACCCCAGTATTCATGTCTTAAAGCTGATAAGCGGTTCGCTCTTTCTTTTGCAGCCGCTCATATTCAACCGGTATGTAAAAAAGAACTATACAATCGACTGGAAGGTTGAGCCGGATAATTCCCTTATAAAATCCAGATGGAATGGGTTTGCAATCAATCTGGCGGCATTCATTCATAACAGCACGGACGTTACTGTCCTTACATTTCTGGCAAACCTGAAAACCGTTTCAATCTACAGCGTTTACAGTCTTGTCAGCAGTGGGATCAAGCAAGTGATCGATGCGTGTCTGTCCGGGATTGCACACACGGTGGGACAGGCCTATGCAAAGAAAAACTGGAAAGAACTGAACCAAAAGCTGGACATATATGAATATATAGTTTTTGTTCTGGTGTTCTTCTTGTTTACCGTAACAGCTTTGCTCATCACACCGTTTGTGCGGCTCTATACCAGAGGCATTGTCGATACAGAGTACAACCAGCCGTTGTTTGGATTTTTACTGGTTTTGTCAGAAGCGTTGTACCTGGTCAAGCTGCCGCACCTGAACCTGGCCTATTCAGCTAACAAGTTCAAGGAAATTACTGTACCTGCTTACATTGAAGCTACGCTGAATATTGTGATTTCGGTAGCGCTGGTAAAAAAGCTTGGTTTGATTGGCGTAACCATTGGCACAATTGTTGGCATGACATATCGGATGGTATTTCATGTGTACTACACAAGCAAAATCGTTCCGGGACGGGCGCAGCGCATTTTCTACCGGAAGCTGTTTCTGTTTGCTGTCGGCGCAGGAGCGGGCTTTGCCCTCTGCTATAAGCTGCTTCCCTTCCAGAACGTGACGGTTGGAAGCTGGATCGTTCATGCCATTTTTTACTGCGTTGTGATCGGGAGCATTTTGCTTGCAATCAGTGTCCTGTTTTTTCAGAACGAAATGAAATTCTTCGCGAAATATATAAAGAGGTAAGAGGAGCGTATGATGAATATAGCAGTGATTTTTGCCGGTGGTGTCGGCAGCCGGATGCACAGCAAGGAGCGACCCAAGCAGTTTCTGGAAATGTACAACAAGCCGATCATCATTCATACTCTGGAACACTTTCAGAATCACCCGATGATCGATGCAATCGTTGTTGGTATGCATTGAAAGCTGGATATCGTATTTGAACGAACTGCTTTATAAATTCCGGATCGAAAAGGTGAAAAAGGTTGTTCCGGGTGGAGAAACAGGGCAGCTAGACAGATTATAATATCAAGTGCAACAGGTAAAAAAGTAAAGACAACATAGAAGAGTGAATCGTACAAAGCTAATTAGCGTTGATGGTGTAGCAGTTCCGGTTCCGGATAATGCAGAAGATATTTTAAAATGTATTTATAACGAAGATTGGAGAATTCCAAATCCAAATTGGAAATCAAATAGCGGCAAATGTAGTAAACTTTTGCCAAATGAGTATGGATATCAAAGTAAGTGAGGAATTGAGTTATGAAAAATATTGCTATTTTAACTGCTGGAGGAACGGGAACAAGAACACATCAAGACCTGCCCAAACAATTTTTAACTGTTGAAAATAAACCGATTCTTATATATACATTAGAAGCATTCCAGCAGCATCCCAGTATTGATGAAATTTATGTTGCGTGCCTTGAAGGATGGAGTGCAGTCCTTGATGCATATGCAAGACAGTTTAATATTACAAAACTTAAGAAAATTGTTACGGGAGGTTCCACTGGTCAGGAATCAATCTATAATGGCTTAAAAGCAATTAAGGAGGATCATGAATCGACAAGTGATATTGTTGTTATGATTCATGATGGTAATAGGCCGATGCTTCCGCAAGATGTGATTACAGATAATCTTGTAAAGCAAAAAAAATATGGCTCTGCGGTTACCGTGATTCCTACTACAGAAGTAGTTTTCGTTTCAAAAGATGGTATAGAATCGAACGAAGCTCTAAACAGAGATGAACTGTGGCGAACTCAAACACCGCATTCGTACGCATTTGATGAACTGTGGAAGGTTCACAACCAAGCAATTAAAGAGGGAGTAACCAATATGGCTGCCTCATGTTCATTGATGCAGAAATATGGTTATATGACTTATTTTTCAAAAGGATCAGAAAAAAATATTAAGATTACTACAGTAGAAGATATAGAGATTTTTAAAGCTTTATTAAATGCAAAGAATGATGAGTGGATAAAAAAGTGAGGTAAATGATGAGGTTATTAGAGTCTGCACTTTACAAAGCAGATCTGCTGAGAGCAGTTGGAAATTCTGATTTAACTAAACTTGATGGCAAAAATATATTTATCACTGGTGGCTTAGGATTAATAGGTTCTGCAATAGTAGATGTGCTTGTTACATATAATAAAATCGACAAGGTATACGTTGGAGCAAGAAGTGAAAAAGAATTTCAGGTCAGATTTGGTGGATGTCATAAGGTTGAGTATGTTTACTATGATGCCTTAAAAAAAATAAATCTTGACATAAAACCAGACTATATCATTTCTGGAGCTGGATTGGCTTCTCCAGAGTTATATACAGAAAAACCTGTGGAAACTATTTTGTCGAATTTTGATGGTGTGCATGCACTATTGGATTATTCTAAGAATAATAGGATCCAAAGACTACTTTATATTTCTTCGAGCGAAGTTTATGGAAACAAAAAGACGGAAGAGTCATTTACGGAAGGCGATTATGGCGAAGTAGACATTGATAATATTCGGTCTTCATATACTATTGCTAAAAGAGCTTCTGAGATGCTGTGCAAATCTTATGCATCGGAATTTGGAGTTGATTGCGTTATTGTACGACCAGGACATATTTATGGACCGTCTGCAAAAAAAGTAGATAAGCGTATCTCTTCTGATTTTGCATTTAGAGCAGCAACTGGAGAGCAACTTGTTATGAAAAGCTCTGGATTACAAAAAAGGTCATATTGCTATTCGGTGGATTGTGCTGTTCAAATACTTACAGCATTATTAAAAGGGAAAAAAGGACAGGCATACAACATAGGTCATGATGAAATTACAACGATAAGACAGATGGCAAAAATATATGCTGAAGCAGGTAATGTGAAATTGATTATTGCCGATCCAACAGAGAATGAATTGAAAGCATTTAATCCAATGAGCAATTCGTCGTTGAACAATAATAAAATTAAGCAATTGGGGTATAGAAATAGTTTCACTGTTGAAGAGGGGCTTAAACATACAGTTTGTATATTAAAGGAACTAATGGGATAATTTACGAAAATATGTGATTCCAGATTGTAGGGGTAAGTTGTAAAAAATTGCATTGACAAAGAGTAGGGAGAGAACATAATCTTGAGAGCAGAGCAGAGCAGAGCAGAGCAGAGCAGAGCAGAGCAGAGCAGAGCAGAGC
>ERZ779843.2438-NODE-2438-length-17897-cov-2.369970_pt1 | contig 17897 bp, 27 predicted proteins | sample MGYA00511560_ERZ779843 | MGnify/ENA primary metagenome ERZ779843 (study PRJEB29588, sample SAMEA2158062) | human gut metagenome | biome: human gut; feature: human-associated habitat; material: faeces | place: Denmark | collected 2008/2010 ... | reverse complement strand
GACAGTTTAGGAAAGACAACGATGTATGATATAGTGGTAAATGCAGATAACATACTGATGGATATCTACCGTTCTCTGCAAATTGTATTCAAAGAAGAAAATTTGAATTTTGATCCGAACAATGTTTTAACAGGTGATTATAACAGTGATTTGGGGCTTATTGAACGACATATGCTGCCGTTCAAAAATATGATATTGGATTTTATTGCTGATCCTCGTGTGTACAGACTGGCGCCTGTTGATTGGGGGCTTATTGCTTATATCAAAAATTGTGCCGATAAAGGCACACGTTTTCTGATATACACTATTTCCCCCACAAAGTCTGTTCAGATGACCAAGCACGCATTGTTCACACAGTGGTTTACTGGGTCAAAAAACATATGGTTTGCCGGTGAACAGTCTTCGACTGAGCGAATCGGTTTTGCCAGAGGTACATACGGGCGTGTTTTCATCGATAGTTTTCTTGATAATTTCAGGAATTGTGAACAAACTGCTTACAAGTATTTGATAGATAAATCGTACAATCAGCCTGAGTATAATAATGATTATACTGATGTCTTCAATGACTCTCGTCTGATACGCTGTTCTTCGGCACAACAGGCTCTTGAGTTTGCAGTCGGAAAGACAATGACATTGAAGCTGCAGGAACGACCTGTTTGATTCGTTTTTTTCTTCCCTTTTCATAACGCAAAACAAGCGAGACGGTCGTACCTCTCGCTTGTTTTGTTTTCACGAAAAGAATACCGCCATCTCGTATGAAATGGCGGTATTTGTCAGCTTTCACAGTTCATGTCATCTTCGGCTAATTGTCGGGCGCATTTTTCTGCGCTGGCATAGGCAAAATATTTGACAGGTATCTTCTGCGAACGAGCTATGTTCATTATTTTTCCATAAAAAGAATGAGGCATTGCGTTTGACTGCATCCATACCACATCTGCGTTCTTTATCAGCGAACCGTCGGGATTTGTTCCCGGTTCAATAACGCGGATATTTATGAGCAACGGTCGTATTGCTTTGAGCCATGTAGCGTGTCCGCCGTAAATCACGATGTTGCGCTTTGGCGTATACGGCAGAGCGATATTCTTTTCGGATTCAGGCTCATTGTGCTCAACGTCGTTCTGTATCTTGTATATCAGCTCTCTAAGCTCTATCAGTTCAGCATGCTCTAATTCGGCGTTCGTTTCAATTTGCTGCGCTCTCCCCTGCTCTTCTTTCAGGGATTTACGAATCGCACAAAGGTCATTCTTTGCTTCGTCGAGCTCTTCGGTGAGACGCTCAATTTTGTTTTTCATGTCGTCATTCTGCGCTGCTATTTTCTCGCTGTTGTCAGAAAATAAGTGCAGATTTGGCTTCTGGGACATGAGATAGTTTGTCTCAATCATCAACTGCATCAGCGACGCGTTCTTTTTGGATATCCCTGATTTGCACAGACCTCGGTATGGTTTATCATCGTATGCAGTAAATGTCCTCGGTAAAACAACATTTCCCATTTCGAATACGATTTGTCCGAAATTGTGATTTATGAGATCACTGCTGTTGACCTTATCGATATTGCACATTGTCCATACATAATGATCTGTATAGCGTTTCTCGTAAAATCGGTTTTCGAAATCAGATATGGTTTTATGTTCGACAGGTTCGATGTCGCAGCAAGGGGATACAGTTTCATCGTTTTCGAGCAGATTTCGCAGTGTCATGTTTGTAGGCGTTGCCCACGGGAAATATCCGACTGCAATATCCAGCAGAGCGCTTGCTGTTTCAACAAGCCATACGATATTATCACCTCTGTCTAGCAGGTAAAAATAACCAAAGGCTATTTCATACGGACTGCCGATCTGGAGCTTCTTTATGGGCTCTAATTCAGGGAATTTTCTCGTGTAGCGAAAACCGTGATTATGTCCATTCTGGATATAGTAGACGACTTCACCAAGCTTTTTCTCTATTTCCCTGGTTTTGCCCTGTATTTCGATCAGCTTATCGTACCCGGCATCACATTTATAGTAAAGGTCGTTATGACCAGCATACGGTCCTCTGTCGTGTATCAGCGAATAGCTCGCGGTATCGCCCATCGTTGCCTGCGGTTTCATCACAAGCAGACAGTTTGGTTTCTGCTTATTGATAATGGGGTCTTTTTTCTTTTTAGCGCAGGCATCTTTTATCTCTTTGTCGATCAGTTCTACCGCACGCGATTGAGTCAAAAGCTGTTCGTGATATTTGGCAATGTCCTTATAAAATGGACTCAGTATGTCAAATATCGTCTCTAACATTTGGAAATATACTTCCTTGAAATGATCAGACGCTTTTTTCCTTGTTTCTGACGATAATAGGGACAGTATTTTGTCCATACGTTCTCTGTACGACATTTGACGGGCGGCTTGGTATATTTTGCTTGCTTTGCTGTCTGTATCATACTCGAAGTCTGATTCTGTTATGCCGGTTGAGATATCATAGAGTTTTCCGACCGTTTCAGCAGTTCTCTTCACAGTAGTGTGATTCAGATAAGTATCGTGTTCGTTGTCTCTGTTTTTGATAAGAAACACCATGCTTTTAACGATTTTGTCAGGGAACACAGAGTCTGTGAAGTATGTCGGGAATTCTATTTCATCGAGTTCATCATCTGTTTCCGGCAGATATAACAGGGCTTCGTAGAGTGTTTGATTCTCTTTCAGTTCATCGAGAATAAATAGTGCGACGCCTATCGTTGTAAGTGTTGACGATAATTGACCATCTGTAATGAACATTGCATCCGGCATGGTTGATGTTGGATGCGCATGCAGATTGCAGACAATATGTTCCAGTATCAGATCCGGATATTTGCTGCGAAATCGTTTTGATATTGTTGGCATATACTCCAAGAATGCTTTGCATCGCCTTTCATTATATATAGGCAGAGTCTTGAAGCATTCTTCGGGATTTTTCTCTATTCTGCTCAACTCGGAGTAATTTCTCGGTTTGGTTATTTCCTTGTATACCTGTTTGCATTTTGTCCGATATTCAGGTGAATCAGGATTTATGCGAGAAAGCGTCTGTTTTTCTTCTTTCAGCTTTTCCAGCTGGCTTTTCATATAACTCGCGCAATGGCGGTCTTCTGTTTTCTTCTGCTTTGCCATAAATTGCCTCTTTCGTCAAAGCCGTGTTCACAGCTTAAGTTGTCTTATCAAAGATGTCAAGGAATTGGATCAATGTTTTCGGGTCGATGTTTTCCAACCACGCTGCCTGTTCGGGGTTTTCACGGACGAATGTCATCATTTTGTCCATTTTTCGCTTTAATCGTCTAGCCGCAATAAGCGTGTCCAGTGTCGCATCGTCAATTTCAATATCAGGAACACTGCCGTCTTTGTTAATGATTGCGTATGCTCCGTTGTTCGGGTGTTTGACAATACTGAGTTTCACCTCGTTGTTTACGCGCGTGAGCATTATGTTAAACGGGTTTTCCGTTTCAACATCGGGAGTGATTATTTTTATTTTTGTCATGTGACGTTTTCTCCTGCGTATTTGTTGTTTTGTTGTGGGTCAGTTTCACAGCACAGGTAGCTTGGATGTGTTTCCTTCTGTATTTCTGAGATGTGAAAGTATGTTACGAGCATAATCGACGCATGCGTCGAGTTTTATCCAGTAAGTGTCATTTAGATAAATGCCGCTGAATTCAATGCAAAACCATTTTCCGAAATCCTCTTTGTCTATTGGCGATTCGATGTTTTCGGATTCATATGCCTTGTAAAGCAGCGCCGCACCGTTTTCGTTCAGCGGTGAAAACCACCTATAGCAATGGTCTTCTGTGTAATCACAGCCGTTAAAAGGAGCGCAGTCATCAAGGTCGTGGCATTTGATGATATCATCAGACTCCTCTACCAGTCGCCTGAGGAATTCTGTTTCATGTATTAAGCAATCTTCTTTGTTGGTGAATTTTTTACCATCTTCAGCTATGTAAAACTTCACGTCTTTGCTTTCCATGATAGTTTGCTGTACGACATGCTGTATTTGCATTGTTTCGATTTTGGTTGTCATGGAACGATCGTCCTTTCGTCATAATTCGTATTTTTTAGGCTGTTGTTTCTGCCCTTTGTACTTTACACAGGGCTTGACCCATACTGTTTTGCCTGATTTGTAGTGCCGCAGATGTCCTCTGACTTTTACTTCCTGTTCAGGCTTGGTATAGTTGCGCTTGATGCCATCAGGTTTCGTAAAGTTTTTGCTATCAAATTCATTGATAGTATAGACCCGACGAATCAGAGGCTGAGGTCTTTTCTTCTTATGTTTCTTATGAGGTTTATTTTTCGCGGCGGCGGTAATATTTCGCTGTTCGACAGCGATTTCTTCGTGATAGTATGTCATGAATTGCATCAAAGCGTGGTATTTAAGCGCTTCTTTTCGGTCTATTTCGTCACAGAGTATAACGAGGTCGAGCGTTTTTCGTCTGACATCAGTCATGTTCGATGAATCAGGTGCAACTTTTCGGTTTAAGATGTTTTGAGAAACAGGGTCGTAGTCGAAAGCAATCAATGCAGTGTCATTGGGTTTTGCTGTGAGATAAACTGACATCTCTACTACATTGTTTTTGCTCTCAAAAGCAATTTCGAGTTTTTCTCCCTGTAGTTCAATGACGCCTTTTTCCATTGGCGCTTTGAATTCTTCTCTATCAAGCCAGTTCTTATTTTCATAAAACCAGCTAATAACCATGTTCATGCGGTCATTGTTTTTTACAATAATGCGGTCAAGTTTATCTCGGTTAGTCATTCAATATTTCACCTCACATTTCTGTTTAAGGTATTAACCTATAATCAAACGACGGCAGTTTTAGACCCAGTAAGTGCAATAGTTTTTTCACGGGCGTCTGTGTGATAGAGGCTATCTATTTCATCTTTTCTGCCGTCGTTCGATTGTGAACATGTGTGTTCGTTTATTCGAACAGTTTTGGGTCAATAAGCACAATGCTGTTTGTGTCATCGTTATAGACTACATAAACGTCGTGTTCATTCTGTGTGATTGTTCTAAATATGTCATAATCAGAACAACGTTTCGGTTTAAGAATAAAACGGTCTATGTACCGCCGCCAATCCAGCTTTTTATTTGTAGCGTCGGTGTCAGCACCCGTGTGGCAAATATAAACGTTGGTAGCTTTGCGTAATGTTTTGTGTAAGAGATAGCACCAATCCTCTACGCCAGCAAAATGTGCTATCGCCCAACCAACGCCCACCATCACAGACCCAACAATACCAACACTTGTTAAAACAAGTGTTGGTAATACTGCTCCTAGCACACCTGTACATATCGCCGATATTATCCCAAAACTCCCAAGAAGCGATCCCGTTGCCGCAAGTATCATCGAAACAAGATTTAAGCGGAGCATTTTGTGAATTTCAGTCCCCAACGATCGTAATTTATTCATTTCGTCATCGGTTGGAACTCGGAAAACAGATTCCAAATGCTTATGGAAACCATACTGTTTGCTCTGTGCGATCTGGGAATAACTCAAAGGTTTCTGATTTTCGACAACCGCTGGTGCATTGTTTGCATGAATAACAGATATCTTGATATCTGTTTCGGGATCAGGTGCAGGCGGTTCGTAAGCTATATGCTCAGGTGTATAACTAGGCAGCTTATCTGGTGCAACTGTGAGTGTGCTGCGCTGAATACTTTCTTCTTCGTCCATCAGATGGACTGGAGTGTACTCCCGTCCCTGAAACGGTTTTGTTAAGTTAACAGCCATGTTTGATTTTACCTCCTCTTTTGTTCCAGTACGGCGCGTATTGGAATGCAATGTCGTACATGGGTCTGCCTGTAATCTGGTCTTTGAACTTCTTTACGAACAGGTCCATCTTGTAGCCGTTCTCCTTACACCATTTCGTAATGACCTGTTTTGTCAACGGCGTGGCATAAACATAGAGGTCAGAGCAGTGATTGAACATCTCTTCTTTCGGATAGCCAGCTTCTAACAAGAGTCCCATCAGCTGTTTATGTACCATGTTTTTCTCCTTAATGATATGTTTTTGTAGAAAATAACTGCGGCAAGCCGCAGTTATTCGCCGTCTTCGCTGTTTATCTGTGAATGATAACGGAGTCAATTAATCCGAACTTTACAGCGTCATCAGCCGAGAGATAGTTGTCGCGCTCGCACGCAGCATGAATGTCTGCGACTGTCCTGCCTGAATGGTTGGCAAGTATCTGCTCCAGTCTGTTTCTGGTTTTTGCCAGATTTTCAGCGTGAATCTGAATATCGGTACACTGTCCCGATAATCCGCCAGAAATCAGCGGCTGGTGTATCATGATCTGTGAATTAGGGAGTGCGAAACGCTTCCCTGCTGTTCCGGCTGCAAGTAAAACGGAACCCATAGACGCAGCCATGCCTGTGACAACGGTTGAGATATCACAGCCTATGTACTGCATTGTATCGTAGATCGCAAGTCCGTCAGTAACACTTCCACCAGGACTGTTGATATACATCGTGATATCGTCCTTGGATCGGGATTCAAGGAAAAGCAGCTGTGCTATTGTTATGCTCGCTGTGTGTGAATCGATAGGTCCATCAAGCATAACGATTCGGCTCTCAAGCAGCCGTGAATAAATATCGTATGCTCTTTCACCACTCTGGGTTCTCTCTATGACGGTAGGAATAATATTAGGCATGTGTTAGTTTCCTTTCTTGTAAAAACATTTGTCTGTTGAATTTATAAATTTCTGTACAGTTCATTCTAGTCATTCCGTTTCATGATGATCCAAATAATGAATGCAATTATCAGGCTTATGATGATTGCAACGATTGTAATTGCGGCTGATGGGACAAGCGTCCAGAATATAATCCAGCCCCATGACATGTCGATGCAGTTTGTGAGTTTCAGTATAGTCAATACGAGGAATGTTACGCCTGCTATACTGAGTCCGCCTCCGGAGACCGCCCGTGTTGTACTGTGCTGTTTGTTATTGTTGTCCATGTCTTTGGTGTCCTTTCACTTGATTTCATCTATCACTTTACAAATGATCGATGTTATGGCGTTCAGTATGTCTGTGATCTCTTCGGGCTTGAACATTTCTTCACGAAAACCGAAATTGCTGTCCATAATCTCATCATGTTTCGTTATGAATTTTTTTGAATCATGGCAGCATGAGATTTTACCAATGGTGTCCAGCGTCAAAGCAGATATCATCACACTGTGCGTCGATGACTTGCAATGATCTCCGACCGGGTTCTTTCCGTATACATATACGCTCATGGTTTGTTTTTGATCACGGATTCTTTCGAGTGTCAGTCGGCAGATGTCGGCAATGGGTTTGATTTCGTCCTTGCTGAATTCTCCGGCCTGCATTTTATAATGCTCGTTCTTGCCGTGATCCGTGTTTGCAAAGATTTCGATCGTTAAGTTTTTTGTGTTCATATCAGTCTTTCTGTCAGAAGAATGTTTACTCGGACAATCGGAGTTCGTTCATCATTTTTTCGATATTGTCCTGTACGTGTTTTTGAATGTATTCAGAATTCTTTGCAGTTACTGAATCCGAATATTTTCTTACGAAGTATCCAGGATCAGGCGCACTTGACGTTATGCATGTCCTGGCAATGCTGGTTTTGCATTCACATCGGATATTGTCGTTTTCCAGCGGGTATATCGTTATCATACCGGTCACATGCGTGTCACCGATACCCAGGGTATACCCAGGGTCGGTGTTAGTCATGGCATGATTTCTTGCGTTCAGCTGGATATATATCGGTTCAATGATATGATGACATTCGGAGATCAGCTGCTTGCAAAGGTCGGACAGGTGTGATATCTGTTTCTCTTTAGGATCTCGATAAGTTTCCTGTATTGATTTTGTCTGCAGCATGGGGTGACGGTCATTTTTCGGAATGCTTATGGTAAAGTAGTTTGTTTTGTACATTTTTGCTGTTTACCTTTCTGATCAGATAGTTTCCATCTGTTCGACTGCATTTCTGATCTTATTGGTCACATGTTCTTTGAATGCACCGATGCGGCTGAGATCGAAGTCGCTTTCGTTATGCCATTTGTCTGTTCTGGCATCTTTTCCATATTCTGTGATGCGGGTCTGCATATCGCTTGTGCAGTTGATCTTGCTGTGTGATGCGCTGTTAGCAGGGTCAGGCGACATACCAATGCGTATGTGAGCGGTGATATACTTGTGCTTTTCGTCGCTCTTGTTGTGGCTCTTGATTTGGATATAGATATCATCCACAGCGTCGGTTCGTCTTGTGAGAACAACGCCGCACAGATCCCGATCTGTTTCAGACGTTCTTCAGTCGGATTCACGAACGACAGGTTATGTTGTTCCAGCATGTCGCTGTTATCAGCAACGATCTGAATCGCGAAGTATTTTTCAGAGTTCATGCGCGGTAATCGGCTTTCTTTCTCGCAGCAGTTGCGATATCATACCATTCGCTGTATAATTTTTGCTTTGCGATCTCAAGTTCAGCCATCGACTTGAGCTTATCGATCGAGCCCATCGTGATGTGATGAAGTATCGTCTGTGCTGATATGCTGTTGACGTTATCGTCAAGGAATCGTCCAAGTATTTCTTCGTTATTCATGAGCGCGGATCTGAAAGCGGGCGACATGTTGGGATATATCTCAAGGACACGATTCTTAAAGTCTTTAGGATAGTGGATTGTCATTTGGATTAAACCCTCCTTATGGAAGTAATTTGTTATAGTTGTATTTGTGTCCGTCATAGTTCTTCAAAGCGTCGTTCTTTTGCATCATTTCAAACAGGCTGATACTGCGTAAGTTTTCGCCTGAAAGAATGTAGTCGTGCTTATGGTGATCGTATTCAAAAGAGGTATATCCTTTGAGGTATTTGTATCTGATTTCGTCAGCAATCAGGTTTCGTCCGGCTATCAGATCACAGTGCCCCTCGCCGGTGCCATTTAGATACGTGTATTTTCCGCAGATGTGGGAAAAGCCTTCATCTACCCACAGATATTCGATCTCAATGTCGGGAAATTTTTCTGATAGTGTGCGTATCAGGGGCAGAATATCAGTTTTAGCCGTTTCGAAGATCAGAGTGTTTTCGACGGTATTCGTTGGTATCGGTACGTATCCGCCCCATTCCGTGCCCCAATGGGCTTTGTGCCAGTCAAAACATGTGGCAACACCATACTTCATAATGCTGTTGACATAGTTTTTGCCCTGGACTGCAAACGGGTAGTTGCCTTTGTCGCACAGATTTATCCATCGTCCGTTGCACTGAATGAATTCAGTGATGTCGTCAGGCGTGAATCCTGACGTCGATGATACGGTCTGATATACAGTCTTGTATGTCTCTTCGTCGTATTTTTCGATTTTGCGGTATTCTTCCGGATACCATTCAGTTTTTGTGAACGGGGACGCTATGGTTAGATATGCATAAACATCTTGCAATTCACTGCCAGCGGTGTTCGGAAGGTCGCGAGGTGTTTTCAGGATTTTGTCAAAATCTATAGTGAACGGTATTTTGCGATAGCTGATCTTTCTGAGCAGCTTGTCAATGAGTTGCTGATCACCCATGAGGTGCAGTACGTTGAAAAGATGAGACGTGCCTGAATGATCCAAGTTAGTTATCCCCTTTCTGTTTTGTGTCAGTAGTTGTTGTGATCGATGATCTCATCGACGGCGTCTTCGATTCTTTTTGCACCGGAAATCAGACCCAGTGACTCAAGATCGATAACGAGCGACACTAGTTTCTTTCGTGCAGATTCGCCCTGTTCTGTGAGATCTCCGTTTTTGTCGAACGGTTCAGGGCAGTTGAAGTGAGTTTGGAATATTTCTTCGAGTGTTTTCATGACATTTTCCATCTCCATGGGGAGTTAGGATACTTGCGCTTTTTTCTGCAAATCTCGCAGCGCTGGAACGGTTTCATACCCCATGATATGAGATGTTCGTCATAACCACGGGATATTTCTACGAATCGTCCACAGTCTTTGCATCTGAATATGCGATAAGTTTCATTTTTCATTTGTGCCGTAGCTTCGCAGTCAGGTGTCTCTGATATCCGTATTTCAGGCTTATAGTATACCCATGCTTTAGCTGGAAACAGGCAGTCTTCAGGAGTCCCGACTTCTTTCACAGCCACATACTTGAGTGAGTCATAGTCGATTTTTATAGATTCCCTTATGAACGTAACAGGCTTGAGCTTGTAGATAGAGCGTATAATTGTGTTCACGCCCGGATGTTCGTCGAAGATATGCTCGTCAATGCCAAGGACAAAATACTTTGCTTCGTTATCATTGACGAGCTGCTGCCACAGTTCTTCACCGCGTCTTATTTCCTCCCGGCGGCGCGTTGGGCTTTTGACTGAGACACTAGCGTTGTTTGAATTATATATGATGCCATCGCGCAAGTTATCACGTGCATCTTCAAGATCGTCGAGCGCATTTTCGAGAGCGTCGAAAATCTTATCGATACTTATTTCCTGATAGTTATCTTCGTTCACAAAGGTAGTGTAATTTGCAGGCGGTGTGAAAAGTTTCATGGCGTTATTACCTCTTGTATTGTGATGATGCATTTGTATTTTTTTTAGGTTTACAGATATTTTCTTGCGTCGATACCTGTTATTTCTTCAAATACATCAGCGTCGAAATTGGGTATTTCTGTCACAGACTTTCTTTCATCATCGTTCAGTGCGTCCCATGCCTGCTTGCAAGCAGTTTTGTAATCCACTTTTCTCATATATCCGCCATATTCATTGTTGGGTCCGCATTCAGGGTGTGCAGCTTTTTCTTCACTTGTCATATCTTCAAAAGGCACATAACATGTGACGCGGAATGCTTTGTGCAGGACTCGCACACCCTTGAAATCCCAGATATGCTTTCCTTCCAGATCAACAGGCTTGTTGAACATATATATGGGCTGAGGCTTGCTGTTGAAGAAACCCGTGCTGTTGTTTGTGGCGTTCCAGTCACCGGTATTATTGTTACCATGATTGCAATGTCCTGCGTTCTTGTTGCCTATGTTTGAGTTACCGGAATTGAAGTCTCCACAGTTGTCACAGCCGGAATCAAAGCTTCCGATATTTCCCCTGCCGGCATTGTCATGACCTATATTGTAACTACCGGCATTGCCGGAACCGTTATTGCAATGACCTGTGTTGTAGGAGCCGATGTTGTGGGAGCCGGTGTTGTACCTTCCGTAGTTATTGGACTCGAATTTCGGATATGAGGTATTGGTCTTATTGGTCTTGTGCATCAGGTTTTTATGAATTTGAACATTTTTGTCCCTCCTGTGTTTATATTTTGATAGCATTCAGTGTTTCACCGATGTTTGCGTTTATCACCAGGTCAGCTTTGCCGTCCAGGAATGTCGGCAATTTGTTGATTATGACCAGCGTACCTACGAACATTCTTGCCAGATCTCTAGCAGGGCTTACGTTTAATAATGTGCCGCCGACTATCAGGGTGTCAGCCTCATATATTGCCTTTATTGCAGCGCTGGTGTCCTTTTCGTCCAGAGGTTCTTCGTACAGTACGACGTCAGGTTTGATAATGCCGCCGCATGCACAGCGGGGGATATCGTCTGTGGTCATTATGGCGTCCAGTCCGTATTCCTTTCCACAGCACATGCAATGGTTGCGGCGAATGGAGCCATGCAGTTCTATGACGTTTTTGCTTCCGGCTTCGGTGTGCAGACCGTCAATGTTCTGGGTTATGACTGCCGACAGTTTTCCCGCCTGTTCCAGTTCCGCCAGTTTGCGATGTGCCGCGTTTGGCTTTGCGTCCGGATATATCATCCGATCGCGGTAGAAACGGAAGAATTCTGACGGCTTCTCGATGAAGAAATTGTGAGACAGTATTTCTGCAGGCATATAGTCGTATTTCTGATTGTACAGTCCGTCCGGCGAACGGAAGTCGGGTATGTTGCTTTCTGTCGAAACTCCGGCGCCGCCGAAGAATGCGATACGTTTTGCGTTGTCTATGATCGATTGCAGAGTCATGGTATTAGTTTCCTCCTTGTTTGATAGTTATGCAATTGCGCTTATGTCCAGATTTTCGATAGCAGTCAGAATATCAGACAGCACTTTTGTTATGGAATCGTCGTTATTTGTACAGCTTATTTTGTCTTTGATGTGCTTGTGCTGCAGGTTATCTTTTCCTGATTCGGTTATGATGATATTCAAATCCCTCTGGATTTCAATGGTCACAGAATCAGATCCCATCGGTATGAAAAGATATCCTTCGATGTTGTGTGCGTAATTTTTTTGCATATTTACACAATCACATTCAATGTTTACTATTATTCCCATATTGTTTTTGATGGCAGTTTTAGCCATATCATTCCATATAGGAACAATATACATTGGTGATGTGTTTCTGCTGGCTATGGGCAGGATGCGTGTTTCATATTTCTGCGATGACTTGTCCAGTTCATCAGAAACGATGACGACATGTAGATTATAGAAAGATGATTTTGCTGACAATGCTATGCCCTCCTTCAAACTGCTCTTATTTTTCTCAATATTGTTAGGTTACTGGTTTATTGCATTTGCCGAATCCGATTTTATAGCCATCGGTAAAGCAAACGTAATTTGGGTGATTGCTGTGAAAACCGTCTGTCTTATACACCGTAAATTCGTGTGAAATATCTTCCGAGTATTACTTTTGATATTGTTTCCAAATCGCATTTAGCAAGTATGTCCAGCTCATCACCTTCATTTATTGATAGGGTCAATAAGCCGAGCATTGACTTTGCATTGACAGTGGTTCCACTCTTTGTAAGCAGTATAGTCTGCTGGATGCTGTCCAGAGAGTGCAGGAAATCAGCAATGTTTCGAGAGTTGATAGATTCCATAGCTCGCACTCTGATTGTATTCGTCATTTGCTGTCACCTCTTATTTGAAATTGAGAAGTTCCTTGATGAACACGTCGAACAGAGCCTCGCCCTTTATATTAGCGTTTTCTGGGTCATCGTTATCGCCGCCATCGAGCCATGGATTTGTGCTGTTTGTTTCCAGATATATCCATATCAGATTGATCAGAACAGAGTAATCCTCGGAGTCAACGGCGATATCGTGAAATACGCAGAATCCTGCAATAAGGCACCGTAAGCGCTGTTGATTGCTTTGATATGAAAAATCGGTCTCATAAGCGAATTTCAGTACAAACGATAACACATCAACGTTTTCATCGTCCATAAGCTGTAATTCGTCTTCATCGTAAGAATTCTCTTCGCCGAACGGCAAATATAATGCGCCAAGACTGTGTCTTTTGTCAAACCACGACAAGATTTCATCGAATTTTGTACCCTTATCCCATATCAACACTCGTGATGCAATAATTCCATTTTCATCAACAGAAGCACGCCGCACTTGTTCCCATAGTGTTTCAAGGAATGTGTCTGTATTTTCGATCGTCGGCATAGTCATGCACTTTTTTGCCAGCGATACTGTGAGAGCGTCGGGGTCAGATTTGTATCCTGTCAGAAACAAATAGCAGTTTTCAATGTCTTCAGCCGAGTAATTTCCTGTTTTGGACGCCTGCAAAATGCGTTCGTTTACCGTCTTCCGCTGTTTTTCAGATGGTCCGAATTTCATTTGCATTTCTTACACCTGACTCTCTTGTGTTTTTTCTTGGTTTTTGCTTCGAGTTCCATGAGCTTGTCCATATACCAGTCGGCTTTAGCCAGGTCTTCGTCACCGTTCTTACGATTTGCTCTGTAGCGGTATTTGTACACGTTGCATTTACAGAAGCCCTTTACGGCTTCGACGCCGAAAAGAGCGATCATTTCATCAATGCATTCGTGCTTTCCCTGATAGTGTTCAGGGTGGTCAACATTATTTCCCATAAGTTGTCAGTCTCCTTCCATTGACCATATTAACCAATCCGTGCGGGCGCACGCCCGCATAATCGGTTATATATCATTTGATGTCTGTTCCCGTGAATATCACACCTGTGTATCCTATCGAGAAAATAAGTATCAGAATGTCTCCCAGAGTGAAATTATGGCTCGAAATACTGCAAATGAGTGAGATAACAGCAAGCATTGACATAACACCCCCTGCTATCAACGCTGCTTTTACAGCTTTTCCATTATCTGATTTCAGAGTTTTGAAACCATACCAGCCCATTAGTGTAAAACCATAGGCAAGTAAAGCAATACTCATCAGATTTCCGATAAAACCCATGATGCCGCCATTCTGAACAAGTCTGAACATTGCGAATCTTAACCAGCCGTTGTTAGTGCCGAAAATTACAGGAATTCCGGCGACTAATGTAATAGCAGCGATGAGCAGACAAAGTACGGACATTATGCGAATGAGTCTTTTCATGATGTCATATCCTTTCTGTCAAGCGACGACTGAGCCTTGTCTCTTAAAGACAATTTTGTCGTTTTCCACAGTTACAAGTATTTCACCTGTGAATTCTGAGCCAGGAATTTCGAACATCAAATCTGTCATAGATTTTTCTATGATAGATTTCAGTCCGCGAGCACCAGTCCCCTTTTCCTTTGCTTTCTTGGCAATATAGGTCAGGACGGAATCGTCCCATTTCAATGTAACGCCGTCAAGTTCAAGAAGACTGTTGTACTGTTTGATTATAGCATTGTTTGGTTCAACAAGAATGCGCTTGAGTTCATCTTCGGTCAGTTCATCAAGCGTTGCAATAATAGGGAGTCTGCCGATAAGCTCTGGAATGATTCCCTGTTTAGCAAGCGCTTTGCTGTCGATTTCATCAGCATTGGTCTTCGTAGCTGTTGTATTGAGGAATCCGATGCTGCTTTTCTTATCCTTGTTCATAGTGAGGCTCTCGAAAGCACCGCCGCAGATGAACAGAACATTTTCGGTGTTAAATCTGACGCGGTTAGGTGAGTTGGGATTCTTTCTGCCAGCAGTCAGGATAACGTCAACTTCACTACCCTCGACTATCTTGAGCAAAGCCTGCTGAACGCCTTCTCCTGAAACATCTCTGGTGATTGATGTGTTTTCACCCTTTCGAGCAATTTTATCGAGTTCGTCAATATAGATGATGCCGTGTTCTGCTGCGTCAAGGTTCATGTCAGCCGCCTGAAGCAGTCTGAGAAGCATGTTTTCAACATCATCTCCTACATATCCTGCCTGTGTAACAGTTGTAGCGTCACAGATGCAAAACGGGACATCAATGACCTCAGCGACAGCTCTGGCAATTTCGGTTTTGCCGCAGCCGGACGGACCTATCATGAGAATGTTTGATTTCTTGATATTTGTCTTGCCCGACAAGATTCGCTTATAGTGGTTGTAGATGGCAACAGAAATAATTTTCTTTGCGTCTTCCTGACCGACTACGCGGGTATCAAGAAACTCTTTGATGAGCTTTGGAGTCGGCAGTCTTGTTTCATTGATCGTCACATTGTCGTGCGAAGTTTCCTTTTCCTGCCTCAGCTTTCTTTCAGGTTCAATGTCACCACAGTACATGTCCCTTACGATATGGCTTTTGATCTCTGTCTTTTTATCCATTGGTATTTATTTCCTTTCAATTTTCGATTGCATATAGGAATGCTTTGCTGAAAAGTTCTCCGTTTGTGTATGAGCTGTCGTAGTTATTTTCTATAAATTCCGACAAGCGGTCGATAGCGTCATTAGAAAATTCTTCTTCTGTAACACTGTCGTCCATGTATGTCCAGCAGCCCCAGTTATCAGCCGATTCCTGGTATATCAACAGAATCGTATCTGTGAATTTATTCTTGGAATAAACATATTCAGCCAATTCGTCGAAATCGTCATCGTCAGGAACGGATGAACCATTTATCATCTCACAGGTGAAAATGAACGGTTTTAGTCCGGTCTTAGCTTCAAACATCTTCATATTTTCGGCAAATTTTGAGGTCTTATCGAGCTGAAGCTCAAGATTGTCCTCAAAATATGCGTTTTTTGAGGTCTTGTAGCTTGAACTCCAGATTTTGGTTGAGTTAGCAGATGATGAAAACGATGATGACGACTGATGTGTTTCATGTCTTGAACATGACGTCAGGGTCTTGCTCAAAACCATAAGAAGAATGATAACAACGATGCTTGCTATTATGATTTTGATCGCCATAGAGCTGCAGCCGAGAGGAGGTGTATGATACGGGGTTCTATTATAATAAGTAGGAGAGTCGTAACTGAAATGGGGTCGGTAACGAGGTCTTGGCGGTGGGGGCGGCGGTGGTGAATAGGGATTATGACTAAATCCACCTCTGTTGGAACCAAATCCGCCGCCTGAGTATGAACGAAGTGGTCTGTTTGACAATGAACTGCTTGATCGGCTTGATGATGAACGGGAACCTGTGCTATGTCTTGACACTCCGCCAGAACGACTTCCGCCGGAGCCGCCTGCTCTACCCATTTGAATCACCTCTTTCACGGTTTATCATGTTGTTCCAGTCTTCGATAGCGTTTGCCTCAAGTGTCTGCTCAAATTTTTCGTTGCTCAGACCACAGGACTCGCATTTGACGAAATATTTGTTTATTGTCATCATCTGTGTAAGGCGCACAGTTCTGTGCATTACAACCGGACGCTTACCGCAGGTACAAGGCTTAAGTTCCATTGTTCGTCTTCCTTTCGCGTGAAAGTTTCATAATGGATTTTGCTGTCTGCATTATAGCACATGCAGGATTTCTGCTCTGTAATTCATGCAACAGATGCTCGAAGCCAGTGGCATTTGCAACAAACTTCTGAACCTGAGCCGCATTCCATGCCGTGATTGCGTCATTTTTTGCTTTTTCGTGCGCAGGTTTGATTGAGCCACTACGGTTTAGGAAAACGTATGCTGTTTCATCAGTGCCGCATTTACGGCACATCACATGGCATACACTTATTCGATTGCGCTTTTTATTCCCGGTAATACGACTATCAGTGACGTAGCTGTTGATGGTGTGAACCATAGGCGTTTTGCCACAGGCTGCACATTTGTACGGTTTGAATTTCATCTTGTTATCCCTTCTTTTTAGTCAGGTATGATTTCACCTGTCAGTGATTCAACAATATCCTTGAAATATATTGTTATATACGATGTGTAGTCTTCATCGTATACGTCGGTATATGTCTGTAGCACAACATCTCTGTTATCCTCAGGGATGTGATTCCTCTTAGCGTAATCACCAGACGCAACGTCAGCCGTAGCAAGCGTGATTGTGTCAGGGTTATCGTTGTATGCGTACTCAAGGCAGATCTGATTCATACCCATGGACATACACGTATTTGAGGCAATGAGCTTGCCGCCGTTGACAGGTACGTGTATCGCAACGTTTCTGTCGTCGTCAATGCTGAGCTCAGGGACGGTTACAGCAGGACCATCTTCTGTTATACCGTTGTCCTTGAAACAATCTGCGTTTTCGAAATCTTTCATGATTTCGTCAATATCGGCGGGTTCGAAAGAACATATCTTGTCGAACCAGTATCCGATAATAGTATCATCTCCGGAGTTAAGTTCATCCTCAATTTTGTGAAGCTGATTTTCAAGCTGTTCAGCCAGGTTGATTGCGAGGCATAAATCTGCCCTGATTTCGTTTTTGGTCATGCCGATTCTCCTTTCTTCGTGACATCAGTAAGAAGTCTGCGTATCGAAGTTGTCGTTGCCCAACAATGATTTGCACATATCGATGGCAATTTTCTGAATCGAGGGGCATTTAATACTATTTTTGGTTACGATAAGAGCCGTACCGGTGACATATCTGAGCTTTTCGTTCCCAGATTCGAACAATATGAATGCGTCATCGTCAGGCATGATTTTCTGCAGCTTTTTGGCGAACACTTCAATATCGTCCATGCTGTCAGGGTCAGAGTCATCGCAGTAATCTATGCTGCCATAGCTGCCGAAAGCGTGATAGATTACGCCGTTGCGGGTTTCAGACATATCTTCGATGCTGTCTTCTGAACACAAGCAGTTAAACAGCTTTTCGTATTCAGCTTCGTCTGTTACGCGAAAGTAATTTGTGCGAGAGGCACATGTATAATTAGCCATAGT